>Ga0209210_1000791_pt1 | contig 30150 bp, 35 predicted proteins | sample RifGroA1_FD_183991 | JGI IMG/M metagenome (GOLD analysis project Ga0209210, IMG submission 183991) | Contaminated groundwater microbial communities from Rifle, Colorado, USA - Rifle Groundwater A1 (SPAdes) (version 2) | ecosystem: Environmental > Aquatic > Deep subsurface > Groundwater >...
AGACGGGGAGGGGATTATCGGATGAAGAAAAGAAAAATGTCTCAGAAGCAGTGGGAATTGGAGCAATCAAGTACTTTGACCTTACGCACCACCCATTAACCGACATTATCTTCGATTGGGACAAAATTTTTGTTTTGGAGGGAAATTCAGGGCCTTACCTTCAGTATACTTATGCCCGGACTCAAAGTGTGCTTGCTAAAGCCAAGGTCAATGAGGCTAATAAATCAACCTTGGGTGATATAAACAAGGAAGAAAAATCAGTTCTTCGTGCAATTGTAAGATATGAAGATGTAATTTTTGATGCTGCCAAATCCTTTTCCCCAAACCTTTTGGCAAATTATCTTTTTGATCTTGCCCAAAAGTACAACAACTTTTATAACCAGCACAGAATTATCGGTAGCGACAGCCAGGATTTTAGGTTATCTCTTAGCTCGGCCGTCGGCAAATTGCTTAAAAGTGGACTTTCGATTTTAGGGATACAAACGCCCCAGAAAATGTAAGCTACCCCAAAAGATTTGAGGCAACCGCGAAGTAAATGGTTACCGAAAGAATATCTTGAATGATTGTTGCAATGGGTCCACTGGCATTGGCGGGATCCAGCCTTAGACGGCGGAAAAATACGGGCAGAATTATTCCTGTAAAAATGGAGGATTCAATGGCGAAGAACATAGATAAGGTAATGGCCAGGCTTAAATTTGCGCTTTGGTGCATAACCAAGGTTACGGCGTAGAGCCCTAGTGCCAAGAGGACGGCCATAATGGTTACGATTATGAATTGTTTGATGAAGTATTTAACAAAATGAATGCCTTTGTGGATAGCGATGTCGCGGATAACAAATGCTTCCATCTGTGTTCCTACGGCGTCAGAAATATAAACAACCAAGGGAATAAAAGAGGCCAAAAGAATATTTTTGGAAAGCGTATTTTCGAATGCTCCTATTATTTGAGCGGCTAATAGCCCTCCCAAAAGTCCCAATATTAACCAGGGGAGTCTATGGCGCACCGAGGTTAAGACCCTTAAGCGCATGGTATTGTCGATTTGTTCGGGGTTTGGGTTTTGTTCTTCCACCTCCTTAAATATACCCCAGGGTAGATACCTGGGCAATACTTCTTTAATTTAAAGGAGATTTATCGTAATATTGGCCAAGCTGAAGATGAAATATAACCTGAATACTCTCAAAAACGGTTTAAGAGTAATAACAGTTCCTATCAAAGGACTTGCTTCAGCCACCGTAACTATCTGGGTAAAGACAGGCTCAAGACTAGAGGAGGCCAGAACTAGCGGTATCAGCCACTTTTTGGAGCACATGGTTTTTAAGGGAAGCAAAAAGCGCCCCTCCGCCAAAGAAATTGCCGAGGCAATTGACGCCATAGGTGGAGAATTTAACGCCGGAACCTCAAAAGACTGGACCAATTTCTTCATAAAAACCAGGGCTGAAAACTTGGACAAGGCATTTGACGTTCTATCGGACATGGTAATTAATCCTCTTTTAAAAAAGGAGGAGATCGAAAGGGAGAAGGGGGTAATAGTTGAGGAAATAAAAATGTATGAAGATACCCCTATGATGAGGATAGGAGACATTTTTGAGGAGTTGGTTTTCTCTGGAAGCCCCCTGGGACGCGACATTGCCGGAACGGAAAGTACTGTTAAGGGTATTAAGAGAAATGATTTCTTACGATATAGAAGTATCCATTATTACCCTGAAAATATGTTGGTAACAGTTGCTGGAGGAGTTTCCTCGAAAGAATCGGAAGGCCTTGCAGGAAAGTATTTCATGGGTCTTTCTTCCAGGAAGGCAAAATATACCTATAAACGCTTTGAGTCAAAACAAACCCAGCCCCTAACCAAGCTGCACGGAAAGAAAAAAGAACAGGCGCATTTTATTTTGGGCTTTCGAGGAAACGGAAGGGATTACCAGGGCCGTTTTGCAGAAACAGTCCTGGCAACTATCTTGGGAGGAAGCGCAAGCTCAAGGCTATTTATAGAAGTAAGAGAAAGGCGTGGCCTTGCATACGCGATAAAAACCTCGGCCGATAGATATAACGATACCGGCTACATGGCAACGCAGGCCGGAGTGGATACCCAACGGGTCGAAGAAGCCATAAAAGTTACTTTGGATGAACATTATAAACTTGCAAACAAGACAAAACCCATATCTAAGGGAGAGCTTGTTAGGGCCAAGGAATTCTTAAAAGGGCACACTGCCTTGGCTTTGGAGGATACAAAGGACGTAAACGGCTTTTTCGGAGAGCAGGGTCTATTCTTAAAAGAAATATTAACTCCTGAGGAGGTATTTAAAAAAATAGACAAGGTAAGCATTGATGAGGTTTTGAGCGAGGCAAACAAGCTTTTTAAGCCCGAGAGGCTTAATCTGGCGATAATAGGCCCTTATGAGGACGAAAATAGGTTTCAAAAACTATTAAGATGAAAGAATTAGAATTTCCGATAATTCCTACTAAAGTTGAGAGCTTAAGTAGAACTTTTGATCTGAAAGACCCCAGAGAGCGTGGGCAATATTTTGAGGCTAAGGCTGGTGTTGAGATAAGAGAAATAAAAAGATTCTTGGAGAGAAATACTTTTTTGGCGTATCTTGTAGGAAAAAAGAATTCAGGGAAAGGAACATATGCAAAGATGTTTTCCGAAGTTTTTGGGGGAGAACGTTTTACCCATATTTCAGTAGGAGACTTGGTTAGAGAAACTCATCAGAACTGGGGCGAGTTTGCAAAAAGCGCTCAGTTTGCAAGGCTCAAAAGCCTTTATCGAGGGTACATACCTTTTGATGATGCAGCAGGAGCCTTCGTAGGAAAAAGTACTCAAAAACTATTACCCACAGAGTTTGTCTTGGCCCTGCTTAAATTACATTTTACGAGAAGGCAAAGGAAATAGTTCTTCAAGAACTTGGAGAACTAAATAGGTAATATCATTTCAATAGTCTTTTAAGCTTTTTGAAAGCCATTTTCCTCATAGATATCTTATTTTTTTCTTCAGGATCCATTTCGGCAAATGTTTTTGAGTTACCAGTGGGTATAAAAATTGGATCCCAGCCGAAGCCATTCGACCCTTTGGCTTTTAAAGAAATATTTCCATCTATTTTACCAGTCACAACGACCGTTTTTCTGGCCGTAGCATAACAGATTGAGGCTTGAGCGTAAGCCCTGCGGTTTCTTCGTTTTTCCATTATTTTTAGTATCCCTCATTACCAAGTGAATCCATAAAGTAGTCGATAAATACCCCTGGAAGTCCGTTCAAGCTGTCGATAAAAAGACTAGTGTCTTCGACAATGATTGGTTTTTTGACCTTATTGAATGCAGAAAGTCCCTTCTTTTTTGCACACTCAATTGGGTCAAGCGTTTGTATTTCATCTGTTTCTAGTTTCACTGGTTCTACTATCATCTCCAATATTTCCCGTGCTTTTCTTATTTTTCCTTCGTTGGTGGTTGCAAATAGAACCTTTTTCATAGGAAGAAAATCATACGATCTTAAGGGATATACAAGAACCTACTATTAAATAAATTAATCAAGATCGTTGTACTAAAGTCGGGGTGCCCGGATTTGAACCGGGAACCTCTCGCACCCGAAGCGAGCGCTCTACCATTGAGCCACACCCCGTTAGTGCCCCTGGCCAGAATTGAACTGACATCAATCGCTTAGGACGCGACTACTCTGTCCGTTGAGCTACAGGGGCTTTTTAATCCACGTTATTTTACCACAAAGGCTACTTTATGGTTATTGAGTAGAGGTTGGGGAGAGAAGAGTTGGCTCCTAAATTGGTAAGGATCAGAAGTCTTCCCGTTGAGGCAAACGGGAATGCATAAGGAGGTACAAATGAACCTGTATAAACTGCCTGTCTATTGGTTCCGTCGTAATCCATAATTGTTATTTTTCCCTCTTCTGCCAATATAAGGTGCGCCGAGGTTGGGAACCATGAAATGCTTCTTTTGGCCGTGGAATAAAGATCTGGTTCTATCGTCAGCTCCTCGGAATTTTCCTCGATGGGGAAATTTCTGTCCTCTTTGACGTCATAGACATAGGTTTGGCCGTCTTTTATCTCTCTTTCTTGTCTTTGGGTTGAGGCCCCGGGAAGTTGTTTTACGAGGTCCGGTTTTAATGTTGCCGAGCCACTTGCGGTATATAGGATTTTAGTCTCATCTGGGGAGAAGGCCAAAGCTTTTGCCTTTCTGGTAAATACATCGGCGTGCTCTGGAGGAAGGTTTCTTAGCCTTGCGGTAAGTTTTGTTTGGATTTCTTCCTGCCACTGGGCTTCGATTTCTTTAATTCTTGAGCCTACATTGACCCTCTGTGCCTGGGGAGTAAACTCTCCAGTATCAAGTAGGAAGTCCCCGAATTCGGTTGTAAGAAGAATCTCACGCCTGTCAGGAGACCATCTCCAACTTGCGCCTTCAAGGTTACCGTCGGTTATCCTTTTTGGTTCTTTCGCAAAGCCGAAGGGCAGGTTTAGGGTTTCCATTACCCAAAGCCCGATCTTGGTAGGGTCATTGCCGTTTTCGGGGTAAATCGCATAGGCTACTTTTGTAAAGTCGACTGAGACTACGGGTTTTGCGCTTCCGTTAAAGGTTACGGGAGTAAGGGAGGGGACTGTTCTAAATAAAGAAGCGTTAGCCTCTGTTACAACTTCTTTTTCAATAACCAGCCTTTTTTTCCAGTTTAAAAATCCCTCTTTTTTGATTTCAACATCATAAGTTCCTGGGGCCAAGGAAAGGGTTACGTCAGTTGCGGTTTTGAGCTCTCCATTGATAAGTACCGAGGCTCCGTCCGGGTCCGAGTTGGCTACCAAAAGGCCGCTGGGGGCAAACTTAAGAGTTTTTGCATCGAAGCGGTAACCCCGGGCGTAAAGCGAAACCAGATAGCCTACAAGTCCCACAATAAATACGGTTAGGATAAATACAAATACCCTTACTTTTGTCATTGGCCAGATTATATATCATTTAAGGCCGATTTTCCTTTTTCAAAGGTGCTTGCTGCCCCTTGTTGCAGCCAAAAAATGTCAATATAATGCCGTTATTAAGAAGGAAAAAGTTTCGAGAAAGTCCATCAAAATATACTCTTTTTATATCAAACATAAGCCATTTTAATGTTTAGAAAACAAATTGCAATTGACCTGGGAACCGCCAATACACTGGTTTGGGTGGCAGGAGAGGGAATTGTAGCCAACGAACCCACGGTTGTCGCGATTTCCTCGGAAGACAATAAAGTGGTGGCTGTCGGGGAAGATGCCAAAAGAATGCTGGGAAGAACCCCGGAAAGCTTGATTGCCTCAAGACCGATGAGGGAGGGAGTAATTGCAGATTATCAGGTGACGGAGGCAATGCTTAGGTATTTTATTGGCAAAGTTTCCGGCAAGTTTCAGTTTTTTAAGCCCGAGGTCATGGTCTGCGTTCCCGCGGGCTGTACCCAGGTAGAAAGAAGGGCTGCTCTGGACGCAACCCTTGCTGCCGGGGGCTCACATGCATTTCTTATAGACGAGCCTTTGGCAGCGGCAATTGGGGCAGGAATTCCGGTTTCTGCTCCTTCGGGACATATGATAGTAGACATTGGAGGTGGAGCTGCTGAGGCTGCGGTTATTTCATTGGGAGGGGTGGTGGTCCACAAGAGCGTAAGGGTTGCAGGAAACAAGATTGACGAGGCTGTCCAGGATTATCTTAAAAAGAAGCATAATTTAATCGTTGGAGACCAAACCGCTGAGCATATCAAAATTAAGATAGGCTCTGCCACAAGGCTAGCCAAGGAGGAAAAACTTGAGATATCGGGAAGGGATTTGGTCTTTGGCCTCCCCAGAAGCGTTGTGGTGACCTCAGGAGACATTACAGAAGCCATAAAAGGACCATTAATGCAAATAATAGGGGCGGTAAAGGCTGTTTTGGAAGATACCCCTCCTGAGCTTGCCGCTGATATCATTGATAAAGGTATTGTGATGAGCGGAGGAACGGCACTTTTAAGAAATTTTGATAAACTAATGACAGAAGAAACAGGAGTTCCTGCACACGTTGCTGAAGAACCAATGCTCTGTGTTGTTAGAGGAACCGGATTGGTAATGGAAAACATCGAACTTTGGAGAAGGGCAGTAACGACAAAAAGATAACTTGTAGCCAACTCTTATAGGTTTTTAACAATAGGATTAAATAAGGCTAAGCTCAGAAAATTGCGGAAAAAGCAATAAAATACCCTAAAGGAGCAATGCTATATCTTACCAGGCACTTATATACCATAGTATTTTTATCTGGATTCCTTTAAATTGGGGATTTATTGAGGATAGGAAAATAGACTGTCGATTGCGAAGTGGAGTAAAAAATTGTACAAATATGTGCATTCTTCTAAAAAGGTAACGTGCAAAAAAAGACCTCTAGTAAATACGGTATTAAAGCTAAGTTCCAATCTTTAACAAAAATGTGATTATTTTTGCGGAAAAGCACAATATACTGTTATGGGCTTAAATATTGGAGATTAGGGTGCGATATAATGTTATTTTTTCTTGAATTGATTTATACTAAGTTAACAATAAAACGCGCTCAAAAGGCTTTTTGAGAAATTTATGACCAAAAAAACACCTTTCGGACGTATTAAAACGTCCCGAAAACACGATACAATACTAGAGGTACACCTTACTAGCACATCAATTGGGGGAGTGCTAAGGATTTTTCGGTCTAAGTTGGCAGCCAGGGAGAAATATTACGTAGTCACACCCAACCCTGAGATTATTCTTGCTGCCCAAAAGGATACCAGGCTAAAAAAGATTCTTAACTCTGCCGATATTTCTCTGCCGGACGGTATAGGCCTGGCCCAGGCTGCCAAGTTTTTAGGTTTTAAGTCCCCACAAAACTTTCTATTAAGGATTGTCGTGCTTTTTTTCCGGGGTATTAGCGTTGGACTGGCAACCTTTTTTAATAGAGATTGGCTTACTTCAGCTCTTAAACCAATTCCCGGAAGGGTGATGTTTATGCAGTTGATGGGATTGGCAAATAAAAAGGGCTTAAGGGTCTTTTTTCTGGGAGACAAAAATGTACACCACGCAAAAGAAGCTTTAACTAGGAGTTTTAAGATGGTAAAAATAGAAGCCGCACAAGGACCCTGGTTGGATTTGGAGGGAAATCCTACTTCGGCTGATGAAAGGCAGAGGGAGGAAGAATGCATTGATAGGATAAATAAGTTTGGACCCCACATACTTTTTGTAGGCTTTAACGCTCCGAAACAAGAAAAATGGTTATACAAATGGCTCCCCAAGCTAAATACCCCCGCTGGGATGGTAGTAGGAGGTACCTTCGACTATTTTTCAGGAATAGCCGACCTCCCGCCTAAATGGATGGAGACCTTAGGCTTAGAATGGTTATGGAGATCGGTAAGACAGCCCTGGCGGGCAGGTAGAATTATCAAAGCGGTTTTTGTTTTTCCTTTTTTGGTATATATTAGTAAAATCAAAGAAAAATAACTCATGAGTGCTGAATTTGGAACCTCTAATAAAGAGTTTGCGGTAGAAAAAGCCGCCAGAGAAATAATCGTAGGGGTATTATCGCTTACAGGAGATCAATTTCTCCGGGAATATTGACTAGAAGCTGTGAAGATGTTGGAATTGGTAAAAGATATGCTCGGCGTGCAATTTGGTCACTTGTGGAAGAGCAGACGATCCAATTTACCGAAGAGTGTGAGTTGAGGCTGGTGATAGCTTCCTTATCCACAATCTAATCTCCGTTTATAGTGTGTTACTTTATATTGTGTTATTAATCAACAAATGGGTCTTGACAGCCTGCACACATTTGATATCGTGTGACTAAGTTAGGTATTGAGTTAGCCTCAGGACCATAACAAAAGCGGTATAAGTACAAAAAAGCATGGCTGATGAAGACAAAAAGAAAAAAATAAGATTGGATGAACTTCCTGACCTTCTAACTGTAAGAGAAGTTGCCGATATTCTTCGGGTTTCGCCCCTTACAATCAAGCGCTGGGGCAAAAGAGGCAAGCTTCCCGCTATACGCATCAATTCAAGGGGAGACAGGCGCTACAAAAAAGAGGCTGTACTTTGGCTTCTGGGAATGCAGGAGAAGACCGAATAGGTCAGTCATCATCTCCACCAAAACTGGCGAGAGGAGTTATAGGCTTCAATTATATTAACCCAAGGTATTTTATTTCCTCGGGGTTTAGATATCTTACCGGGAAAGAAGTGGAGTTTTTGGTAAATACGCCAAGCAATCTGCATAGGTTTTGTCAGTGGTCCTGTCGCAAGAGCTTTAAATAAGTCTAATTGATATTTGGCCGCATAATCCTGGCCGTAAACATTGGTTACTGTAAAATACTTACTGAGAAGGCTTTTAAACTCTTTAAGCGAGTATTCTTGGAGATGGTGAGGATTCAGGGGGCTTTTTCCTAAGGAGACATTTTGTTTTTCAGGAGTAGATATTATTAATTTTCCCGAAAGCCTCAGAATTCTTTTTATCTCCGACAAGAACTTTTTTGTATCTTTTAAGGATAGATACTCAATGGTTTCAAGCGACACCACCGCCTCGAAGCTGCTGTTAGGGAAATCTAAAGAAGTTGCATCGCAGTGGTAAAACGCAACATTTCTAGCCTTAATCCTCCTTTTAGAAAGCTCTATGGTTTTTTTTGAAATATCTATCCCCACAACCCTTTTTGCCGATTTGGAAAGGATATAGCTTCCATAACCATCTCCGCAGGCAGCATCCAATACCTTTAAGTTTTTTACACGCCTGGAGGCAAATTCATATCTTTTTATATGGCTTTGGAGCAAAAGGCGATAAAAAAAATTAGCCTTAGTCGTATCTAATCGTTCAGGAAAGAGCCAGGACATTAAGTAGATTCTAATTAGAGGCTTGGAATTTTACAAATGGTAGCAGGTATAGGATAGGACAGGTACCCCTTAAAATGCAAAAAGTTTCTATATAATTAGGGACTTATTTTAAGGAGGTGAGTTATTTTGAAACCTGTTATCGCCAAAGAAGTCAAAGATGAAATACTGGCCAAAGTAAAGGCCGGTGAACCGGCAAAAGATGTTGCTGAAAAGTTTGGAATCTCCGTCAAGACAATCTATGGCTGGTTAAGGTGGAATACGGTTAAGGGGATTAGTGTTTTGGATTATGCCAAGTTAAAAAGGGAAAACCAACAGCTAAAAGAGATTATTGGAGTGTTATCCCTCGAAGTGGCCAAGTCAAAAAAAAAGACAAGTAGGTAAGGAGCTTGAGGCTAAACTACCCAAAGTCTCCAAACCTCTTATTTCCCTGACCCTTGGGATTGGGGAAAGAAATCTTTACAACCAAAATACTAAACAAAAAGAGGCCGACCTGGCTTTGAAAGACCAGATCCTCAAAGTCTTGGAATTAAACCCCAGTTATGGCCACAGGAGAATTGCCCTCGCCTTGGGAGTTGGCAAGAAAAGAGCAAGAAGAGTAATGAGGCTTTACAATATTAAGCCCTACAAAAGGAAGGCTAGATGGACCAAAAAACGTGACTATGGCCAGCCGGATGCAGGTTTCCCCAATCTTATCAAAGGCTCCTGCCCAATTAAACCCAATATTGTCTTTGCCGGAGACTTTACCAGACTAAATTGGAACGGAAAGATTGTGTATCTGGCTACCTACATCGACTTATTTACCAGAGAAATTGTCGGCTGGAGCGTTTCTACCAAACACACGACTGAACTGGTTATTGAGGCTTTTTTGGATGCTATCCGAACCGTGGGGAAACCAATTATCGTCCATACCGATCAGGGCAGTGAATACAATTCGAAAGAATACATCAAGTTCATGGAAAGCCTGGGAGTTGGGGTTAGTATGAGTGCTAAGGCCAGTCCCTGGGAAAATGGTTACCAAGAATCCTTTTACGACAACTTTAAAACTGATTTAGGCTTGGAATTTGAAAGATTTGAAACCGTGGGTGAGTTTGTAGAGGCTATCCACCAGACTATCAATTATTACAACAAAGAGCGGATTCACACCAAGCTTAAAATGTCGCCGGTTAAATTCAAGCTGAAATTCCTAACCTGTAATATGTAGAAAGTTTTTGCAAAAAAAGGGGTACTTGACAATTTTTCCTATTACCAAGTCCGCGTGTCTGGCCGCGTCAAGAAGCCGAGCAATATATTTAGGATCGTGTTGTCCGTCTGCATCCACCTGCACGGCAACCCCAAAGTTGTTATCTTTGCAATATTTCAAACCAGCCTGAACAGCTCCTCCTACGCCCAAATTAAAAGGTAAATTCAGAATTTCGATTCCCAGTCTTTCGACAACACCCTTTGTATTATCGGTGGATCCATCGTTAACAACAATTATGTGGGGTTTTCTTCTTAACCTGCTAATGGCAGAAATTACCGACGCTATCGGCTTTTCTTCATTATAAGCGGGGATGATTATACAGACGTTTTTGTGGCTACTCTTAATTTTAGAAGACATATATGCAATATCCTGCCATTATATAATTTTTGTAGGAAATAAGAACTCCGAGGAAATACGCATTTTCAAGGCTGGGGACTTCCAAATAGAAGAGGATTTAGGGCGACGAGTCCTATTGATTGTACAATTAGGATGAGATTGTTAAGATTAGCAAACTTATGAATCTTAAAGACAAACTTATTGGGGAAGGGAAAACGCGCTGGCTTAATGTAGGTTGTGGGGATAATTTCGAGGATGGGTTTTTTTATTTGGACATTTTTCCCCAAGGGGTTATAGATCCAAGCTATAAAGACAGGTATTTTCGGTTAGATATTGTTAATGCTCCGGAAGAAATTTTAAGTAAGCTTGGGAGATTTGATTTTGTCAGGATGCAACATGTTCTTGAGCATTTTTCCTTTGAAGAAGGACAAGTGGCAATAAGAAACTGCGCAAGGCTATTAAAGAACAAGGGAATTTTTCTGATCACAACGCCGGATCTGGGTATTCACGCGAAAAATTATTTAAGAAAAAAACACAGGGATTTATACGAATTTAAACAGTGGGCCGTTCGAAGAATCCCAAAAGAAGCCCCGAGTAGTTTTTACTTCTCGATATTTGCCCACGGGATAGCTTATGGGGGACAGCATCAGTGGTGTTACGATTATGAGGGTATTAAGTATCAGCTGGAGTGTAGCGGCGAGTTTGGGCGTATACAAGAAGTTAAGAAGAACAGCCCCTTGGCCAGCATCCCTTTTACCCACAATCGACCCGAAGAAGACGTCTGTGTCATTGCTATAAAATCTCGTAGAGGCCTATGGGGTCATTAGCAATAAATATTTTTTGGGTAGAATAAATTGTCTAAGAATGGATGAAAGAGATTAACGTTCAAACGAAAAATTTATTGTTTCTCTCCTTCATTTCGATTGTCGCAACCTTTTTTGTCGCCGCTTTCGGTTATATTGTTTTTGAAAATAAGTACCCATCCATTATTGGAATTTGGAACCAATGGGATACCAAGTGGTATCTTCGTATTGCAGGGTTAGGTTACGAAAATCTAGGCGAAGGCCGGCTTTCAATTACTTTCTTTCCGCTTTATCCGTGGCTAATTCGTCTCGTCACGGTTTTTTTCAAGGATTACTTAACAAGCGCTATCGTCATTTCAAATATTTTTTACATTTTCGCGTCAATTTTCTTTTATAAATTGGTTAGGGTAGATTTTTCCGGAGAAATTGCCTTGGATCACGGAGCCACCGCATATAAAAATTCGAATTATATTAAAGGTCAAGTAAACCAGAGAAGTAAGCTTATTGATTCTTTGAAAGAAAGCGGAGAAAATTTGCTCACACTTCCGAAAATAACAACTCGAGGTGGAGAACCGCTTCAAGGATCCGAGTTTATTCAGAAATATATTTATATTTCTGACATTACGGAGGATCCAAAATATTGGATTAATACCTGTTTTGCCCAGGCCGTTGGCGTTAAAGAAGTCAACTTGAGTCAATAATGAAAAATTATTTTGATTTTATATGGGCCATGACCGAGAAAGAATTAAAAGCTCGGTACAAAAGGGCCGTTTTTGGCTTCCTTTGGATATTGTTAAACCCGCTTCTACAAATGGCAATCATTGGTGTAATTCTCTCTTTCTTTATTAAGATTGATAACTATTTTTTGTTTCTTTTTAGCGGTCTTTTGCCTTGGCAGTTTGTTTCGTTGTCTCTTACCAAAGCAACACCCAGCATAGTTTACGAGCGGGCACTTTTGCAGAAAGCCAAATTTCCAATTGAGTCTATACCCATATCAATAGTTATCGCCAATTTTATCAACATGGCCGTTTCATTTATTCTGTTTTTCATCATCCTTCTTTTTTTGGGAAAGCTTGATGTTTGGGCTGTTGTTTTAAGTACCCCCGTACTTATCTGGCTACTTTTTTTTACTGTGGGACTTTCTCTATTGACCTCCTCTTTGCAGGTGAAGTACCGAGATGTAAATTTCTTTGTGCAGACCGCGCTTATCCTTTGGTTTTATGTAACGCCGGTTTTGTATAACCTTTCGCTTATTCCTAAGGAGCTTTTCCCGGTATTTGCACTCAACCCCCTAACCTCTATCTTTGAAATTTTGCACCACCTTCTTTTTAAACAGGGGGTAATTGATTATCGAATAATTGCCATAAATCTTCTTTTAAGTATTCTGATAGTTTTTTTGGGGATTTATATTTTCAAAAAGGAACATAAATATTTTGTAGATTGGTTATGAAAAAAGATACTATCAAGAACAAAAACAGTGTTGTAATTGAGCTTAACAAAATATCCAAAAAATACATTTTGCATCACGAAAAACCGACCTTAACAGAAAATATATTCTCAAGAAGGCGAAATGAGGAGTTCTGGGCGCTTAAGGATATTAATTTGACTATTTATAAAGGAGATAGAGTGGGAATTATCGGAGAGAATGGATCTGGAAAAACAACGCTTTTGGAAATTATTGCAGGAATTACAACTCCCACCCAAGGAAGTGTTATTACAAATGGTAGAATCGTTTCTCTTATAGAGCTTGAAGCTGGATTTCACCCCGAACTGACAGGAGAGGAAAATATATACCTGAACGGACATTTGGCAGGAATGTCGAATCCAGAAATTGATGCTAATTTCGCAAAAATAATATCCTTTGCCGACATAGGGGAATTTATCGACGCACCCTTTTATACCTATTCCGAAGGTATGAAATTAAGGCTTGGATTTTCCATCGTTGCTCATACCAACCCCGATATTGTGCTTCTAGACGAAAACTTGGCAGTGGGGGATAAAGAATTTGCCAAAAAGTCCCATAAAAAAATTCAGGAATTTATCAAAAAAGGCACCACATTGGTTATCGTGAGCCATTGGATGCAGCTACTAAAGGAAAAATGCAATCGTATATTTTGGCTAGATAAAGGAAGGGTTAAAAAGACGGGTGATATCAATTTAATTGATAAGTACGCTGGCAAATAATATCCCTTTAGCGCTATAGATGAAAAGATCATATATCGACGTAATCGTTGTTACCAAGAACCGACACCCAAAACTTTTAAAGTGCGTAAGACATATCTGCCTAAACTCCATAAAACCTTCAAGCCTAATAATAATTGACAGCGGAGCTTATAAAAAAGCCGCCACGGATAAGATAACTTCACTTTGTAAGAATAGTGGCGTTCCACTTAAGTATTTTAGGATTCCCCATAGGGGCGTAGGCTTTTCCAGAAATGAAGGATTGAAAAAAGTTGAATCTTTTTATTTTGCATTTTTAGACGACGATGAATATGCGCCCAAATATTGGCTGGAAAATATTTTCAAAGTTTTTAGGAAGCTCCGTAACATTCAGGTTTTAGCCGGGCCCAAAATTCCTCAAGATAGACGAAATTATTGGCACCGGGTGTGGAGGTCATTAACCCAATACGAATATGACTATGAAGGGGAAGTTGATACCATTCCTTCAGGTAACTCTATATATTTAACCAGTTTTATAAAAAAGCACAATTTGCGGTATGATTCAAGATTTAAACAGTGTTCGGAAGATCAAGCTTTTTCTTTGGAACTTAGAAAAAAAAAGGCGAACATATACTTTCACAAAAGCGTTTGGGTGAAGCACGATTTAAGAAGAGACTTTGCCTCATTTATTAAGCAGTGGTTTTTTTACGGTATGAATAAATTCCTATATCACCAGTTGTATTTGGGAAGTGGGAGCGTTATTGAACCTAGGAAAATTGGCCGAACACTTCGTAATCTCAAATCGACATTTCCTTATAAAGGAAACCTAAGTAGTGTTTATGTTTGGCCGGGGCTGGTTCTTCTAAATTGTGTTTTTCTGGTCGGTTTCTTATATTCTTTCTTGGGCTTAAACAAAATTTATCCATTTTGATGACAAAGTTATTTCCTGGAAAGACTAATTCGAGGCTCTTAGTAATTTATTGTTCGGTAGTTCCTCATAATTTCCCTCCACACCATCGTCTGGAATTCGTAAAGCAGCTGTCTCGACATTTAAATGTAATCTTTTTCGATTTGCCGAGTAATTTTCGACGATCATCGCTTTTGGGAATAGTCGGATTTTATGGTTTTCTAGTTAGAACTTTTGTTAGATTTAATTATTCTTTTGTCTGGGAATATTTTCCTGTTAAAAGAATTAATTCCCTAACACTGCTAATTTATTTATTGCTACAGAAATTATTATTAAAGAAAAAAATTATCTTGTTTACAACAAGCGCTTATTTTGACTCTATCTACAGCATGATTCCTTACGACGTATCCATTTTCGATTGTCCTGACAGACACGCAGGAGAGTTTGAAAAGAATAAAGATTGGGTAGAAGGGTTTGATTTAGTTTTTACTAACACCAATCTTCTATCCAAAACGCTAAAAGAATATAACAATAATGTAAGGTTGATTCCTTCAGGGTATGCACCCGCTCGGGAAGCTGTCTATTTTCACCAAAAAATTCCAGACTCGGTTCTGTTTTTGGGGGGGATTTCTCAGAGGATAGACTACGATTTATTAAATAAGGTAATCCGGGCCCTTCCCGATGTTCATTTTTATTTTATGGGTGAAATCTACCTGAATAAGTACTATGCTGAGCGAAAAGACAAGGTTCGTCTAAGAAAATGGCAAAAGATTTTGAGTAATCCCAATATCCATTATCTGGAAAACTTATCGACAAACCTATTTAAGTTGGCGCCGTTATTTCGGGTGGGAATAATACCATATTTAAAAAACGACGTATTTAATAATAATAGTAATCCGATAAAACTTTACGAATATTTGGCTAATGGAATGTATATTGTTTCGACTGCTTTAGTAAATGTATCTAATGTTTCAAAGGGTCTGCCTATTTATACTGCTACATCGGCCAGGGAGTTTGCGGACAAAATCAGACTTCTTTTATTAAAACCAGAAAAAGATATATCTAGGTACAAAGTAAGGGTAGATAAGCTTTTAAGAGACCAAAGTATGGAGAAAAAAACTCGGATTGTATTAAGAGAAATTAAATTAGTGTCATAAATCTCTGACAGTTGGATAATTGTCTGGCAGAAATTCTTTTATCGAACGCTTTGTTTTCTCGGTAACAAAATCGCAAAAAATCAGGCTCCACATTAAATCATATAACTTAAGCTTATTCATTTTTTTTGGTCTTTGTATGTCTGGCGTATCCAACGCAAGCTTTCCTTTTTCAAAAATATCCAGATTTCGGGAGAATTTTGTTGACCGGCAGTAAGTAATTTGAAATTTTCTGGAAAGGGCTTTGAAAAGAGTTTTTCTAATTTTATTTTTTTTATTTGATGCAAAAAATATTCTTAATAATCCCAAATTAAGTAGTTGTATTTGCAGAAGATAGAGAAAACTACCCAGGAAAGGAATGGATAAGGCTTTTGAGTAATAAAGGATGGAAAAACTATTGTAAGGGTTCATATCTGGGTTTTTTTCTAATGATAAGTTCATCCTTTACAAGAGGATACAAATTTGCCTTAAGGTCCGAATATTTATAATCGAAGTTATGAACGTAAACTGGTTTTTTAAGGGATAAAAAGTTACCGCCTGCCATCTCAAGCATTGGATAAAACATAGCCTGATCTTCAGCAAATTGTAGCCAACTGCCGTCGGGCCTAAGAAAATCCTGCTTTTTAATTTTTTTAAAAAGCCAAACCCTCCACGTTCTCGGATGTAGGGGATAAAAAGGCTTAAATCTATATGAATTCTCCCTGATTATTTTTTTAGAGTAGGGGACGTTGGTGTTTGGCAAAAGTAAATCGGAAGGCTTTTCTGACAACTTAGCACCGTTCCACAAAAGACACTCTCCGTAAGTAAGTAAGCACTTCGTATTTTGGCTGTAGGCCATTGCCAAACTTGACAAAGCATGTCTGCCCAAAAGCCAATCATCCCCGTCCAAATTGAATACTACAGCATTGGGGTTAACCGCGTATTTTCGGATCATTTCATACGCATTGCGCAACGAATGTAACCTTTTCTTGTTAAAGACTGTAATGTGATTTTTGAGCCTTCGGCTTATATACTTTTTTTGTTTTTGGTCAAGTGGGGTGGCGTCGTCAACAAAAAGAATCTGGAAGTTTTTATACTTTTGAGAAAGTGCAGAGTCGATACAGCGGTCAAAATATTCAAAAGAATTCCAAGCACGAATTAGTATATAAAAAAATAATTTCTCAACCATTCAAGTAGACGCTCTTATAAACTTTAAGTGTTTCTCGGGCAGTTTTTTCCCAAGAGAATAATTTTGCACGTTTTAAACCTCTTTCCCTTAAGATTTCGCTGAGTTTTGGGCTTTCAGCTATTTTTTCTATGGAGTTTTTTATTTGAGAAATCGACCTGGGATTTACCAAATATGCCGCATCGTCGGCCACTTCCTTCATGGCTCCATAGTTTGAAGTAATTACCGGACACCCACAAGCCATTGCCTCAATAATAGGCAGCCCAAACCCCTCATAAAGGGAAGGGTAAATCAAGCACAGCGACTTGTTATAAAGTGCAACTAACTGTTTTAAAGAAACATCCTCCAGTATTTTTATAAATTTCAAAATATTAAGCTCTCTAGCTTTATTCAGGATGCCTTTTTTTGGGTCCGAAGTCGAAATGATAATATATAAATTAATTTTTTTTTGTCTCTTTTTCAGAAATAAAGAGTACGCCTCCATAATTCGAAAGATATTTTTCCTTGGGCTGAAATCCGCCATAGCTAGAAAATGGTTGTTTTTTCTTATGGATTTAATTACTGCGAAGTTGCTGCTAACTCCGTGGTGAATAGGGATTATCGGTATTTTAGACTGGATCAGCCCCGCGGCGTCTTTTGCGATAAATTTTGAAGGGACGATTACAGCCGAAGAGTTTTTTAGGGTGAGGCTGCGCACAAAATCATTGAACTTTCTCATAAAGGTGTATTTCGCACTTTCATACCACTTTGGATAGGAAGAGGACGGCGCTCTATCGTGAAGGGTGGTTATTGCTTTGGGGAAGTTAAAAAAAACAGATCGCCAGACATCCGGATAGTGAAACACATCAAGCTTTTGTCTTCTGGCCACCAAAGGCATGATAAGTTGGCGCTTAAAGACGGGGAATTTATCGGCAATAAGTATTAGGGTAAAATTTTTTTGATTTGGTATGGGGACTTTTTTTGTAGCAAATATCACATATTTGTTACGTTTGTCTATTTTGGCCAGGCCAAAGATGAGGTTTTCAAGATAATGCCTTTGTCCACAGTGAAAGGGTATTGTAAGTGGGGTTCCGTCTATTCCTATCCTCATATCAAAAATACTGGTCGAGTCTTTTTTAATTTGTATAGAAAGTATTGGAGGCTAAAAATAATTGGCAATAAGCTTGTTCTATCTTCTTTAAATGCCATGCGGTTTAAAAGAAGACTTAGCCGCTTCAACTTCTTCTTTTTTAAAATAAATTTTTTTTGTTTCGAATTTACTGACCTTTTATTTAGAAGAATCCTTTTAACTTTTGGATTATCCTTATTCCTTTCCATAAATTCGTTTACACACTGCTGAATTTCTTGTCTTCCCATCGCGGCAGTATCCTTTACAAAATCAAACCATGCGGAAGCCTTTTGTTTTCTATAAAATCCTAATACCCCTTTTTTGTACGAGAAATTTCCTGCCAGCGACAGATGCAAAAAGGTAGGTATGTCCGTAAAAGGGTAGTGGGTGTTTTTTTTAAATCCGCCGATTGAGTCTAATGCGCTTTTTCTAATAACCACGGTTGCCGGGATTATGCAAAAATCCAGATTGGTAAATAATTCAAGGATTGCATTCTTGGGTGAGTTTTGCAGGTGCCTTTTTTTCAAATTATATGTAAATAGTTTAATCCCTCGCCCAACTTCGTCGGTCATAATGCAATCTCCGAAAGACAAAACTACACTACTATCTTTGAAACCTTTGATTTGTTTCTCAAGTTTATAGTAGGGCCAATAATCGTCTCCCTCCAAGATAGCAACATATTTTCCAGCGGCTTTTTTTAAGGCCTGATTGTAAGTATCCGACAGCCTGTTTATTCCCCACTTTTTGAAATGTTTTATTATTTTTATTCTTTTGTCTCTTTGGGCAAATTGTGATGCTATTTTGACGGTAAAGTCAGATGATGCATCGTCGATAATAATTTGTTCCCAGTTGGTGTACGTTTGATTAAGTACAGATTCAACACAAGAGTAAATAAACCTTTGGTGATTATGGGTCGGAGTGATAATGGATACTTTGGGATTCATATAATATAGCTAACTTAAATTTGTAATAATCTTCTTATAACCGTTTATCATCCTTTCCTGGTTAAAATAAGTGCTTCTTTCGATAGCCTTTCGGGAAAAGTCTTCATATCTGCCTCTATTGGTTAAAAGAGATATTATTTCTTTTTTCATCAATATACTGTTGCCCGGAGGCACCAATACACCGTATTTGCCACTCCCTAAAATTTCTGAAGGACCATAGGGAGTATCGGTTGAAACAACGGGAAGCCCCTGTGACATGGCTTCTACCAAAACATAGCCGAAGCCCTCTCTTTTAGAGGAAAGAACGAAAATGTCGGCCTTTCTTAGGTAGAGATTAAGGTTTTTAACCCAGCCCAAAAACTGGACCTTGCTTTGAAGATTTAGATTCCTTGCGTATGACTTTAACATTTTTTTTTGCGGCCCATCACTTGCTATCCACAAATTTGTATCGGGAAGCTGTCTTTGAATAAGTTTGAAAGATTTAAGTAGGGTAATGTAGTCTTTCTGCTCAACAAGACGGGCAACGGTAATAATTGTTTTTTTCTTGCCCTGAGAGAAGGCTCTTGCCTTACCGGGCTTTAAATTCAATCCGTTATAGACCGCAAAAACTTTTTTCTTCAGACCAAAATTCTTTTTAAGGTTTTTGGAAAGACTTTTTGATACACACACTAAAGCATCCGCCTTGTCGTAAAAAAGACGGATTGCATACCACAAAAAAATAGTCGTGAGTTTAGTAGATTTATGAGAAATGGTAGTCCCCAGGTCTATATGGTTTGTAGCGACAACCTTGATACCTTCGGGGGAAAGGATTTTTAAAATAATTGCCAAAAGGTTACAGCGCATATCAATGCTTATAACGTGAGTGAATTTAAACGTGGAATTTTTCTTCAAAATCCAAGCCAATTCTTGAAAGAAGTTTAAAAAGTTAAATGGGGAGAATGAATATTTTTGGGGGTAGAAGTCTTTTTTTCTTAAATAGATGAATTGATGATTTTCAACGTTTCTATAGGAAGGCCTTTCAAGAACAAGCGTTTTAATCACTATCTGATCCTTTCCAAATATTTTTTTAATATTTAATAAATTGAGCAGGAAGGTTCCGGTTCCGCCGTCAATACTTTTTACGAGTATCAAAAGTCGAATTTTGTTGTCTTTTTTATTTCTCATATTAAAATTAGCAGGTCATATTATTATATAGGATGGGCAAGGTTGTAAATTCGTCGACAATCATAAAAAATCTTCTGAAAATAGTCGGGGACAGAAAAGATATAAATTTTATCTTTATCGTAACTGCCTTATTCTACTCTCTTGCTTGGTTGGTCAATCCAGGAAATAAAATCATCTTGGGATCCGTGTTTATCTTATTGATTATCTTTTATCTACGGATCAAAAATCTAAGACTTTGTCTATTTCTTACATACCTTGTTAGTATGATAATCTTTACGGGCAAAACTTACACACTTCAGCTTGTCCCGGCAGGAGTATTTACCGAAGAATTATATCCCAACGGATACATTGTGTTTTTTGTAATTTCACCCAGGCATTTTCTAGTTTTTTTCATGCTCACCATCCTGGTAAGAGATTTTATCATCTCCAAATTTAGACTTGTAAAGTTTCGTAAAGAGGACCTTACATTAATATCCTTTTATGCCTGGATTATATTGTCCGATGTGTTTGGCTCTAAAAAACCCGAAATATCACTTCTTTTCAGTTTAATTTCTCTGGAAGGATTGATACTCTATTTTTATCTGCGTGCTTATAATTTTGGGTATTCGCAATTTCTTAAAGCGGTACTTTGGATATTTGTAGGTATCGTTTTATTTCAGGCTGCAATTTCTTTCCAACAGTTTTTTGCGGGTTCCCCAATTTATAAAAATCTAGAGCACCAAGTTAATATTCTGGATATCGGCTGGAGTGCCGATGAGTTACAGTTTAGGTTCAGGCCACTTGGCACTTTTCCCCATTCCAATATTCTGGCGAGCTGGTTAACGTTTTTGCTATCAATAATATTTGTGGGTTTATCTAAAAAGCCAGGCTACTTTTTGTTTGCATCTTTTATTGTAGGATCGGTAGTTTTAGTTATGACAATAAGTAGAAGCTCTTGGATGGGATTTTTAGTAAGCATGATGTTAATCATTTACGTCTTAGAAAAAATAAAAAGGATTAAATTGCCCAAAATGATAACGAAGCATTTTGTAAGCTTACTTGTTTTGGCTGCCGCGCTGTTTTTACTTTTTATATTACCGAGGGCAGAAAAGAGCCTGTACTCTTTGGAAGCTGAAGGGGGAGGGCTATTGAGATTGGCCCAGACGCAAGAGACTACTGCTCTTATTTTACAAAACCCGGTATTTGGGGTTGGATCCTATATGACGATTCAAGAAACTCTAAGACTTTCCCCTAGGGGAATTTTTTCATTAGCTCCCATGACGATTCACAACTGGTATCTTTTACTTACCGCGGAGCACGGTATTCCCGCTGTTATTTTGTTTTTAATTTTTGTGATATTATCAGTCAACAGATTGGCAGCAAAAATCTTAAGAGGCCGGATGGAAAGCCTTGAAGCCTACTTAAGACTAGGCTCTTTGGGAGGGATTCTTGCGATTTTGGTTTCCGGATTATTTCAAAATTTTCTGGTCCTAAACCTGATTTTGTTTTCCTCCGCGCTTTTTGGAAAGGTCAACGATAATAAAAAATTACGATGAGGAAAATAATAAACAGAATAAAAAACTTACCTGTCTTTGACAAGATACTTTTGGGGCTTGTTGTATTAGGGGTAATCTTTTTTGCTTACGTATTTTTCAGGAAATCAACATATATAACTGTTGTTGTTAAAGTAGGAGAAGACAACGTAGCCTGGGAAAGGTGGTCAAGGGCCTGGTTTAGTCAGCTTTTTTACGACGGGATGCAAGAAAAAGATGGCCTGGGAAGGGTTAATGCAGAAGTATTGGCTGTAAGTTCCTACGATACGCTTCCTTTGCCCTACGATACTCTTCATATCAAAAAGGCGGTCTACCTGACAATTAAACTTAAGTCGGTTTATAGCCGAGCATCAGACCAATATACATATAAAGGGTTACCGGTACTGGTTGGAGCGCCAATAAGGATTTACCTTGATAGAGTACTAGTCGAGGGGCTTGTAACCAGTATTGAGGGGGTTAAAGATCCCAGAGAGAAAGCGACCCTGCTTGTTGATGTTCAGATTAAGGAAGAGATTCCAACTTACCCCGAAACCAGCGGAACAGAACAATACGTTGCGGATGCCTTAAGCGTTGGCCAAAAAATAACGGATGATCAGGGAAATGTAGTAATTGAGATTTTGGCCAAAAGGGTGGAGCTGGCCCAGAAAGTTACGACTACAAGTGAAGGTAGGGCATTGGTTGGTGTAAACCCCTTAAAAAGGGACGTGTATCTAACCTTGAGAGTTAATGCAGTAAAGCTTCACGAAAGATACTTCCTTTATGACGACATTCCCATTATTGTCGGACAACAGGTTCCTATAAATACTCCCACTCTTTCGATTTTGCCGGAAGTTACGAAAATAACTGTTCAACGCTGACCCCTTAATGTCTTAAGTTTTGATTCGAATGCAAAGGTGGAATATTAAGATTCTCCAATGCCCTAGGTGTAAAGGAAAATTTAGCCTTACCCTCCTTTCAGAAGAATACGGAGCATTAAAGTGCTTGTGCCGCCAATATCCAATAGTCGAGGGGATTGTTTACATGTACAAATCTTCCCTGCGGGTAAAGGCGTTGGAGTATTTAAAAAAAAGGGAACCTAGACGAGCTTTAATTTCACTGTTGGATTTAAGAAAGCTTACCTTGTTGTCGGTGTTGGTCCTACTTATTCCAAATTTGCTTAACACCCTTGCAAAAGTTGTACTTGGGCGCTTTATTTATCAGTTTCTTGGGTTTGAAAAGATAATCGACATTTTGACAGTCTTTTCCTATCCCAAGCCCTGGGCAAGGTATATAAAAAGTAGAAAGAAAACTCCCTCCTACTTTTTTTCGGTTGCTTTGGCAAATGTTTTAACCAAAAATTCCCAAACAGTGGTAGACGTTGGTTGTGGTACAGGGCAACTAATGGAAGTCCTGTCGAGAAAAACAAATCCAGGAAATGTTTTAGGAATCGATAAATCCTTCCTTAGCCTTCTTTTGGCAAGAAGATTCTTTACATCTGCCAAGAACCTTCTTATTTGTGTAGACGTAGAGGACGGTCTTCCCTTTAAATCCGAGTCAATCGATCTGGTCCTGTCTACCGATAGTTTTCATTACATCAAGCAAAAGAGCACTTTTTTAAAGGAGTGCTTCCGTATCGTTGAAACTAGTGGCCTTGTTGTTGCCCTTCATATAATAAATAGTACGAAGGTTGTATTTGGAAATATTAGAGGAATTACTCCAAGAGGTCTTTCGAGAATTCTTGTAAGTGGGGGATTTAGGCATTGGATTTTTATGACAAATACCAACTTATGGAAGAGACTTAAGGACAATGGCTTGGTAACACTTCATGGTTCCGACCCCGCCTCGGAAATCGAAAACTGTTTTGCTTATGGTTTTTATGCTGGTAAAAAAGCGATTAATCGTTCTTTTAGTCTAACGGGTAGCGAATATGGAAATTTAAAAAAAGGTCAAATTGATTTTAGTAAGGACAAAGCACTTCTTAACGACCTAAATCTTGAAAGTACTCTTAATAAATTTAACCATTTTATTTTTTTGTCTCCCCACCTTGACGATGTCGTATTATCCTGCGGTCTTCTATTGGAAAAAGTAGCATCCTTGGGTAAAGAGGCTGATGTTATAACTATTTTTACAAAAGCCTCACCGCCGCCCTTGACTAAGCTCGCATCCGAATTTACACAAAAATCCGGATATAAGAACCCCCACAGATTATTTGAAGATAGGAAGCTGGAGGATAAAAAGGCTTTAAAAATTTTTAAGGCAAAATATAGACACCTTGACTATGTAGATGCTGCATTCAGAAAGGTGGACCCCTTAAGGGGTCTGCCGAGTACTCGATATCTTTCTTGGCTAATTCCCAAACTAGTACACGTTTATCCCAAACCCAAAAAACAGTTTTCTGGACAGGTGTCAATTTTGGACAGAAAACTTTCTAACACTTTATTAAAAGATTTAAAAAAAATCGTTATTAAAGTAAAAAAAACCAAAACCTTAATACTTGCACCATTAGGAATAGGAGGACACGCAGACCACGTTATAGTTAGGGATATATCACGAAGGTTTGGCTTGCCCGTTTTGTTCTGGTCGGATTTTCCTTATAACACACATGAGGAAGGCATGCAAAAGTTTTTTTCAGAGGAAAAAGGTTACAAGGAGTTTTTCAAAATTAAAGATTCGAAAGCAGCAAAAAAAATTAGGGCAGTAAGACGTTACAAGTCTCAGGTTCCGGTTCTTTTTCCCCAAGGAAAAATTCCCAATATTCCGGAGACTTATTATATCGCCGAAGAATCTAAAATCTGAATAAATTTGTTGGCAGATTTTAAATCCGTGTAATCTTCGGCAACCACTCTGGCTTTTTTTCTAGTTATTGATAACCCATCATTCGACAACGAAAAGAAATACTTAAGCTTGGAAAGAATTTCGCCGGGGCTGCTATCTTTTAGGATAAGGGACGGATCAATTCTGGAAAGTACTCCCCCCACATTGCCCACATTTGTTGCTATAAAGGGGGTGCCGCAAGCGGCCGACTCCAAAATAACAAGAGGTGCCATTTCTATTTCTGAGGCCAAGACCAGAACGTTGGCAGCTTTATATATTTTCGGCAAATCATCCCCTGTTAAATTTTTAATAAACATTACCTTCGACTCAACCCCATGTAGTCGTATTTTTGCCTTTAGGAAATCATAAAGCTTTCGATCCGAGCTTTCTTGGGGATACGCAAAGACTAATACTGCAGATTTTTCTAATTTTGAGTATTTGATAAAAGCTTCAACTAAATTTTCCAGGCCTTTATATTTTGCTATTCTTCCCGAGCTAAGAATAACTTTGGTACCCTCAGGAATTTTTAAAAGTTGTTTGAATTTCGTCAAAGAACTTTGAGAAATCGTTTCGTAAAACTCGGACGATGCGCAGTTTGGGACTATGTAGAAACGCCCCTTTTTTGAAAGGGGGAAGATTAGGGAGCGGACAAACCGTTTAGCATAAAGGGAGGGTACTATAATAGAGGTACTTACCATTAAAGCCAATCGTTCTAATATACCAATCACAATTTTTCGATAATCTATTTCAGAAAGTCGTTTTACCGGAGTGCCTTTAGTTCCGTGGAAGAAAAATATAAGCCTTTTACCCCTTAGGCCTTTGATAAAAAAGACGGGGAAAACCATTAAATAGTGCGTTACTAATATACAGTCTATGGCGTTGGCCTCTTTGATAAGTTTTTGGATGGCCTTCTTTATATTAATTAGGTCGATGATAAGCTTTTTGAAAAACCAAAAAGGACGATTCGGGTTTGCGGCATGTACGTAAATCACTTTTTTAAAAAAGTCGACATCCTGCCTGTACCCTTCTTGGTATGCGACTAAAAAAAAGCGAAGTGATTTGGTAAGACTACTTGCCCTTGCAAGGAGTCGCTTAGTTGCAATCCACTCGCCACCTTCGTGGACAAAAGAAAGAACCAATACATTTTTACCTTTCATAAGACAAATCGGTGGGCAGAATTGGTCAGTCGGCAAGGCCCTGGTATTTTGGGATTATTTCCCGGAAAGTGCCAACCGGATCTAAGGAATTTGATTTAACATTATTCTCCAAATATTCTTTACAATATTGCCTTGGAAATTCGAATTCCTGACAGTAATTAAGAGTTTGAACACCCTCTTCAAAATAACCGTTATAAAAATAAGAATTGGCGAGCTCTATAAATAGAAAACCTAGTTCAGGATTTAGATAGATGGACGTTCGGAACAGCTTGAATGAAGGCTCTTTATAGCCGTGAGAATATGTGATTAGTCCAAGATTATAGTAGATATTAGAAAGTATCAGCTCCGAGTTTTTTACCCTTGCCTTTAAGATACTTCCTTTAAGATAATCAGAAACTTCATTCCTTGTATCTTCGTCAAGCCCAGTTAATAAATTTTCGTCCGGCGATTTTGGAAGTTTATCTTTATAGTAAATGCGATTTTGTTTTAGATGAAAGTAAGCGGCCTTATCTAATTTACTCATGGCAGCGTCAAGCCCCCCTCTTTTTATTTCGGTTTCAGCCCGAGAAAGAAAGATTACAGCAAGCTCGCTTGGACGATTTTTGTAATTGAAAATAAATTCAGAAATCAAAAAGAGAAGTAGCAGCAAAAAAAGAGCCAGGAAAATACTTCCAAACCTTTTCATAATATGAATCCTTTGGTTTTTTTGATTATAACAGCATTCACTAAAACTTCAGACCTCTGGCACAGCCCTTTTCAAGTGTGCTAAGCTAATTTAAACATGGAGCCTTGGGAACGTCAGGAACAAAATACTCAAACTCAGGTATTATCTGTTGCCTCTGAAACACGGTCAATGCCGTTTAAAAATAAATTAGTTCTTATTGCGCTGGGAATTTTCGTATTTATAGCCGGGGTAGCATTTTACTTTTTGGTAGTAAGAAAGCCTGAGGTTAAGGAAGAGGAGACTCCCTCTTTTCGGGAAATAGGGAGCGCCTCTCCATCTCAAGGCTCAGGAACTTTCTACACAGGCTCCCAGGCAATTGTCCTTACGGACCTTACTGGAACCAATCTTTCGGGGACAGCGTATAGGAGTATTATAACCGGCCAAATCTTTTGGGCTGCGTATATAACGGCGCCCGATATACCACAAGAGCAGTTTTATCAAATGTGGGTAGTTTCGAATGAGCTTCAATATCAGCCGGCAGGGATACTTTATAAAGACGCGAACGGCTATTATTCTCGCTCGTATGGGTATACTTTTGACCCTGGGAAACCATTTTTTGAAACGGTTGACCAGCTTCCAAATACTCTAGTTATTACGGTCGAGGTGGTAGACGACACAACGATGGAGAAGAAACTTATGGAAGGCGTGTTTACAAGGTAGTCGTATCATGGTTCTTCGCCTCCTTACTATTTCTTTCACTTTTGTTCTTTTTTTGTGGGGAGCACTCGGCCTTTATATGGTCGAGCTGAGGCGCGTTGGGCTTCTGATCTTCATTCTCATCCTCATCGTTCTGGCTAATATTCGTAAAAAACTTGAAATACCCAAAGGGTTTTGGATTTATTTACTATTTTTGATTCTTCTTTCAGCGAATCTATTTTGGAGTAAGGACAGAAGTACTACTTTGGAATTTCTGATTCTATTTGTTTCGGGTGGGGCTTTATGGTTATTTACCTTTAATGCCGGTGAAAAAATAAAACGGGACCTGGAAAGGGCAATTGTCTTTTTGGGAATTATTTTTGGTGCGTCCTATGTGGTAAATTTATTTTTTTCTCCCGAGGTTCCCGTTAGGGCCTGGACCCTGTATTTGCCCTCAAGCGTGGGACGAAATCACAACCACCTTGGAGACATTTGGGCAATTGTTTTGGTGATAGTGAGTCACCGGTTTTTGATAAAACCCAAATGGTGGGACTGGGCCCTGGTAGCCCTTGGGGTGTATTTTCTGGCGGTTTCGTTATCCCGCTCTGCCTACCTGGCTTTAGGGGTCGGAATCTTTTATCTTTTTAATAAACTGAAGGTTACGAAAAAATACAGGAAGTTTTATATGCTATTTATGGTTTTGGCGGCAGGACTATTTTTGTATGCGGGTCTTTTCAAATCAACTTTATTTGCAAGGCCTTACTTTGAGCAGGCCGTTTGGGGACTTAAAAAATGGCCTTTTGGGGTAGGGGTGGGTAACTTTGGAACCATTTCAACCGATTCTCAAAGTTCCTGGTGGGCTGCGAGGGGAACCGGAGTTTTTTCATCTTCCGCCCACAACATAATTCTTGAACTGCTTGCAGGAATGGGAGTTTTTGGATTTGTTTTTGTGGCTTGGCTGGCTTATATATTGCTGGATGTTTTTAAAAATAGAAACCGCCAGGGTTTAGTTTTTGCCGCCTCATTTCTTGCGATTGCAGTCAACTTTATGTTCGATACTACCTACTTTATTCCCACAATGCTTTGGCTGTGGTTTATGAGTTTGGGATTAAGTCAGAAGCAAAAAAGTCAAACGGTACAACACAAGATTTAAGGTTGAATAAATTGTGACAATAAAAACCGGCACAGGAAAACTTCAAATGGTAGAGATTTTCTCAAAGGTTATAAAAGTACTATTATTTTTGGGCTTGGCGGTGATTGCAGCGATTTATTACTTTAACGGCTATGATAATAAATTTTTTTTCGTTGATGATACTATTTTATTAAAAAAAGTTATTATTTTGATTTACTTTTTATTCAACACGATACTAGCGACCCTCGTTGGTACGGCGCTGACCCGACGGGTGATATTTCCCAACCGAAAGTAGGGCCATATATTTATGGCTTAGCCTTTCACTTGACGGGAATTAAAGATATTCAGCATGCTTTGGACGATGTCAATTTTAACGGTGAAAAAATTAACAATAAACCTTGGTATGAAGTAATGTGGGGTAAATTTCCCCACTCCTTTCCTAAGGAACTATATGGGAGCCTCGAGCTTTTATGGATAGCAAGGAAAACTGCAATTATGTTTACAGTAGGTTCTATTGTGGCAATTTACTCTCTTTGTACGTCCCTAAGGGGTTCTTTGTTTGGTCTAATCGCATCTTTTCTATTAGCCTCAAACGTCCTTTTGAAGACTATATGGTATAAATGCTACAACCGATACCATTCTCAAGCAAGAATCCTTCTCGGTCGGTGTAAGCATCGATGGTCCCGAAAGTCAGCATAACTTTGTCAGGGTAAACGTTTCTGGCAAAGGCTCACATCGGGATGTTTTAAGAGGAATTGGACTTCTGAGAAATGGTGGGATAAAGTTCGGCGCAATAGCTGTGATTAACAGTTTCAATGTCACTTTCCCGGACGAAATCTTCTGGTTCATGCACGATCTTGGTGTTTCTTTCAGCGCCAATCCTTGTACAGCGAAGCCAAACGATCCGGAGGAAGTGAAAGCTCTAGCAATAAGCCCCACCCAGTATGCCGTGTTCCTACTAAGGCTGTTGGAACTCTGGTTGAAATTGGACGATAAGAGCTTTCGTATCCGGCCACTTGATGACATCGTTAAGGGGGTTTTAGGAAAACAGCCCTCGTTGTGTCGATATTTGGGTGATTGTGCACGTTATATTACTATCGACTCTAACGGGGACGTTTACCCTTGCGACGCGTTTCTCGACGGTAACTACCTACTCGGCAACCTTGTTGAACAAGGTTTGCAGGGAATCTTCGCAGGTGCTGCGTTGGTCAGTTACTACGAGAGCAGAAGTACGATGTGGCATGCTTGTCGCCAATGCGAGTGGTTTCTCATCTGCAAAGGAGGCTGTATGAGAGAATGGGAAGGTAAGAAAGAGATTGCCGACCCAAGAGATGAGGAATTTTGCGGGGCAAGACGGTGGTTATTTACCCAAGCACGGGCAAAGTTAGCCCAGCTTGGCTACGAGGTGCAAAATGTCACAACTGGTTGATGCCATTCTTTCCGAGAGCCGCCCGATTCCCGTCTGCGAGCCAGCGGCATCATTGGACGTTGAATGCGCCCACTCAGATGCAGGCTACTCAGATTGGGGTGACCATGCAGACTCAGGAGGATGGTCGGATTCGGGCTGGCAGGGTCCTACCCATTCAGACGCCTGGAGTGACCTCGGCGACGAATAACGGTGAACAACTGAATAAAGGGGCCCAAGATTATCTTGGAAAAACACCAAGACTCTTGGGCCCTAACTTTCAATTTTGGGCGTAAAATAAAATCGTGAAGAGTAAAAAATTTAAATTCATCTTTACAATTAGCCAGACCGCTAATCTTTTTCACTTTATATCTAATTTAACAAACTGGCACTTTAGTGCTCGCCCTAATTATAGAAAATATTGGCTTGATAAGACCGGACCACTAACTAAAGTGGAAAACAAAGTTTTAAAAAAAATAAGCCCTGTTTTTAAAAGATATAATTTTGGAAATAAATATTGGGGCAAAATTTTTCTTGCCAGTACCGACGATACTGTTTGGAAGGAAGCCAAAGGAAAGTTTCCTCCAGCCGATTTCGAGATCTTTTATAATGCTGCGAAAGTTTTTGAACCCAGATTTGGCATAATATGGCAAGAGGAACGAAATTTATTAAATCAATGGCAGAGTAAGTTGGTGCAGACTAGCAATAAATACGATGCCAGCGTGGCAATAAAAGACTTAAATAATTTCTTTAATCATAAAAAGACTCCCATGAAAGTGACAGTAATACTTCTTCTTTCGAACCCTAATTCTACAGGTGGTGGGGGAAATTTAGGAAGTAATCAGCTCACGTTAGAATTGTCCAGGTACCCTCTGGCTGGGCTTCGGCCTGTCTGGCTAGCTCTATGGCATGAAATGGTACACGCCATCTGGCAGGGGAATGGGTACCGAAAACAGATTCGGGATTTTTCCG
>Ga0209210_1000792_pt1 | contig 30118 bp, 34 predicted proteins | sample RifGroA1_FD_183991 | JGI IMG/M metagenome (GOLD analysis project Ga0209210, IMG submission 183991) | Contaminated groundwater microbial communities from Rifle, Colorado, USA - Rifle Groundwater A1 (SPAdes) (version 2) | ecosystem: Environmental > Aquatic > Deep subsurface > Groundwater >...
AGTCGAGTTACGAGCTAACTCGCGAGGAACGCGAGGCCATCACCCGAGCCGCCAAAACCAATCACCAAGAGACTGCCGAACAAAATGAAGCCAGCCGTTAATTTTTATTTTTATGACTGCCAAACCAGCCCAAGCGAATACGCCGCCAATGCGAGCGGCTCAAACCAAAGAACGACCGCCAATTGTGGTGGTGGTTGGGCATATTGACCATGGCAAATCAACTCTCCTCGACTTTATCCGGAAGACCAACATTGTGGCTAAAGAAGCGGGCGGGATCACTCAACACTTGGGCGCTTACGAAATAAGCAAAGTAACGCCCGCCGGGTCCAAATCAATCACCTTCCTCGACACGCCAGGGCATGAGGCCTTCTCGGCCATCCGCGAGCGCGGCGCCGAGATTGCCGACTTGGCCGTTTTGGTGGTCTCGGCCGAGGAAGGGGTCAAAGCCCAAACCATTGAATCCCTGAAGGCAATTGGCGCCGCCGGCAAGCCTTATATCGTAGCGATTAACAAAATCGACCGGCCCAACGCCAACCCGGAACAAACCAAGCAAAGCTTGGCGGAAAACAATGTTTTGGTGGAAACTTACGGCGGCAAAATCCCTTCGGCCAATATCTCGGCCAAAACCGGCGAGGGAATTGACGAACTTTTGGACTTAATTCTCCTCCAAGCCGAGGTGGAAGAATTAACCGGCAACCCCGTCGGGCCGGCGAGCGGCTTCGTCCTTGAGGCTAATCGCGACCCCCGAGTTGGCGTCACCGCCACTTTAATTATTAAAAACGGCACCTTGCGGACGGGCGACTTTGTGGTGATTGGCAATGAATCGGCCAAGATTAAAAAGTTGGAAAATCATCTCGGTCAAGCAACTAAGGAAGCCAGTCTCTCGGCGCCGGTTAAAGTTTACGGCTTAACCAACATCCCGCCGGTCGGCCTCCCCTTCAGCGCTTATGCCGACAAAAAGGTGGCCGAACAAGCGGCCGGTCAATATCAAGCCAAATTAATAAGCTCCGACACCAACATTACTGATGACAAATATCGCCTGCCGGTAGTGATTAAGGCCGATGTGGCCGGCTCGCTGGAAGCAGTGAAGAAAGAGTTGCAGAAGTTGGAGACCGAGACGGCCGGCTTCAATATCCTCGCCGAAGGCTTGGGCGCCATCGGCGAGAATGATGTTAAGTTGGCGGCCGGCTCGGCCCAATCAATGATTATCGGCTTCAATATTAAAACCGAACGCAGCGCCATCGACTCGGCCGAGCGCTTAAGCATTACCATCAAAACCGATAATATTATCTATAAATTATCAGAGTGGTTAACCGAAGCGTTGGAGGAGCGCCGGCCTAAGCAAATAGTGGAAGAGACCAGTGGCGAGGCCAAAATCCTCAAACTCTTCAGCAAAACAAAGAACAAACAAGTGGTGGGCGGCCAAGTTAATGTTGGCGCGCTTGGGCGCGGTCGCGAAGTCAAGATTCTCCGGCGCGACAAGGAGATTGGCCGAGGCAAAATTACCGACCTTGAGCAATCAAAAAAGAAGACCGGCCAAGTGGCCGAGGGCGAACAGTTTGGCGCCACGGTGGAATCGCCGTTATCCATCGCCCCGGGCGACATCATCCAAACCTTCAACAAGCTTTTAAACTAAGTGAGAAATTTTGTCGAAATCTGATTATCGAGATTCCATTTTGTGGGCGGGAGAGGACTTGAACCTCCACGAGTTGCCTCACTAGCTCCTAAGGCTAGCGCGTCTACCGTTCCGCCACCCGCCCGCGGGTAGCTTGGCTACTTGTCCGCCCAGCAGGATTCGAACCTGCGACCGTTCGCTTAAGAGGCGACTGCTCTACCAACTGAGCTATGGGCGGTTTTTTATTTTCAACTTTCAAAATATAACTGAAACGACTCACTTTTTCAATCCGGTGCCCGGGGCGAGACTCGAACTCGCAAGGCCTTGCGACCAAAGGATTTTAAGTCCTTCGTGTATACCATTCCACCACCCGGGCAGTGAGGCCTGAGCGGGAATCGGCGTCAGCTCACATCAATATTTTTATTCGCCAAGCTCTAAAAATATTGTGTGGCTCCTGCCCGGGCTCGCTCATCCTTCGGCAAGCTCAGGATTATAGCTCCGCCTTTCGATCCCCGACGAAAGCAAAGCGGTTTGCTTTCTCTCCGTCCTCCGCGAAAACACTTTTGTGTTTTCTTGAGGCCTGAGCGGGAATCGAACCCGCGTATAAGGGTTTTGCAGACCCTCGCCTTACCACTTGGCTACCAGGCCAAATCATTCGCTAGTATACCCCAATAGACCATTTTTAGCCATAAATCACAAGGGTTTTTTAGCTTGACTTTTTATACTAAATATGCTATTCTGGAGCCAGAAAATAATAAAGGGGCTGTATCCCCTTTTGTAGATATTGACCTTTGAAATATGAACTACTTAGTCCCCTAACCGGGGATATCAAAAAAAGGAGGACGTTGAGATGGAGAAGATGGGTAATGTTATCAGGTATCTGCCATGGGTCGTTTTCTGGTTCTTAGTTATTGCCGGAGTCATCGAGGCGAGATTTGCCCTTATGGGCATTGACTTGCCTTGGTCGCTCATAAGTATCACTTTGTTGGCCCTGGCATACCTTATATGGGATGTCGGGAAGAAAAACGTCCCGGCTAGTCCGCCTCATAAGGCGGTGTTAACCTTCTGGGGTAACCGCACTGGCTGGTGCGGTGAAAAACCAGTTGTCCTCGATGAGGGTGATTACCTAATGATGGCCTACTGGCCATTCAAGATTGATCTGATCCCCATCAAGGTGGAGAAGATTAATCGGGATGAAATCCCAGTGAAGGACATCATCTGCAAGTCATCGGTCAAGGACGAAGGCGAAGAAGGAGCTGGTGGTATAGAAGCTGGCGGACGAGTTAGCGCCTTCTTCTCTTACACCTTTGTCCCCGATCCGGACAGGATTATGGAATACATCAACTCCGGCCAAGCCGAAGGTGTAGGCAAAATCTTGGACGATCGGATCGCCGAAGTGTTGCGCCAATCCGGACGCGACCACACTTGGGAAGAACTTCAATTCTCAAGTGACAAATTGACCGCCCTGGTGCTGGTGCGCATCTGCGGAGAGAAGCCGGTCGCGTTGAAAATCGGAGCGGATGGTAAGACTATCCGTGATCACCACGGAAAACCCCAAGAAATTGGAATTGATGTGCCTGGTGAAGAAAAACGAATCCCGGCAGTCAAGGAGATTGAGGAATGTACCGTTGATGAAATCGAGTATTTCCTCGACAAGATCCACACTAACGGCGGTTACACCGATGTCGCCGACCTTGGGATTAAGGTTGTCCGAGCGAATCTTGAACGATTTGAGCTCGGCGAAGACCTGAAGAAAGCGGCGGAAAATGTTGCTCGTGAGCAACAAGAGCGCCGGGCGGAAGTGTACGAAATTGGAACGGAGCTGGCACAAGCTCAAAAGCTTCTCGATGAGTACGTCAAAGCAGGACTTTCAAAAACCCTGGAAGACTGCGTGATGGAAATCCGGCGCCGGAAAACCCAAAGGGAAGGACAAAATGTTAAAACCTTCGAAATCCCCGGACTGGCCGAAGGGCTTGGTGCAATTGGCGCCATGATTGCCAATAGACAAGGACCACCGCCAGAAGTAAAACCCGAACCGACGCCGTCACCGGAACCTGAGCCAGAGACAAAACCCGAACCAGTGCCGGAGCCCACACCACCGCCGAAACCTGAACCCAAACCAGCGCCGGAACCTGAACAGAGTCACAAGAAAACCCGTCGCAAACGTGGCGGACAAAAGAAGCAAGGAGGTAGACTATGAGTAAAGGGAGAAAATACGCCATTGCGGCGATGATTATCCCTTTGGTTGTGATGTTCGCTTGGTGGCGGATTAGCAGCCACTCCGAACACCAAGCCGACAAAATGGCCGCAAGTGCTGTCACCGCCGGACCCCAGAGTGACCCCTTCACCAAGGTCATCGCCCAAGTGGAAGTGCCGCCCGGCGGCGAAAACGGGAAACTGGTTTGGTCAGATAAGATTGTTTTACCAGACCCAGATGGTCCCCAATTTCGGGCTCGACTCGCTGCTTTCGTTGCCGTCAAAGTCTATGGCCCAGATGGCAACGAGCTGATCGACCGGGCAATCAAAGATTCTCGGGAAGACCAAGTTAATTTTTATGGTCTACCCAAAGGATCAACCGCCAAATTCGCCTCACTGGTGCCAGGACAAGGAGGAACCCTCCGATTCTTGTCAAAGAGTAGTTCATAACAAACATCGCCCCGCCACTCGCAAGAGTGACGGGGCGGTTTTATTTTGTCTGGTTTTAATCAGTTGCACCCAATCGTGTTGCAAATCACATTTAAGATACCGAAAACCGAAACCATAATGAAGATGCCGATAATCCCCCACAGGGCATGACGCTTACCGGCATTCCGGGCGTCGTCTTCCCCCCTCACCATCTGGATCATCCCATAAATGAAGACAACCACCGCGGCGGCAATCAGCAGTTGGATAATCGGATTAACAATCTCCGCGTTGATTTTGGAGAGTATCGGAATATTCTCTGCGGCGTAAGCAACACTGGTTAACATTTTCTAGCGAGTGCTCGGAATCGTTGGGATATCCCTAGGGTCAAGATCGCTGTCTAAGTTGAAGGTTCCAACCAGCAAGTTAACGAGCCCCCAAACCGAGATCATTACAAACAAAGCAATTATTCCCCAAACCATCATATTGCGCGCACCTTCACGACCAGCGGCATCGTCACCGGCAGTTACATACTTAATTACGCCAATCATGAAAATCAAACCAGCCACACCAATAATCAACGGGATAATATAACTGTTGATGATATCAATGATTGCTTCAAAGCCTTCACCTAAGTTATCAACGCTACCTTGCGCTAACACCATCACCGGCAAGGAGATCACTGCCACTAAGAGCAAAACTTTCAAAAAACTTTTCATATATTTATATCGCTAATTAATAATAAACTCTGATAATGATAATACCGGGTTTAAACCCTTACCCTCTATTTTAACGCAGGAACATCCGGAACGGAAGGGTCTAAGCCAAAGGTGTTGATAAGGATAGTTACTAACCCCCACACCGAGACCATCACGAAGATGGCCACAATGCCATACATCATCATCTGGGCCCCCTCTCGCCGGTCGCTCTCGCTCTCGCCCTTGCCGACATATTTGAACACTCCCCACATAAAGTAGACCACCGCCAAGCCGAGGAAGAGGAGGATTAAGGGGTTAAGGATAGTGCTAATGACCAAATTGACGATATCTTGGAAGTCTTGACCGCCAGAATTGCCGCCAGACAAAGCTTGAGTTACCCCTTGTCCCCAATTAGAATTACCAACAGTATTTAAGGCATCTATCAATCTTCCGCCAGTATCTTCAGAACCGGGCTGACCAGTATCAAAGAACCCGCCTTGAGCCAATAATCGTTCTGTCATAATTTTATGCGCCTAAATTATTAATAGTCGTCTGGATGACGGTTGATATCACAAACGCCCCCAACACAATCGCCGCGCCGATGATTGTCCAATAGAAGGCAGTCTTGGCCTCGGCCAACTTACCATCGTTGCCTTGGGCCATCACAAATTTGAAGCCGACATACACAATCATCACCACCAACACCGGAATGCCGATTTGGATTATAATCCCCAAAATCGCCTCAACAAACTCAATCAAAGTGTCCGGCCCGATGGGATTTTGGATGTTGATTTTAGTAACTCCAGAACCGCCGCCGCCGGATATATCTGTTCCTGATCCTCCTCCAGTATCAAACATGATTATATAATAACATTAACCACATAATTAAACGACAATTCAAACACCTCATCATTGCTCAAAGTATTAACAATTGTCTTGATTATCAAGTAAGCGGCTAGCACCAAAATTAACCCCCCCACAGCGTAATAAATGTAAGTTTTACCCTCTTTAATCCCAGAAGGATTAGCACTATTAGTCGCTATCAGGATACCGCCCCAGGTAATCATAATCACTGCCAGGGGCAAAGCGAGGTAAAAAACGGCGAAATTGAGCACCCGCTTGACTAAACTATTACTCTCGTTATCCAAGCCGAAGAGCTTGTCAAAGGTGCAGTCCTCTATCCCGGTGCAGAGCTCTTTGTTCACAATCCCCTTCGACTCAATATCGGCAATTTTACCTCCCCCGGCCGGGTTCTCGGCCACCACCAACCCAGCCGGGGCAATCAAGATGAGGGTTAAAATTAAACTGGCAAAAAGTTTAGGCATATGATTATTTATTTTTATCTAAAGAGCGCTTCGAGCTCTTGGCTCCCGCGACTGATTGAATCGAGACTAAGCGCCCGGCCGGTGGTGACCCGCTCGGCCATGCTCTGCCAAATAACTTTGGTTTGGGCCGGATTAGGGTCAAGCCAAGTGCGGCCCAACAGCGCCGACTCATAATAAATTTGGTCAAACGGGTCAGTGGTGCCGGCGGTAAGGAGGTCGCGCCGGGCCGGTGGTAGGCCGATAACTTGAGACAAGAGCGCCACCGACTCGGACGAGGAGAGGATGACCGCGGCCGCGGCCGCGGCCCCTAAGTTAGAGCTGGTCCGAGAGATGCCCACGCCATACACTCGAGCCAAGGTGGCTCGCTCGCCAGCGCCGCGCTGGGGTACCAGCGCCACATCCAAATTCAAATTGGGATTTTTGGCCCGCACCTCGGCCTCCTCGCCGGCAAAACCAAAGTAGGTGCCTAAAATGCCGGCCGCCAGCGCGTCTTTGGCCTCGGGCAGGGAGCGATTCCAACTGTAAGTAGCTTGCCGCGGATTGGCAAATTGAGCGAAGAAGTCGAGCGCCGCCTGCCCCGGCGAGAGCGTAAAGCCAAAGTTGTCGGCCAACACCGAGGTGTAGCCGTTGTTGCCCAAAGCCACAATCGGCGTGCCCGCCTGGAGGAAGAGGAGCGAGAGGAACTCTTTGGCATTGTCGTAATTGGCAAACTCGCCGGCGGCCATCCCTGTTCGAGTGATATTGCCGCGAGTATCAACAATATTGATTTGGTTAAGCGCCTCGCGAAAGGCCGTCCAAGTGGCCGGCACCGCCGGCACGGCCGCGCTCTGGAAGATGTTCCGGTTGTAATACATCACCATCGGATCAACCACTAGCGGCAAAGCCAAGGTGCCAACATTTGGGAAGAGGAAGATTTCCCCGGCATCAACAAAAGTGTTGCGGAAGTCGCGAGGTGAGAGACTCTCGGCCGGAATGGCGAGCAGCTTATCGCCCTGGCGATAAGTGAGGTCGCTCCGCAAAATAATCAAATCCGGCCCTTGGTTGGTGGCCAGCACTTGGAGCAAGTCGTTCTCGAAGGTCTCTTCCGGCCGAGCGACATAGGCCAGACTCAAAACATTTTTGTTGGCCTTATTAAAATTATTAACGAAGTCGTCCATCTCCCGAGCCGGGAAGGTCCCCCACACCGTGACGGTGCCGTAAGTGCCACCCGAAGGCGTCCGGAAACCGGGGATAACGCCGGCAAAGACCATTACTCCCACCACAATCGCCATCCCAAACAGCGAGAGGAGGATTAGTTGGAATAAGCTAAGATCTTTCATTGATTACTAATTAAGCTTTTTTGAAAATAAGACCGTAGTGGTGATCACCGGCCGGAAAGTCTCTGACAAAATCGAGCCCGGCCTCGGCAAAAACTTGCTTAACCGTCTCGGGCTTAACCACCCGATCGGCCTTGGGACCAAGACCGGCGAAGGAGTCGCTCCACTCAATCACCGCCGCCCGCGCGCCGGGCTTAAGCACGCGCTTTACCTCGAGCGACACCTGATACAAGCCGGACAATTGGAAGAGAATGTTGGACAAAAGGACGAGGTCGAGACTGTCGTCCTTAAGCTTACTGCCGCCAACTGTCTCGATATCGCCCCACACAAAGCTAACATTGCCGATTCTCCGATTCTCCACCTCGCGCTCAAGGCGCGAGAGGAGTTCTTTTTGGATTTCCACCGCGTACACCCGCCCGGTGCCGCCGACTGTGGCCGCGAGCGGCAAAGTGTAAGCGCCGGCGCCGGCGCCAAAGTCGGCCACCACCATCCCGGGACCAAGCTCAAGCTGCCGCACATTGGTTAGAGGATCGGCAAACATCCTCTTTATTATATTACAAACAAGTTAAAGAGGCGATAGTATCACCGGGGCGGAGCTTCATTACTCGCACTCCTTGAGTCTGTCGGCCGAGCGAAGGGATCTCGTCGAGGCTGATGCGGATTACTTGGCCGTGCTTGGAGATAGCCACAATCTCGGTTTGATCAGTGATGACCCGGCTGGCCATTAACTTGCCTGTCTTGGGTGTTACTTGAAAGGTTTTAATCCCCGAGCCGCCGCGCTTTTGAGTCTTGTATTCGGAAACAACTGTCTGCTTACCATAACCATTCTCGGCCATCACCAGCATTGTGCCAGCCGACTTAACAGCAAGAGCGGGCACCCGATCAGCGCCAATCAGGAAGTCGCCCTTTTTCAAAGTAATTGCCTTCACTCCGCCGGCTGTCCGGCCCATCTCGCGGATATCGCCACCGCGGAAGCGGATTGATTGGCCAGCGCGCGTGGCCAGCATTACCTCATCGCCGGTTGTTACCGGCAAGGCCGCCAGCAATTCGTCGCCCTTCCCCAATTTGATAGCAATAATCCCGGAACGCCGAACATCAGCCAAACCCTTAGCCGCCACCCGCTTAGCCACACCCGCTTTAGTGACGAGCATTAGCGAGAGCTTATCGATAGCCTTGGTCTCCTTGGGGAGCGCCAACACCGAGGTCACCTTCTCCTCTGCCGAGAGGGCGATGTAATTCATAATCGATTTGCCACGGGTGGCGCGTTTGCCCTCGGGCAAGTCATACATCTTAATTTGATAGGCTTTGCCTTGGTCGGTAAAGAAGAGGAGGTCCGAGTGCGAGTGAGCGGTGAGGAAGATGGTGACGAAATCTTCCTCTTTCATATTCAAATCCACCACCCCCACTCCGCCCCGGCGTTGAGCCCGGTACTCGGAAGGATCGGTTCGCTTCACATAACCACCGGCCGTCACCACCAGCACATTCTCCTTTTCCGGCACCAAGTCTTCCGGCTTAATCTCTTTCACTCCGGTGGAAATGATTTTGGTCCGGCGTTCGTCGCCATACTTCTCCTTCAGTTCAATAAACTCGTCCTTGATAATTTTGAGGATTCGCTTAGGGTCGGCCAAAATCGCTTTCAATTCTTTAATCAGCGCCTGCTTCTCTTTCAACTCATCTTCCACCTTCTGCCGCTCAAGACCGGCCAACTTGGAGAGGCGCATCTCGAGGATGGCCGCGGCCTGAATCTCGGAAAAGCTAAACTTCTTAATTAAATTGGCTTGAGCAGTCGGCGTGTCTTTGGACTGCTTAATCGTCTTAATCACCTCGTCGATGTGATCGAGAGCCTTCTTCAAGCCCAACAAAATATGCTCGCGCTCTTCCGCTTTGCGGAGGTCAAAGCGCGTCCGGCGAGTCACAATCTCTTGGCGGTGACCGATAAACGCCTCCAAAATACCCTTCAAGGTAAGCAAGCGCGGCACGCCATCAATCAACGCCAACATATTGTAATGGAAGGCGGTCTCAAGAGCGGTGTGCTTGTAGAGCAAATTGAGAACTTGTTGAGGCTGACCGCCGGTCTTAAGATCAATCACCACCCGGATGTCGCTGGTTGACTCATCGCGGATGTCGCGGATACCCTCAATCCGCTTATCGCGGACCAAGTCGGCAATATTAACAATCAAATCGGACTTGTTAACCTGATATGGAATGGAGGTGATGATAATTTGGAATTGACCGCTCTTACCCTCCACAATCTCGGCCTCGCCACGGGTTAAGACCCCACCCCGGCCCGAAGCGTAAGCGTGACGAATGTCGGTCTCACTGAAGGCCAAGCCGCCAGTGGGAAAGTCGGGACCCTTGATAAACTGGAGCAGGTCCTCGGTGGTGGCCTCCGGCTCGTCGGCCAAGTGGGCCAAAGCATCCATTACCTCGCCCAAGTTGTGCGGCGGCAATTTGGTGGCCATCCCCACGGCAATACCCAGAGTACCGTTTAAAAGCAGATTGGGCGCCCGCGAGGGCAAGACCACCGGTTCCATCAGCCGACCGTCGTAATTGGGGACAAAATCGACTGTCTCTTTTTCAATATCAGCCAAAATATCGCTTGAGAGTTTGTGCATCTTGGCCTCGGTGTAACGCATCGCCGCCGCCGAGTCACCATCGATAGAGCCGAAGTTGCCTTGGCCGTGGACCAGCGGATAACGCATAGCGAAGGGTTGAGCCAAGCGAACCAAGGCATCGTAACAAGCGGCGTCGCCATGCGGGTGGTACTTGCCCAGCACATCACCCACCACCGTGGCTGACTTCCTAAACTTGGCGGCGCTGGTTAAACCGAGCTCGTTCATGGAATATAAAATCCGCCGGTGGACCGGCTTCAAGCCGTCGCGAACATCGGGCAAGGCGCGCGCCACGATTACGCTCATGGCGTAGTCGAGATAAGACTCCCTCATCTCTTTAACAATTGAGACGGGCACTATGCCGCTAACCACCAGCTCCTCCGGCTTAGCTCCTTCGTTATTGGCTTTGTCTTTTTTATCTTTTTTACTTGGCATAAAAACGGCAGTAATTAATTAAACAACGGATTGCGGACGATTAAATCTTTAAGCTCGCTGACGCCCTTACCCACATTAGCCAACTCGCCAGACATAATAGCGCTAAAGCGTTCAATCGGTCCGGGGCTCTCAATTACATTAGCCGGCGCCGTGGCCACTTTATCATCATTGATTTTAAAAATCACCAACCAAGCGGAAATAATGGCAATAGTAAGCACCCCGGCCAAAACGAGCGCCAGCGAGTGGCGAACCGGCTCGGGCTTTTGTTTAACTTTATCTAAATAAGAAGTTTGGCTAAGGGGCATAAGCTGGAAGTTAACTGGCGTTGACGATGACCACCTCGCCCTCTTTACCCTCCAAGTCGCGACGCTTAATCGTCAATTTGTCGGTCTTCTCGGGATCCGACTCCCCCAACTCTTTAAGAAAACCTTTAAGTGTCGCCTCCGACTCGTAGGCCACCGGCACAATCAGTTTGGGCGCGATGGCGGCGGCCACCTTGGCCGCCGCTTTAGCCGGCAAGGTGCCGTAGTCACCCGCCGGCAAAAACAGAATATCGACCACCCCAATCGCCTCAAGCGCCTCATTACTCAACTCCTCATCGGCCAAGGCGCCCAAATGGCAAACATTAAGATTATCCAAATTGAGCGTATAAATGGTGTTAACTTTGCCCGCCGGGCCTCGACTCTCAATACCGCGAATGAAGATGTCGCTGACCTCATACTCGCCCGGACCAGCCACCAAGAAGGGGACTCGCTCGCCGTAGGCCATATTCTCGGCGCCATTCCAGCCCGGGTCGGCGAGCGACACCAACACCAAATCGGCGCCAAAACGAGGCGCCTTGACCCCCTTGGTCTCCTTAATCGGATTAGCCGCCACCACCGTGTCGCCCACCTGCAATTTGGCCATGCCTAAGCCGTGATAAGTGATTATCATTAACCCTATTTTAGCAGAATCATTGCCAAATATCAATAAAATCGCTATACTCTCGGGGTGCGATTATTATCAATCTTGGCGACTCTCTACTAAGCCGTGAGGGTGCCAGGCCTGCCCTGCGAAGCTTTAGCGAAGCAGGAGGGTAAAACCAGACAAAGTAAGACTTATGGGAATTCTGTCTAAAATTGTTGGCAGCAAAAAAGAGGCGGCCGATACAACTGAAGTTAAAGAAGTTGAAGGGGTTAAGGTAGAAAGTAAAGATAAAAAGCCAGTGGCCGAGCGCCCGCTCGCTCCGCGCGGCCCGATGGACGAGGTGTTTAAAGGTTCTTCTCCCCGGCCGGAGGCCGGCAGTTTGGTGGAGGGCCCGGTAATTGGCAAAGGCAAGCTCGAGCTTTATGTCGACTTGCCGCCTTATGGCACCGGTCTCATCTTCGGCCGGGAGTATTTAAACGCCCGCGACATTATTAAAAAGGTTAATCTTGGCGACACCGTCACTGCTAAAGTGGTGGCAGCGGAGGGCGAACGCGGTTATGTGGAGCTCTCGCTTAAAGAAGCCAAGCAAGCGATTATTTGGCATGACGCCGAGAAAGCGGCCAAAACCAAAACAGTGTTCGAGCTGCCGATTAAGGAAGCCAATAAAGGCGGCCTGATTGTGGAGTGGCAAGGCATTGACGGCTTCCTTCCCGCCTCGCAACTCTCGGCCGAGCATTACCCGCGCGTCGATGACGGCGATAAAGACAAGATTATGGAAGCGCTGGAGAAATTGGTCGGCCAGACCCTCGCGCTCTCGGTGATTACCGCCGACCCGAAAGAGGGCAAGCTCATCTTCTCGGAAAAGAATTTGGACAACGAGGCCCGGCGCGAGTTGGTGGACAAATACGCTTTGGGCGAGACAGTGGAAGGCGAGGTGACCGGCGCGGTTGACTTCGGCATCTTCGTTAAACTGGAGGAAGGATTGGAAGGTTTGGTCCACATCTCCGAGCTTGATTGGGCGCTGGTGGAGAACCCGCGCGAGCTCTACAAGCCGGGCGACAAAGTTAAGGCCAAGATTATTGAGGTGAAGGATGGCAAAGTCTCACTCTCCATCAAAGCGCTCAAGCCCAACCCTTGGCAAGAAGCCGAGGGCAAATATAAGAGCGGCGACAAAGTGGGCGGGGTGGTGATTAAATACAACAAACATGGCGCCTTGGTCTCGATTGAGGAAGGGGTGGCCGGTTTGGTCCACATCTCCGAATTTAAGGATGAGTTGGATCTCCACAACACGCTAGCCTTGGGCAAAAAGTACGAATTCACAATCAATCTGTTCGATGCCAAGAACCAAAAAATGACGCTCTTATTCAAAGATAAAGAACCAAAAAAAGACTAGCTTTGTATTCTCCCGAGGCTAAGCCTCGGCACCAAAAAAATGGCCCTATTGGGCCATTTTTTTGGTGTCTCACTCCCCTGCCCTTGACACTTGACAGATTCTACTAGTCTGCTACACTAATAGAAGATGTTGCTAAAAGGGCAACACGAACATTGTATAGAGTTTATCGACCGCCATTGGCGAGAAGGAGGGAAGAATGAAGCACTGCTTTGCCCGAGGCGCGCCCACCGGGTCCGTCTCCAGCTCCAAATTTAGATTTTTGAACGTGGGCACGAGTTCGGCCGCGGGCGCCTAACTGAGGCACGCCCCTGTCGAGTAAACCGGAGGACACAACAGTGAAGAAATTCACCTCAAGCCCAGGGCTGAAGGTCCTGTAAGCTTATGCCTCCATGTGTTTAAAAATTTTGTCGCCCCGATCACTTGGTCGGGGCTCTTTTTTATTTCGTATTCAATTCGTTCATTGCCGCGGCGGGGGAAACATTAAGCAAGAGTTCCAACCCGGCGGCGATTTTTTGGTTCACTTTTTTCAGAATTTTCAATTCGTCCGGTTTAAATTTGGATAAGATGAATTTTTGCACTTTATCTTCCCCCTGCGGCTTTTTAAGTTTGCCGCCGGGTGTAGTCGGCGAGATGCCGATTTTGATTTGGTAAAACTTATCAGTCTTAACCGCTCGCTTGACCGACTCCACTCCCCGGTGGCCGCCGGCGCCGCGCGCGAAGGTCATCTTAACCCGCCCAAGCGGCAAATCAAGATCATCGCGGATTACCACCAATTCGGCCGCCGCCTTCACACTCTTCACCAGTGACTTCACCGCGGCGCCGGATAAATTCATAAAAGTTTCCGGCAAAAGGAGAGTGACCGCCTTTTTGCCAAGCTTGGCTTTGGCGATTAAAGAATTGGTTCGCTGGTCATCGCTCCAATCATCGCTCAAAAGCGAGACAGCCAACCGCCCGGCATTATGTCGCGTCCCTTCGTACTCCTCGCCCGGATTGCCCAGGCCCACAATAATAAAGCTCATAAGTCACCTAATTGTAACAAAAAATCGCGCTTGCAACACCATTTTTTTGTTATATAATGGCAACACAAAATTAACTCATGACGGATCAAACTAGAGAGTCTATTTGGGAGGCGCTTAAATTCGGCCTCATTACCATCGCCATCGTCATTCCGGTTCGGGCTTATGTGGCCCAGCCATTCATCGTCTCCGGCTCATCAATGGTCCCGACCTTCGAAAATGGCGAATACTTGGTAATTGACGAACTGTCATACCACTTTCGCGGCGCCAAGCGGGGCGAGGTGGTCGTCTTCCGCTACCCCAAGGATCCGTCCAAATTTTTCATCAAGCGAGTAATCGGCCTCCCTGGTGAGCGACTCGAGCTCTCGCCCGAAGGCGTAACCATCCTCACCGCCCTCGGCCAAGTCCTCACCCTTGAGGAAGATTATGTCACCAACCAGAGTTTGCCGAGCAAAACGGTTAAGCTCGACACCGGCGAATACTTCGTGATGGGCGACAATCGGCCAGAGAGTCTCGACTCGCGCTCGTGGGGCCCGGTAACCAGCGACTTATTGAAGGGCCGCGTCCTCCTCCGCCTCCTGCCGGTCAGCAAAGCGGAACTTTTACCAGGCCAACATTAAAACTTTTTATGATTAAAAAAGCCAAATCGGAGCAAAATCTCCAAAGCGTTAAAGGGATGCGCGACTTGGTCGGCGATGAATATTATCTCTACCAAGGCTTTGCCGAAAAGGCGGCCGAAGTGGCGATTTATTACGGCTTCAAACCGATTGAAACACCAATATTGGAAAAGGAGGAGCTCTTCCTTAGGGGTGTGGGCGAGGCCACCGACATCGTCCAAAAGGAGATGTACAATCTCAAAACCCGCGGCAACGACCGACTGGTCCTTAGACCCGAGGGCACCGCCGGGGTAATGCGCAGTTATTTGGAGCATGGCATGACCGCGCTCCCCCAACCACTTCAATTTTATTATTTTGGCCCCTTCTTCCGCCATGAGAATCCGCAAGCCGGGCGCGCCCGCCAGTTTTGGCAATTTGGTCTGGAGGTGCTGGGGACGAGCAAAAGCGCCGCCGACGCCATGATTATTAGTCTGACCAAAAATATCCTCACCGAAGTTGGTTTGGCGAATTTGCAGATTGACATCAACTCGATTGGCGACCCGGATTGCCGGACCAATTGGAAGCGCGATTTGGTCAATTATTACAAAAAACATTCTCGCGCCATTTGCGCCGACTGTCGCGAGCGACTTAAGACCAACCCTCTCCGGGTGCTTGATTGCAAAAACGAGAAGTGTCAACCCATTAAGGCCGAAGCGCCCGAGTCTATCAGTTATTTATGCAACGGCTGCAAAGCTCACTTCAAGGAAGTGCTGGAATACTTAGATGAAATGGGGGTGGAGTATCGCATCAACGCCAACTTGGTCCGCGGTTTGGACTATTACTCGCGGACCGTTTTCGAAATCAGCTTGCCGGCGACTGAAGGAAGCGAGACTTCCCCATTGGCTCTCGGTGGCGGCGGCCGGTACGATTACTTGGCCAAAACACTCGGCAGCAAGAAGGAAGTGCCGGCCGTTGGCGCCTCGCTCGGCGTGGACCGAATTATTGCCGCCGCCGGTTACAACAAACCAACGCCAAGAATCATCAAAAAACCGAAGGTCTTCTTCATCCAACTTGGCTTCGAGGCCAAGTTAAAGAGCTTCCCGGTTATCGAGATTTTACGGGCAGCCAAAATCCCACTGGTTCAAACAATTTCCAAAGATTCGCTCTCGGCCCAATTGGCTCAGGCAGAAAAGCTCGCCGTGCCCTACTCAATCATTTTGGGCCAAAAGGAGGCCCTTGAAGGCACGGTCATCGTCCGCAATATGGACAACCGCTCCCAAGACACGATTAAAGTTGATAAATTGGCCGATTATATCCGAGCCATCAAATAACTTGCGCCTAACCGGCCGTCTATGTTACAGTTCGAGCACTAAATATGGCTATCGAAGTATCCAAAAACGCCAGCGAATCAACCGCCAGCCTCTTGCGCCGCTTTTCCAAAAAAGTCCAGGGGTCCGGCTTGGTGCGTCATGTCCGCGGAACGCGCTTCAGCGAGCGGAACAAGTCGGACTTGAAGAAGAAGCGGGACGCCTTGAAAAAGCTAGCTCGCCGGGCCGAATATGAACGCCTGTGGAAGCTGGGCAAAATCAAGAATGATTACGGTAAAAAAACTCGCTAAGACTCCTCTGCCGGCAATCCCGCTTCAGCCCATCGCTGAAGCGGTTTTCGGTTCGAACTACGAGCTCTCGTTGGTAATTTGCGGCGACAAACTTAGTCGCCAACTCAATCGCGCTTGGCGCGGCAAGGACCGGCCCGCCAATGTGCTCTCTTTCCCGCTCGACAAAACAATGGGCGAAATTTTTATCAATGCCCGGCGAATAAAATCAGAAGCGAAAAAATTGAACCAAACCGCTCGGGCGCGGTATCTTCATCTCTTTATCCACGGTTTGCTCCATTTGAAAGGATTGGACCACGGTAGTAGAATGGATAAGCAGGAACAACAACTGTTAGCCAAATGGAGCAATGAGAAATATCATTACCGGACTCGATATCGGGACGGCGGCGATTCGCGTAGTCGTCGCTGATCTTGGTCGTGGCCGAGAGTCGCCACAAGTGCTGGCGATGGTGAAGAAAACCGCTCGCGGACTAAGGAGTGGTTATGTCGTCAATCCCGATGAAGCGGCCGAGGCCGTGGCTGAAGCGTTGCGCGAGGCAGAGCGAGCGACCAACTTGCGAATTCGACACGCCTTTATCGGTCTCTCGGGCGTCTCGCTCGCCTCTCGGATTGTGGAAGGTAGCGCCGCCGTGACCCGTGGCGATATGGAGATTAACGAACTCGACATGACTCGAGCCATGGACGCCGCCGTCGCCTCGGCCACCGATCTTACCAACGAGGAGATTATCCATCGCTTCCCCTTGGGTTACAAACTCGACAGCAAGAAGATTCTCGGTCGGCCGGAAGGGATGAAGGGTAACAAGCTTGAAGTGAAAGTGGTGCTGATTACTTATGGCAATCAACACCTTAAAGACCTGACCCAAGTGTTGGAAGCGGCCGGTTTGAAGGTGAGCGAAGACGACTTTATCGCCGCGCCCCTCGCCGCCTCGCTCGTCACCTTGACCAAAGTGCAAAAGACCGCCGGCGCCGTTTTGGCCGACATTGGCGCCCAAACCACCTCGATGGCGGTGTTTGAAGACGGCCTGCCGGTCTCGATTCAAGTCTTCCCCATCGGCTCAAATAATATCACCAACGACATCGCTCTCGGCTTTAAAGTCTCGCTGGAGGAAGCCGAACAAATTAAGCGCGGCGAAATGAGCGCGCCCGTCGGACCACCCAATAATCGAGGCAATAAGAAAAAATTGGAAGAGGTGATTGGCGCCCGCTTGCTCGACATTTTCCAATCGATTGAAACTCATTTGAAAAAAATCGGCCGGAGTGGTCTCCTCCCGGCCGGCGTAGTCCTCTCAGGCGGCGGCTCAAGCGTTAACGGCATCGAGGAGTTGGCCAAAGATTATTTCAAACTGCCGGCCCGCACCGCCGACGCGGGGATAGCCGCCGCCTCAAACAACAAAATCAAAGATACCACCTGGGCCACCGCTTACGGCCTGACCTACTTCGGCCTCGATCTCCCGCCCGAGGAGCGCCCGGGAATTAAGATTGCCGGCTCCTTCCTTAAATACCTCCGCGAACTCTTGCCGTAATTTTAAGGTCAGACCTTTAGAGGTCCCAAAGTCTGACCTTGGATAGCTATTGCCCCGGGAGGGGCATTTTGTTAGGATGTAGGCACTTTAATGAGTAACCAAGACAAAAATCCTAAATCTATGCCCAAAATTATGCCTGAAATTGAAGCTTTTGCCCGTATCAAAGTCATCGGGGTGGGCGGCTCGGGCACTAATGCCGTGACTCATATGGTTAACTCCAAGGTCCGCGGGGTGGAGTTTGTGGCGATGAACACCGACGCCCAACACCTCCATCACTCGGCCGCCAGCAAGAAGGTCCACATCGGCAAAAACATCACCCGAGGCCTGGGCACCGGCATGGACCCCGAGATTGGCAAAAAGGCGGCTGAGGAAAGCATTGAGGAAATCCAAAATGTAATTAAAGGCGCCGACATGGTCTTCGTGTCTGGCGGTTTGGGCGGTGGCACCGGCACCGGCGCCATGCCGGTGGTGGCCAAGATTGCCAAGGACCAAGGGGCGCTGACGATTGCCGTGGTGACTCGCCCCTTCTTCTTCGAAGGCCGCCAACGGCAAATGATTGCCGAAGTCGGCTTGGACGAACTGCGCAAAGAGGTAGACGCGATTATCGTCATCCCCAACGACCGACTCCTCTCCGTTATCACCAAAGACACCACTGCCACTTCCGCCTTCGCCATGTGCGACGAGATTTTGCGCCAAGCCGTGGAAGGCATTTCCAATATCATTACCATCCCGGGTATCATCAATGTGGACTTTGCCGACATTCGCGCCGTCATGGTCAACGCCGGCTCGGCCTTAATGGGTATCGGCTCGGCGAGCGGCGACAACCGCGCGGTTGAGGCGGCCAAAGCGGCCATCTCCTCGCCCCTCCTTGATCTCTCAATTGACGGCGCCAAAGGAGTCCTCTTTACCATTGCCGGTGGCGACGACTTGACCATGTTTGAAGTTCAGGAGGCAGCCAAGGTAATTACCGAAGCGATTGACGGCGAGGCTAAGGTCATCTTCGGCGCGATTAAAGATGACAAATTAAAAAAAGATGAGCTCAAGGTCACAGTTATCGCTTGCGGCTTCCCTGAGCAATTTGGCGGCAGTGTGAAGAAACCAACCGCCAGCATGTTCGGCTTCGATCGGGAACACAGAGAGGAGGGGGTTGAGGCGCCGACCAAACCGGAAATGGAGAAAAATCTCCCAGCCGCCTTCAAACCGGCCAACAAACCGCCGCTTACTCGCGGCAAAGATAATTCCGACGATGATGACGATTGGTCCAGTATCCCCGCCTTCCTCCGCCGATCCAAAAAATAATTTTTAATTAATTCTTAAAATAAGTTATACTGGAAGGCATGATTTATGATCTAGTAATTATTGGCGGCGGTCCCGCCGGGACCGCCGCCGGCGTGTATGCCGCTCGCAAACAACTCAAGACCAAATTGATTACCCCCGACTTGGGCGGGCAATCAATCGTCTCGCCGGATATCCAAAATTGGATTGGCACCCCCTCCATCTCGGGCGAGGCGTTGGCCAAACAATTTAAAACTCACTTAGAGGCCAACGCCGGCGAGTGGTTAGAACTTGCGGTTGGCCCAAAAGTTAAATCGATAGAGAAAACCGACGACCACTTTGCTATCACCACCGATAACAGTGATAAATTTGAGACCCAAGCCGTGCTCCTCGCGGCCGGCGCCAAGCGCCGGCCGCTTGAGGTCCACGGGGCCGCAGAGTATGATCAAAAGGGTCTCACCTATTGCGCCAGTTGCGACGGTCCACTCTATGCCGGTCAAGATGTGGTGGTGGTCGGTGGGGGCAATGCCGGCTTTGAGACAGCTGGGCAACTCCTGGCTTATGCCAAAAGCGTGACCTTGCTCCACCGCAGTCCGGAGTTTAAAGCCGATGCCGTGACGGTAGAAAAACTGTCCAAAAATCCCAAATTCCACGCCTTGCGCAATGCCGAGCCAACAGAGGTAAAGGGTGACAAATTTGTCACCGGCATCGCCTATCGCGACAAGGACTCGGGCGAGATTAAAGAACTGCCGGCAGCCGGCATCTTTGTGGAAATTGGCTTCCTCCCCAACACCGAGATGGTTAAAGAGTTGGTTGAACTTAATCAATATGGCGCCGTTAAAATCGATTGCCGGAATCAGCGCACCAGTATTGACGGCTTATGGGCGGCCGGCGACTGCACCGACGAGCTCTTCCATCAAAACAATATCGCCGCCGGCGACGCAGTGAAGGCGCTTGAGGATATCTATAATTGGATTCAACTGCGGTAAAATTTGAAAACAAAAAAACCGCCCGGTCACTCAATTTGAGTGCCGGGCGTCTATCTTGGCTGTTAGACTTGACCGCGCTTCTTAACCTCACGGTCCAAGATAGCCTTGAAACCAGAGTGGAGTTCCGGCTTGACGCTTGATTCAAGCCGGACGAAAAAAGACTTCTGGACACCGTCCGCTACCCGGCCTTGTTTAACAACCTTTTCTTTTTCTGCTTCCATCCGCACCTCCTCTTCTCGCAAAGACCTCGTTCAACCCCCTTGCCGCAGTGGCTCGGGTATGATTAAAAACTTAGCATATTTGCATGGTTTTGTCAATTATGTTATCCTCTTTTCAGCGCAAGGCATAACCGTTCTGACTTTCAGGACAAGGAGGTGAGTAATGAAACGCCTGGTGATCTTTTATTTCGTCTTAATTTTGGGAATACTGCTGGTGGCTATCACTTGTGGTGGCTGCGCCAGTATGGGGGAAATGAGTCAGAAAGTAATCGAAGAGCTTACTACTGATCCATTCGACCCGGACGGCAAACTGGACGGGCCCATCTGGCCCAAAAAGGAAGAGGTGGAAACCGAGCCAGCGACTACTCCTCCGCCAGAGACCTTGTCCAACAATTTGGACGAAGTCATCGGCAATGGTCTGATTTCCATCTTAGTGTGGAAACACGACCAGAGTCCGCCAGTTATCCTTTTTTGTTCCGCACCCGCCACGTTTAACGCGGCGGGTATTTTATTTGGTGCACCTTGCAGGACTCGAACCTGCGACCTTTACAATGTCAATGTAACGCTCTAACCAGCTGAGCTAAAGGTGCCTAACTTTTCAAATTTAGCAGATAACCTGCCAAGGCGGAAGGGGTGGGATTCGAACCCACGGCACGGTTGCCCGCGCGTCGCATTTCGAATGCGATGCTTTCGACCTCTCAGCCACCCTTCCTAACGACCATATACTAGCATTTTAAACAAAAAATGCTATAATTTTTTCGTTTTCCGCCAACCGGCGGACAAGTTTGGCCCCATCGTCTAACGGTTAGGACATCGGCTTTTCAAGCCGGTAATCGGGGTTCGATTCCCCGTGGGGTCACAAATTGCGTAAAGCAGGCAAACTGCTTTGCCTGCGGGCAATTTGTGAAGACGGAAGTATGTTTTTCTAGCAAGAAAAACAACTGAGTCCGGGTCTGGAAAATTCACGAGTGGCGACGAGTGAATTATTGTGGACCACAACAAACATGTGCGCGTAGCGTCTTTGATTACGCTTTTTCTTCGATTTTTTCCAGACGCCGGCGATGATCGCCAAGATGGTCGGCAAAGTAATCCAGGCGGTTCTCGACGCTGGTCAGTCTCAACTCTACCCGGTCCAGTCGTCCTTCTACTTTATCCAAGCGACTATCGATGCCATCGAATCTCTCGTCGACAGCATTAAATCTCTCGTCCACAGCGTCAAAACCGCGTTTGACCATGAGTGCCAAATCATTGAGAGTGGTTTTCTTTTTTGGCATATTACTTTTAAGTTTAATACTTGATTATTGCCTGTCAAGACTGGTAGTATTTGATCACCCTGGCAAGCATTGCCGCCAAAGTTCGAAACCTGCCTCGATACGGGTCACAAAAAATGAAAATCCTCGCCATTGAGACTAGTTGTGATGAGACGGCCGTTAGCATCGTGGAAGCTAGCGGCGATTTAAGTAACCACCGATTTCAAGTTTTAAGCCACCAAGTGGCCTCGCAAATTAAAGAGCATGCTCCCTTCGGGGGCGTGGTCCCCAGTATTGCCAAACGCGAGCATCTTAAAAACCTGCCCCTAGTCTTAGATCAAGCTTTGGGCGAAGCGAGTTTGACTCCTGAAAAAATAGATGCTATCGCGGTCACCGTTGGCCCGGGGTTGGAACCGGCCCTCTGGGCCGGCATCACCTTTGCTCAAGATTTGGCGGTTAAATGGCAAAAACCGCTCGTACCCGCTAATCACCTGGAGGGACATGTGGTCTCGGTATTATTAGGAGATGAAACAGGAGAAATGAGGAACGAGAAAATTGAGTTACCAGCGGTAGCCCTGATTATCTCCGGCGGGCACACTGAACTAGTGTTGGTGAAAAACTTCGGCCAATATGAGCGACTGGGCGGCACTCGCGACGACGCCGTGGGCGAGGCCTTCGATAAAGTGGCGCGCCTGCTTGGCCTGCCTTACCCCGGCGGACCGGAAATTTCTAAATTAGCCAACTTGGAGGTTAAACCTCCACTTGGAGGTTTAACCTCCAAGTGGCACTTGCCTCGGCCGATGATTGACTCGCCTAATCTCGACTTCTCTTTTTCCGGGCTCAAAACGGCCGTCCGTTACGCCATCCAAAAACATGGCGAGTTGAGCGAGGCTGACAAGCGCTCACTGGCTTGTGAATTCCAAGACGCGGTGATTGAAGTGCTACTCGCCAAAACGCTCAAAGCGCTTGACCAAACCGGCGCCCAAAGTTTAATTATCGGCGGGGGAGTGGTGGCCAATCCCCGCCTGCGCGAAGTTTTTACTCAAGTCTCTTCTCAATCTCATTTTTCACTTCACATTCCTCGCCTCTCACTGGCCACCGACAACGCCACGATGATTGCCATGGCCGGCTACTTCCGCTATCTGGCCGGCGAGATTATCCCGCCCGAACAAGCCCTCGCCACGGACATCATCATTGCCCGCGGAAATCTACCGTTGAAATAGGGCCGTTTTCTGCTACTATTAGCCTTATATGGCCGACCAGCGCGATAAGCTTAAAGTCCCCTACAACCCGCAGGAAACCGAACCGCGGATTTACCAACAATGGGAAGAGAGCGGCTTTTTTAATCCAGACAACCTGCCTCAACAAAACGGCGAGCCCTTCACTATTATTATGCCACCGCCCAATGCCAATGGTCATCTCCACGCCGGCCATGCTCTCTTTATTACCTTAGAAGATATTATGATTCGTTACGCCCGCTTGCGCGGCCGGCGGACACTCTGGGTTCCCGGTGCCGACCACGCCGGCTTTGAAACCCAAATCGTTTATGAAAAGAAATTGGAAAAAGAGGGCCGGACCCGCTTTGGCATGGACCCCAAACAGCTTTACGATGAAATCTTGGCTTTTACTTTAGAAAATAAGAAGTATATGGAAGCCGAGGTCCGGGCCCTTGGCGCCTCTTGCGATTGGAGCCGGGAAAAATTTACTCTTGACCCTGGAATAGTGGCCAAAGTCCAAACCACCTTCAAGCAGATGTATGATGACGGTTTGATTTACCGCGGCAAGCGAATTATTAACTGGTGTTTCAAACATCAAACTTCCCTCTCCGAAGTGGAAACTGAATTTGTGGATAAAACCGAGCCTTTTTACTACTTCCAATACGGACCGTTTGTGATTGGCACCAGCCGCCCCGAAACCAAGTTTGGCGATAAATATGTGGTGATGCATCCGGCCGACAAGCGTTACCATGACTGGCAACACGGCCAAAAAATCGAGTTGGAATGGATTAACGGACCGATTACCGCCACTGTTATCAAAGACGAGGCAATTGATATGGAATTTGGCACCGGGGTGATGACTATCACCCCCTGGCACGACGCTACCGACTTTGAGATTGCCGAGCGTCATAATTTGGACAAAGAGCAAATCATCGACGAGCGAGGCAAACTTTTGCCGATTGCCGGCGAATTTGCCGGCCTTAAGATTAGCGAGGCTAGGCCGCAAATCGTGGAAAAATTAAAGTCTAAGGGTCTCTTGGTTAAAATAGACGATAAATACGCCCACAATATCAAAACTTGCTACAAGTGTAATACGCCAATCGAACCGCAAATTCGCGACCAATGGTTTGTGAGGATGAAACCACTGGCTGAAAAGGCGATTCAAGCCGTTGATGAAGGCAAAATTAAGTTCATTCCCGACAACTTCCGCAAAATCTTCCTTTATTGGATGGAAAATACGATTGATTGGAATATCAGTCGGCAGATTGTTTGGGGCATCCCGATCCCGGCTTGGTTTAAAGATGAAAAAATCCACATCGGCACAGAACCGCCGGATAATACTTGGACTCGCGACCCTGACACCTTCGACACTTGGTTCTCAAGCGGCCAGTGGCCACACTTGGTACTTGATTACCCCGACGGCCAAGACTTCAAAAACTATTACCCCACCGATATTATGGAAACCGGTCACGACTTGATTTTTAAATGGGTACCGCGGATGGTTATCTTCGGCCTCTACCAAACTAGGCAAGTCCCCTTCCACACCGTTTACCTTCATGGCTTGGTTAATGACCAACAAGGCAAAAAAATGAGCAAAAGTAAAGGTAATGTGATGAATCCTCTTGAGCTGTCGGCCGAGTTCGGCACCGATGCTCTGCGTATGGCTTTAATCATTGGCAACACGCCAGGTACTGATTTAGCCCTAGCTAAAGATAAAATCAAGGCTTACAAACACTTTGCCAACAAACTCTGGAACATCAGCCGGTTTGTGCTGGAAAATGCTGAAGGTGTTGAATATCAAGAAAATTTTGCCGACTATACTCAAACGGATAAAGAGTTAAATCAAGAAAAGCAGGCAATACTTGAGAGTGTGACTAATCATTTTGAGCAACACCGTTATCATTTGGCGGCCGAAGAGCTTTATCATTACGCTTGGCATCGCTTGGCGGATGAGATTGTGGAAGAGAGCAAAACAATCTTCAAGTCCGGCGACGAGGCGAGCCTTATCTCGCGCCGGCAATTCCTCCACCACACACTGCGAGAGATTTTGACTGCTCTCCACCCGTTTATGCCCTTCGTCACGGAAGAACTCTGGGCTATAATTACTGAAGGCCAAGGAGGATTATTATTGGTAACGCCGTGGCCAATTAAGCCGTAATGACTTCAACTTTAGGAATTATCATCACCGCCATTGTGGGTGGGCTCCTGCCCGCCCTGGTGTGGCTCTTTTTTTGGTTAAACGAAGACCGGAAAAAGCCCGAGCCCAAAGGCAACCTGCTCCAAGCCTTCCTGGTGGGGGCCATAGCGGTAATCATCGCCTTCTTCCTCGAGCAGCCCTTCTTGGCCCTCCTTGGCCCACTAAGCGGCACCGCTATCCCGATTGAGTTCTCGCTCGCCACCATCTTCCTCATTATCAGCCAGTCCAAACTGATTATTGCCTGGTCGGCGATTGAGGAGGGGGTGAAGTATCTCGGCGCCCGGATCACAGTCTTGGAGCGGCCCGAGTTCGACGAGCCGGTCGACGCCATGATTTACCTGATTACTGTGGCGCTCGGCTTTGCCGCGATGGAAAACGCTCTCTTCCTGTTTGATATTTTGTCTAAAGGTCAAGATCATATCTATTTTATCCTCACCGGGCATTTGCGCTTCCTCGGCGCCACTGTGGTCCATACCGTTAGTTCAGCCACCATCGGCGCGGCGATTGCGCTCTCCTTTTACAAGCCGCAATGGCAAAAGGCGGTAATTATGATGATTGGCTTATTCACCGCTATCTTGTTGCATGCGCTCTTCAATTTCTTTATAATTAACAACAATGGCGAAGCGACGGCGCAGGTGTTGCTCGCGCTCTGGCTCGCGGCCATCTTCATTATCTTTTTATTCGAGCGAGTTAAAATTATTACCAAATCTCACGAGAAATATTTTAAACTTTAATTATGGCCAAACAGCGACGATCATTTTTTGAACGATTAACCGGCGGTATTTCCTTAGATGAGGAGGCTGGCTACGACCTGGAGCCAGCCGCGCCAGTAATCAAAGATGATGATTGGGTGGAATCGCCAGCCGAAGAGGAAGAAGGCGAGTTATCGGTAGATGTGTTTGAAAAGCCGACCGAGATTATTGTCCACGCCATGATTGCCGGGGTCCGGCCCGAGGATTTAACGGTCTCGGTGACTCGCGACATGGTCACTATCCGCGGCAGCCGGGAGAATGTGAAGGAGGTAGCCGACGACCATTACTTCCAACGGGAGCTCTACTGGGGCTCCTTCGCCCGCACTATCCTCTTGCCGGCCGAGGTTGAGCCCGATGAGGCCGAAGCGGTTGAGAAGCATGGCCTCCTGACAATCAAAATCCCCAAAATCAACAAAGGCAAATCCGCCAAACTCAAAGTCAAATCCGGCTAACAACTTAACATCTATTAGCACCTAAAAATCCGCCCTCAGGCGGATTTTTAGGTTGGGTGCAGAATATTTGAATTAGACTGAAATTCGTTAGAATTTCAGTCATGACGACAAATTTTTTGCTCTTCGAAATCCAAACAGGAAAATTAAACAAAGAACACCCGTGCCATTTCTGACGCGGGTGTGAAAATTCGAGGCTACTGACTAACTATGCGCAACCTGTTCGGGCCGAGCATAACTGCGCCAGTCGAAACCTCCCATCTTGTAAATCACGATGCTGGGAGTTTCGTCTTCCCAATCCCAGTGCTCTTCGTGAATCTCGACGATAAACTGCACGTCGCGATTCAGTGAGAGGAGTTGAGAACCGATTGGCGTGGTGTCTTCTTCGGCTCTTGACCCGTGAGGGGTGATTGACCGATACCACGAAGACTTGAACTTTCCAACCTCGCCGGTAGTAACGAACCAGAAGGATCGGTACCCTTCATGATCTCCGTATTCTCCGGCATCGTGTGCCCACGCACTTGGCTCAATCTCGATCAGGTTGCGGTCTCCACGTGCCACCACAATTTCACCGATTCGATCTGCGGACAGACCTTGTGTAGTGAGGATGTTGGTGATAAACGGGAATTCCCGAACCATTTGCGCGAACTTCTGCTGATTCATGACTGACTCCTTTTCTCCATCTCGGAGAATTAAGGTACTTTACTACTTCCCAAGGTCCCCTTGGCACGTGAGCAAATTGACGTGTTCGCAGCTTGCAGGTGATCCCACATTATAGCCGCGCCTGAAAACCCCAAATCCTCTCAGGTGCGACTATAATGCAACGAGATTTTAAGGTTCAATGTACTAATGATATGATAGCATATTAGAACTATCTTGTCAAGCATAACGACAGAACAATCAGAAAGCCCATATTTCAGGCTACAAAATCAAATCCGACTAACAAGCCATCACCCAAAAAATCGCCCTCGGGGCGATTTTTTGATTACGCTAACTTGAAAATTGACTCTAGAGCAACAGGCAGTTCAGTTACTCCTTCACTACCGCTAAAGTGGCCTTTGGCATGCTCAATAATTATCTCTGATTTTAACTTATCTTTAAAATCGTCATAATTACTAGTCGGCACATACGGGTCATTGTCAGAAAAAATTGCCACGCTTTTATCTAAATGACTTTTGGCCTTATCCCAATCAAGCGGTGATTTGAGCCAATGATCAGCTACTTCAAGTGCCTCATCCTCCCCAATCTCCTCGTCATCGCCGATGTTGGTTAATTCTTTAAAAAACCCTGAGACAAACACCGCTCCGCCGATCTTAACCCCTGTCGGCAAAGTTTCCAGATATCTAACAATCGTCTGACAGCCCATACTGTGACCGACAAAATAAGTTTCGCCATCAGCCTGGCCAACAATCTGAGTCAAGGCCGGCACCCAATTATAGATCCGGGGTTCTTCTGGCTTAGGCATCTGAGGGACAAAAACTTCAAAACCAGACTTTTCTAACTCCATCTTCAACCACGGAAACCAACCCTCCTCAGGGTAACCGTCCCAGCCGTGGATAATAAAAACGCGCTTAGCCATAGTGTGCCCAGAGTCAGGCTCGAACTGACGACCCTTCCCTCTTCAGGGGAATGCTCTACCAACTGAGCTATCTGGGCATTATTTCAAAATCTTGGGGCTTAATTTGCCGGGAACAAGGACTCGGCCCCGGTCATGATATTCTTATACAATCCGAGAGTTTGGTCAATCACCGGCTGGAAGTAGTAGTAAGCGCCAAAAGCGGCGCCAATAATCACCAACCACTTCACCGCGCTGACGAAGCTAAGCCAGCGGTTGTGCAAGAGGAGCTTTTTTAAAATCTTCTGATTCTCGCCCACCTTCTCTTCAATTCGCTTCAAATTAGGGTCCATAAAATGATTTTAGCATAAGTGCCTCAACTGGGCGAGATATGCTAGGATAAAGCCAAGCTCTCATAGTTCAATGGATAGAACAGTCCCGTCCTAAGGGATAGATCTCCGTTCGAGTCGGAGTGAGAGCACTAGATTATAAGGGTTCCCCGCCCGAACGTACCCCGCCAGAATGACTGTGTCGGGCTGGCGTTCGGTACGGGCGGGGATTCCCTCCAGGGGCACTAGATTTGACTTTTTACAAATTCCCCAAACCCGCGCCGACATTCAAATAGAAAAATATCAGATTGTTCTTTAAACAAGGCTTTTTTGTTGGTTTTTGGTGAGCTTGACAGCATAGACCTAATATGCTATATTTAACGCATAATTTGGGGTTGGTGAATTACCTCTCAAATTACCGACGGTTCTTTAATAAGAGGTGGACGAGATTAAGCAAGCCCAAACCGAAAGGAGATTCCCATGCGTATTCTGGTTATCGAAGACAAGCAGATGCACCAAGATTCAGCCCGCGAAACACTCGCTGGTCACGACCTCACCGTTCTCACCTCCTTCGACGAGGCAATCGATGCCATGAAAGATAAGGTGGACGAGACGAAGGTCAAAAGCCTGCTCGCTGAAGCGGGATTCACAACCGAGCCCGTCAGACCCGAAAAGGGTGACGAGGAGGGATGGGCGCGCTGGGAGGCCCACTTTGACGCCAAGCACAATGCGGAGGAGCAGGCGGTGATCCCTCTGCCGTACGACGTCGTGCTCGTCGACATGATGATGCCGGTCGCACGCAAGACAGCCCTGGGGTCAGGCGTTCATCCGTACGGCGAAGAAGTCCCCTACGGCTTCGTCCTCGCCCTACGCGCAGCCCTGCGCGGTGCGAAGTATGTCGCAATGGTGACCGACACCAACCATCACAAGGGTGCGGTGAGCGCGGCGATCGACTACATCGGTGATGCGTATTACAGCACGATGGTGCCGAATTTCACGATCAATGGGGCGAAATGTATGTTCGTGCATGCGCCCTTCGTGGAGGATCCGGCACTCGGCGTCAAATGTTACAACTGTGTCGGTGGAACCGCTTGCGGCTACTGCCGAACTCCACTCACGGACGGAAAGTGCCCCGAGTGCCAAAGAGCGGGACGCACGCCTGAGCTGTGCAACGTCTGCAAGGGCGAAGGGAAACACGACACAACTGTTCACGAGCGTAAGGACTGGGGCAAGGTCCTCGCCGACCTCACCGCCTGATCCGTTTCATCCACTGCCAATCCAACGCGCCACGTCTTCGGACCTCTGGCGCGTTTTCTTTGTTAATTTTTTGTCTTGAATTTTCGATTCCCTCCAGGGGCACTGGATTTGACTTTGGATATTAAAAATGCTATAATGAAAGAAGAGCGGTTAGCCGTTTGAAATCTTAATCTCTAAACTTAGAAGCCCACAAACCACTAACGGAAGGAGGATGATATAATGCTGGCAAGAGTAAAAGAAGCGGTACTCCCCTGGCTTATCGCCAAGTTGTACTGGCCGAGAGAAACCATGACCAAAAAAGAGGAGGATGTTCAAAAGCAATATTTGGACCAGTTAAAGTTCAAAGCCCGAACCACTGGTAAGCCAATTATTGTGGCTATGGTCGGCTTGGTCGGCTCCGGCAAAAGCGCGGTTGCCAAGCAGGTGGCCGAGCATCTCCGCGCCACCGTCATCAGTGGCGACAAGATTCGAGTCATGCTCCGCGCTCAAGGTGAACAATTTGAGAAAGCGCGAAAAATCGCCGAAAATGCAACGATAGAAATCATTAAGAAACACGGCGGTAACATCGTCCTTGACTCGGACTTCATCGACGACGCCAAGCGAGCCAGTATCCGCGCTGTGGCCAAGGAGCTTGGCACCAAGTTGGTATTTATCCGAACTTATTGCGATCACGATATTGCAATGGGCCGGATTATCGCTGGCGAAAGCGATGACTTCTTCTCCAACGCATCATCGCAGTGGACCGGTGAGGATAAGGGACAAGTGGTCAAACTGCGCGAGTTCCATCGTCGCACCCTACTCCACTACAAATGGAGTAAGACCGGTGGCGGCAAATGGACCCTTCGTCATCTCCCCTTCAAAATCGGAACTACTATCGATACTGGGAAAGAAGGGTGGTCCGAGGCGTTGAAAAACGATTTGGACTTGGAGGAGATTTTCTAACCCCAACACCCCCCCC
>Ga0209210_1000794_pt1 | contig 30113 bp, 47 predicted proteins | sample RifGroA1_FD_183991 | JGI IMG/M metagenome (GOLD analysis project Ga0209210, IMG submission 183991) | Contaminated groundwater microbial communities from Rifle, Colorado, USA - Rifle Groundwater A1 (SPAdes) (version 2) | ecosystem: Environmental > Aquatic > Deep subsurface > Groundwater >...
ACCAGGATCATTTATTCCGGGCGTCCCAGCATCAGAAACTATTGCAACAGAATCTTTCTGAAACAACATTTCTGCAATACGATCTATCGCGCCATAATCACTGTCTCTCTTGAATGGATACGCCTTAGTGGCTATCTCATAATGATTTAATAATTTAAGCGTCTGCCTTGTGTCCTCACAAAAGATTGCATCAACTGTTTTTAGTATCTCCAACGCACGCAACGAAATATCGCCAAGATTCCCTATTGGCGTTGCAACAATATATAATTTCCCGATTTCTCCTGTTGTTTGGCTGGGCATTAGACTGCTTTCCTAGAAGATTTCAGCTTGACCATATCGTCAACAATTTCAACAACTATCGTAGCAACTGGAACCCCAACGAGTGCGCCAGGGATGCCAGCTAGCTGAAAACCGATTAAAATCGCCAAAATCACAACAATTGGATTCATTCCCGTAGTTTTGCCAATCACAATTGGCACAAGTATATGGCTCTCAAGCTGTTGTATCACCACATACATTACAAAAACCCAAAATCCAAGCATCGGGCTTTGCAAAAATGCCATAAAAATTGCTGGAATTGCCGAAAGCACTGGACCCGCGACTGGCACGATCTCCAACACCATTGCGATAATCGCAAACAATAATGCGAATTTTATATGAAATAGCGAGAGGCCAATATATACCAAAAATCCTATGATAAGCGCCAAAAGAAGCTGGCCCTGAAGCCAAAGTCCGACTTTGTGCTCCACGCGACGCCATAGATTAATAATATATGTCTCGTAGCGTTCTGGAATTATTGCCTCAAGCAGACCTTCAATACCATTTTTCATAATCGCCAAATAAAATGAAATCACCACAACAGCAATAAATGATACGATCCCACCAAAAGCTCCAACAAGCACATTTAGCGCAGATTGCGAAAATTGTTGAAGATATCCCGATAGTATTTCTACGATATTTTGAATCTCGCCAACAAAATCAAAATATTGTGGAGCGCCTTGACGCGCCGCGTCCAGAGATCCTGCAATTTGTGTTGTGAGCTTTGGCAGATACGATGTCAACTGGGAAAGATCAGACACCATTGATGGCACCACCAGTGATGAAAAAACTGCACCCACTAAAAATATACCCAGATAAAGTACGAGCACGGAGGCAATGCGAGGCACTCTTCGCTGTTCCATCCACGAGACAAATGGCTGAACACCTGACGCAATGACAATGGCAAAAATAAAGATAATCGCTATATCGGAAAGCAGATAAAACAAAATAAATGCGAGCACTAACAAAAGCGCGCGAAATACGCTTTCAGTGGAGAGATCAACTTGTGTGCGTTCGCTCATACTCAAAACTTAAGAATACTCTCAAATTGTTCATTCGTCACCTTTGGACCAATAGCGGCGAGATTTAATTGGCTCTCCTTGAAAATATCTTGTGCAACAGCTTGAATTTGTTCAGCTGTTACGGCTTTAATTTTTTCAAGCTCATCGGATGGCGTAACTATTTTGCCATATGAAAGCAGGCCGGCACCGTAGCTTTCCGCTAGCCCCATTGAACTTTCAAGCATGAATGCGAGCGATCCTTCAGCGCAGTCTTTCGCGCGCTTTAATTCCTCTTGTGTTACACCACTTGTCGCCACCTTCATTAATTCGTCCAAAATTACTTTTATTCCCTCGCTGGCGCGCGGTTGATTTAGCCCAGCACTCACAACAAAATATCCTGCATCATTATAAAACTGATCGTTTGCGTAAATAGAATATGCAAGACCGCGTTTTTCTCTAACTTCTTCAAATAATCGCGAGCTCATGCCACCGCCCAAAATATTGGCGAGCAACGATAGCGCGTATCGGCGATCATCAAAACGACTATATCCGCGCACGCCGAGCTTTACATAAAGCTGTTCAACATCTTTTATCTCTGTCTTTACGGCCGGCGATTTTTGATCCTGCACCGTTGGCGGTAGCGCTGTCGTTGGTGCTTGTCTGATGTGTGCAAACATTTCCTCTGCCTGCTTAAATACTTGATCGGCATCAACATTACCCGCTACGGCAATTACAGTATTTTCTGCCACATAATGGGTATCAAACCACTTGCGAAGATCCTGTGATTGCATCGCTTTTACCGTTTCTTCTGTACCACCTATTTCTCTGCCAGCCGGCTGATCTCCATACAAAAGCCCTTCAAAAACTCTCCAAATGTGGCTTTGCGGATCATCTCTTCGCATGCGAATCTCTTCAATAATCGGTCCGCGCTCAATTTCCATTGCGCCCTGTTCAAGTTTTGAATTAAGAAAAATATCATAAATGACATCACTGATGATATTAAATTTGGCCGATGCGGCGGTTGCGTAATATCCTGTTTCCTCTTTGCCGGTGAACGCATTTGAACGCGCACCAATACTTTCCAGCTCGCGATTAATATCAGAATATCCTGGACGTTTTGTGGTGCCTTTAAACATCATGTGCTCCAAAAAGTGCGACACGCCTGATAATTCGCGCGACTCGCATACCGATCCGCAACCGACAAGCACCAACACGGTCGCAGTATGCGCCACAGGCATTGGAATTGTTATGAGCCGAAGACCTGACTGTAATGTATGAAATTGGTGTGTGATTTGATTTGTCATGGTGCCGGTGAATGGAGTTGAACCATTTTCTGGCCGTTATGAGTGGCCTATTCTAACCGTTGAACTACACCGGCCTTGATACGCCCGCCGAAGCCTTCGGCGTAGGCTGGGCATCTTGTTTCATCATACGGATTTTCTTGATTATATCAAACTTGCAGAGTAAGCTATCTTTGCGGGGTGGAGCAGCGGCAGCTCGTCAGGCTCATAAGCTAGCCCTGTACTGTGTGGCACCTGCCACTCTAGTACCGGGGAAATTGTGACTTTACGCAGAGATGCGCATCGAAAACTTCCGAAATTGTCCCGCTATGTCATCGCTACGCGAGATCTCTTGCGAAGCGAGACGGGATCCCGCCAGAGGCGGGACGGGAAACCCTATCGGTATTACCGAGGGCAATCCGCAGCCAAGTTTTCTCGTCCCGAATGGAACGAGAAAGAAGGTTCAGAGACTATAATGGAAGCATCCTCGCCTATTTGGAAGGATGGTGGGATAGTCCGACACTTTGAGTAATCGAAGCCAACTGAAAGAACCTGAAGGTCGCGGGTTCGAATCCCGCCCCCGCAACAAAGGATTGACAATACCACCAATGGGTGGTATTGTTGTATGCATGGGGGTGTACCATGAAGCAGATAGTGGTTCGGATCTACCATGCGAACATTTTCGCAAAAGAAGAAATGGCGCATTTCAGGAAAGATGTAAGAGAAAACCTGAATGCGTATCCTGAAGCGAATGTTGTGTGGCTTCAGTCAACGGCAGCGTCTTCGGGCACTGAAGGTGCTGAGCCATTTACTGTGTTGACAGCCATCATCACATTCTCAGAGTAGGAGCCTGTCAGCGACACCGACAAGGGTGCTCGCCAAGCGGGCTCCTTTGTTTTTTATAAGCACATTTGCATCAAGCAGGTTCTGACATCCTCCAACCCCCGCAACACAAGAAATCCAAGACGCCCATGTGGGCGTTTTTGGTTTCTTGCTATTTTGAGAGGTAGGGATTCGAAAGACGGAGCGATGCGACATTAGCAAATGTCGCCGCGAGTCGGGGTCGCAACTTTGATTGAGCGACGGCAAAATCAAAAGTTGTGACCGAATCCCCGCCTGAATTTTCTCAATGCACCACACCGCCTTGTATTCCCTTACCGATGGGCATATTTTATTGTCGTTAGATATATAGCCACAAATCACATGGAGAATCTAAAAAATTTACTAAAGATATTGATAATGCTGACTATAATAATATTTGGATATGTATCTATTGCAGAAAAAATTACATATCTCAAAGCATACGATGAGTGTAGGAATGATCGTTTCGTATCATTAACAAAATCTAGCTATAATTGTTACAGAACACTACACAATATCGGGGACTAATATAAACTAGCTCAAACAAAATTAGATAAGAAAATAACATATGGATGAAATAACAATAAAAAATATAAAAAGAAAAACACTGTTATTTCGAATAACCTCAACCATAGGGATACTCGGGGTGCTTGATATTTCTACACATGGGTCTGTTTCCAGCACAATACTTTATTTTTTTGCTAGTTTTCTACCACCTATAATTGCATCAACAATTGCAGTTATAAGCGAAACGCTACTAGGTTTTTCTGTCCTTTGGCTGGTAGGAGCATGGAGCTTGAACGGAAGTATCAAGAGGCTTAAAGAAGGCAAAAAGGCGAGTTTCAATCTTTTAAATTATTCAAATAGACAGCAACACTTATGACCTGGCTCAGGCAAAATTGGCACAGACTGGCTATCATCCTAATAATGCTTTATGCATTTGGTGATAATCCGTATTCCTATTATCAGTTTCTGAGGTGGGCAACAGCAATTTGTAGTTTCTATCTTGCATTTACGGCGTATAATTCAAACCGAATTGGGTGGACATGGATATTCACAATTATTGGAATTCTATTTAATCCAATTGCTCCGTTCTACATGAGCAGGGACTCATGGCAGTTCTATAATTTATCAGTTGCTGTTATTTATTTTATCTCTATATTTAAATTAAAATGAACAAAAAAATAACCAAGCTACTCATAATTCCGACAGCAGTCCTATCAATAATTCTTCTAACCTTTGGGATCTGGCGGTTTATTTCGAATAAAAATCAGCAAGAAAATTTAGTACTAAAAAGACAATGCTCTAATGATGCCCAAACATTTTTTGAAAAAACCAAGAAAGAATATAATCTAGGTGGTAGTTATAGCTTAAGAACGTCATTCTTTAATAAAGAATTAAATACTTGCCTGCTTGAATATAGCTACATATTTGTCTCATATAATCCCAAAAACCCTTCTCTCAATGGGATGTTTAAAATTGATTACATAATCGATGTTTACAGCGGGAAAAGACTAGTTATGAATAATTATGACAAAGTAGATAATAAAGACGAGCCAACTATAATTTTTGAAGGGAAAGAGTACGGAAACAATTACAATGAAGCTAGAGACAATTTATTTAAGTAAATAGAATTTGGTTTCTAAAAAAATGACTTGGTTCAAACAAAATTGGCTCCCGTTCCTGTGCCTTCTAGGACTTTTGTATGTGATTTATTATCTTCAGTTTTCAATACCATCAAAACTTCAGAAATGTAATAGCATAGCAATAACTCTTGAAAAGACTCGACACTATCCAGTTGACGACCTAACCGTAACGAATCAGGATATATCGAGCTATATGAAAAATATGATTAACTGCCTTACTGATTAAACTCTGAAGTATTATACTTCTTAAAAAATATCACGGAATTTGTCATAGGGTCCCTATACGATAAAAAAGATATTTTTCAAAAAGAGCCCATACCCCCACCACCCCCTCCCCCTATCAATATAAATAATGATCTTCCTCAAACAAAATTGGAAAGTGCTGATCTTAATATTTGTTGTTGTTTTGCTCTATAAACATTATTCAAGACCAGATTGGACATTAACCGTATGTAAAGAAAAACTTAATACGGCAGAGTGTGCCGAGACGAGCTATGTAATATCTGGCTATAAATCGGTTAAAGAGTGCCTCCTTGATGGCACTTCTCGTTTCAAAACAGAAGGTTTCGAATGTGGGAAGGATTGTCGCGAAGAGGATGGTTTAAGGATCTGTAAAGAAATATGCAATTCGGCTGGGTGCAATAATTAATTTTTATGATTTGGCTCAAACAAAATTGGTTCAAGGTTGGAATATTGATTATTTTAGCTTCCTTTGCCTTGGTTTATTACCCGAGCAATAAAGACGATTCTGCTGGAATTTCTAGCGAGATTGAGCCGCAAAATCTCAAAGATGGTCAATGTGTTATCCACAGCTCACAATTCAAAATTCATATATAATATTCCAATTGACATAATTATATTAGTAATATAGAATCATATTTAGATTACGCGTTATTGCGGGGTTGAAATGCAGAAAGGCTCTACTGCGGAATATCACTAGGTCGGCCTAACAGCTTACCGAACGTATTACGATGAGGGAGTGCCGTCCCTCCAGCTCCACAATAGATCGTAATCTATTTTTGTTTATATGAAGCAGAAAGAGCTACACAAGAGATACGTTATACATACTGAGAAGGGAGCATTAATAAAAGATATTAGAGCTCTGTTATGTCATTTGAGTAAGCCTGTAAGAAATAGATTAGGAGTCGTAGGATATAAAGTGTACATTAAAACAAGGGTTCTTAAGCATTTATATGATAAAAGGAATGCTCAAGAATACGACTTCATACTTGATAATTTGCATTTAATAATAAAATCGCCAGATAAGTTATACCTAAATAAAGCTGGAAAAAGAGGAGAATTTGCTTTCTATAAAGTAATCAATAATAGGAGCGTTCTATGTCCAATAGAAAAAAATGAAATTGATGATACCTATGATGTTGTTACGGCATTCGCTGGAAAGAACATGGAAAAATACCTAAAGAACTTCAGAGTCCTATCTCCGTCCGAATTAGTTAATTCAGAGATCGACTAATATCCTGCCCTAACGAATAATTAATGCTGTGATGCATCAAGCAGGTTCTGACATCCTCCCTGCCTGTCGGCGGGCAGGCATCTTTCGCAACCAGCGTTGACAATATCGCATTCGTGCGGTATTGTTGTGTTGTCGTTAGAACAAGGAGGAAGTCATGGATGCGCGAGATGAGGCTAATTCACTCATTCAATCAATCAAGGCGATTTCAATGTCCAGACTAAGCTTAGAGGAGATGATCTTCTTCGCAAACAATGTACGATTGGTCGCGGGAGAGTTGTATGCGGTTTCTGAATTTTCTGAAGCCGATCTTGCGTATCTACGCAAGATTATCGCGCGACACTTGTTCATGTAGTAAAAGCCCGCCCGCCATAGTAGCGCGACACATTGCGTGAACTGGCGGGGCTTTTTTTCTTGCTCAAATCACAAAATTATCGTAAAATGCAACTCATGCGTCTCCGATTTGTAATGCCGTGGGCGGTTGGTGTGCTCGTAATATTCGCGGGCATATTTGTTGCACGATGGATTGGATTTTATTATTGGTTTCAACATGCCGATACGCTCATGCACACAATCGGCGGAATTGTAGCGGCATGGATTGCGGCATCACTGCTTAATGGACATCTTGCGACACTTCCCAGCTGGGAACGAGGCGCGGTTATTATTTCCGTAGCCGTAACCATTGGAGTCGCATGGGAATTGGCAGAATATGGCGCCGCATTAGCACGCAATACGCTTCCGAGCGTGTATCCTTATTTTCACGGCGGAGACTTGCCAGATACACTTACCGACCTATGCGCAGATGCGTTCGGTGCGCTGATTTTTTCAATAATAGAATCAAAGCCGATCTGGAGACGAAATCCCCAAAAGCAATAATCCGTGCGCCAGCGTGCGCGCAACTATTGAAATTAAAAGTATTCGCGCGCCTTTGCGAGATGCGTCTTCGTCATCTACAATGCGAGTTTTCTCGTAATAGCGATTCGCGTGTTCTGCTAGCTCGCGCAGATAAAGTGCCACTATATTCGGAGAATATTCAACTGATGCCCTGTCAATCGCGTATGGAAAATCTAGCAAATGGCGCATCAGCACGCGCTCCTGCGGATCAGCAAGTTTTTGCACTGCGTCATCCTCCTTCGCCAAGGCTACGGAGGACAAGCCCGCTTTTTCAATAATACTCATCAGTCGCGCTCGCGCATATTGAAGCGATGGGCCAGAATCGCCTGTGAGTGCAATGGATTCTTTAAAATCAAAGATAATATCGCTTCCAATTCCCTGCTTGAGAATGGAATAGCGAATTGCTGAAATAGTCAGCGCTTCGGTTTCGTGTGTGATGATACCCGAATCTCCAATCTGTTTTGCGATTTCATCAAACAGAGATTCTGCGCTCACAACATCACCTGTGCGCGAAGACATTTTGCCCGTTGGAAGCTTGAGCATTCCATGTCCAATATGGCGCGTGCACTCGCCCACTTCAGGAATCGTGAGCTCCATGACTTTTTTGAGTACACGGAAATATTCGTTGACTTCATTTGCTGTGACAATAATTGATTCGTCTGGATGAAATTCATCAGCTTTCATCTGGTTTAATCCCAATTCTTTTGCTTCGTAAGTCGGCAGACCACGAGCGTTTACAAATACTCTAGTGTGTAGCCCATATTTTTCTCCCTCAAAAATTGTAGCCCCTTGGCTTTGGGTAAAGATATCTGGATGTGCGCGTATTACTTCAAGTCCCTGTGGCCCTGTTTCACTTTCAAAAAAATATTTATCAAATTTTGTGCCAAGTCGCGCATAAATAATTTCAAACGCGTCCAAGCTCCATTGCCTGCCCTGATCGTATAATTTATTTATTTCTTTATCACTGCGTGCATAAATCGCGTCATTTATTTTATCTATTTCTTCTTTTGCAGAAGGGTCATCACGATACGCCACTGCGCCCAGAGAATATGCTTTGCCCAAAAATGCGCTTTTTTCAGATAATATTGCGCCTGATGTGGGCCCGCCTGACGGCGAGGCAGGCATTTCATCTTTCAATTCACGCATGCCCCAAACGGCACATGCAACATGCACTCCAACATCGCCTTGATAGTTTATTCTCGTAACTTCTGCCCCACTTGCCTCGCAAAGTCGTGCGATAGATTCGCCAATAGTGTTAGTCATCAAGTGGCCGATGTGAAATTGTTTAAATGGATTCGCGTCCGTGTATTCCACCAACACACGCTTATTTAGTAGGCGCTCATTGTTGCCCCAATTATCTTGCTTTGATATTTCCAAAAGCTCCTGCTGGAGCCAATCCGTTTTTAAGAATATGTTCACAAATCCAGGGCCAGCGACTTGGCATCGTTCTATCCTTTCACTACCTGATTTTTCTAGTGTTCGCGCAAGCCGTTCGGCAATATCATGCACATTGCCACTAGATGCGTTTGCCACCGAAAGCGCGGCGTTAGTGGCGTAATCGCCCATCGTAGGCGATGGCGGTGTAAGAATGTTAAACGAAGTGCCCGCCTTGCCGTCAGGCAGGTCTGGTAGTGCTTCTGCAATTTTTTCGTGAAGCCATTTGTGTATCATGTCCGCTCAAATATACAGGAATTTTGTAATAATCTCCACGATACGCCTTGTGATGATGCGCCATCAACCGTACAATGAATTTATATGGACGCAAATACACACGATCATCTGACAATTAAAGCTGTCAAAAAAGTTGCGCCGTGCGTGGTGAGCTTGGTTATGACAAAGCAGATCTCTCAACTTCGCGATGTAAATCCTGCGGTAATTAATCCGTATATCAAAGCAGGTCAAGGAGATCAGGCCGTGCCAGTTGGCGGAGGGTCTGGATTTATTGTCCATCCAAATGGTTTGATTTTAACCAATAAGCATGTCGTCTTTGATCCTGATGCAGAATATACTGCGGTGCTTTCGGACGGATCCGAACATGCAACCACAATTGTATCGCGCGACCCAGTAAACGATATCGCATTTTTAAAAATAAAATCTATGCATGGCTTGCGCCTTCCACATGCGTTGCTTGCATCCACGCATAATGTGGAGCTTGGACAAACGGTAATCGCGATTGGCAACGCGCTGGGACTTTTTTCAAATACTGTGAGCAAGGGAATTATTTCTGGACTTGCCCGCACAATTTCAGCATCGCTTGGATCGTCCCCTGAAGGTCATGTTGAAAATCTGCGCGGAGTGATTCAGACAGATGTTGCAATAAATTCTGGAAATTCCGGCGGTCCGTTGGTTAATTTGGACGGCGAAGTAATAGGGATAAATACTGCTGTGATTTTTGGCGCACAAAATATCGGATTCGCCCTTCCGATTGATTGGGCAAGACAAGACCTCAAAGACATAATCGCCCACGGACGCATTATCAAGCCATATCTTGGACTTGTTTATATAATGCTCACCCCGATGCTAGCAAAACGCCTTTCTACAGCAGTGGATTGTGGCGCGCTTATTATGCACGACCAACGCCCTGGCATGGATGCGGTAATTGCAGGATCTCCGGCACATCGCGCAGGGCTTCGTGAAAATGACATCATCACAGAATTAGACGATAAACCAATAAAAGAAGATGGTGATCTTATGGATATGCTCCAGTATCGCCATGTCGGAGACAAAATAAAACTTACATTTTTAAGGGACGGCAAAAAGCACGAATGCCGTGTTACGCTAGAGGAGCGACGATAGAAGAATTACGAATTAAGAATTAGGAATTAAGCTCAAAATCGGATACAATTCCGAAAATGACAGATTTTGCACGAAACCCTATCGCAGAGCATAAATATGACATCCTAGAAACGCTGGAGGCGGGTTTGTTGTTGCGTGGCAATGAAGTCAAAAGCATCAAATCCGGCAAGGCCAGTATTCGTGGAGCGTATGTAAAAATTATTAGTGGAAAACCAAAACTTATCGGCTCTGTGATTCCGCCATATCAACCAAACAACACACATGCTGATTATCAAGAACGAGCTGATCGTGATTTGTTGCTTACAACGCGCGAGATTAATTCTTTAATCGGACTTCAAGAATCTCACGGCATAACATTAGTCCCAATCCGTTTGTATGCGAAAAAAAGCGTCATAAAATTGGAAATAGGCATTGCTCGCGGACGCAAAAAACACGATAAGCGCGAAGCAATCAAGAAAAAAGACATTGCTCGCTCGCGTCAGCGAGGAAACACGGAGTATTGACGCAATTAATTTTGCCAGCTATCATTCATTTCGCGTTATGAGTTTTATATCGCTTACAATTATTAAAAAGCTATTTACTCGCTATCACGGCGTGTATCAGGATCTGGCATAAGTCTTTATAAAAAATATCAAAACTTACGCGAGCCCCTGATAATCAGGGGCTCGCAGTTCTTTGGAGGAAAGATGAAAGACGACAATCCTTGGGTTCTTCTGACGTTCGCTGAACAGTTTCAGAGCGTTCTGCTTCTGACAGAAGTTGAGCGCATCTGTTCCAAAAAGCAGACTGATAGTCCAAAAGTCTGGATCTGTCACACAACAGAAGAGCTCGGCAATAAGGTCGCCATAGAAAAGGGTGATGGTGGCAATTTTCATCGTTTTGTCATCTTGTTTGATTACGATGAACCGCTTCGCCTCAACAAGCACAGGCGCATGCGCTACATTGAGACTAATGGCAGTCACGATGGCATGCCTGAGTGGGCTCACTCAACGCCGTGGGCGATTTGTATCGGACACGAGGTAAGTCCTCGCCGTCTGACATCTTGGGCAGAGCAGATTGTTGCCAACTTTTCCGAACGCGCAGACAAGCGCGTTGCACATGGTCAGTGTCCATGGGGAGAGCGACCACAAAAAAGAGCAGTGCGACATCGTCCGATAAACGAGCGAGCGCACCGCAACTGCGTGTTGTGGATGTCATTCCCGTCGAGAGAAGGGCTCAAGACAGAACGACTGGCCTAGACGGCTAGTCGTGGGGTACGCCAAGGCGTACCCCACTTTCTTTTTTCTCAAAATAGAGTATAATACCAAATGGGGATGATCGGTTTCGACGGGGGTGTTCATTTTCAAGGCTCCATACGCGGATTGTCGTTTTCCGCGAAAAATCCTCGACAACACAAAACTGGCAATCAAAACGCCAATTACGCGTTCGCATAAAAGCGTCGCGTCATTCCGCGCCCATGCTCGCTTGGCGATCACGGAGTGTTATAAGCGAGATTTGGTCTGATTGTTTGTAGATCGCAATCAACCGAAACTTAGATCTTCTAGCTTTAGCGTTTTTTGGCGATTCTTCAGCGCTTTAGCAAAACATCAAATCGCATACTGTGGTAGCCGGCCTTGAATAATTAACCTTCGGACGCGGGTTCAATCCCCGCCATCTCCACCAACATACTATGGCTGGATTCTCAACCTTACGACAAACAGAAACTGTATTAGAAATATCTCTTTCAAAAAATACGGAACGGAGAGCTGTTGAATTTGTAATGAGATATGAAAAAAATCAAGGCAGAAGCCCTAAGGATGTGGGCAAAAAGAAAGTTGGATATGACATCAAGTCCGATGGCAGATTAATTGAAGTAAAGGGTCAAAGCTCCAAGAGGCCAGATTACATCTTTCTTTACAAACAGACACTGAATAAGTTGGGCGATCAGATTCTTAATTATTATATTTATCTTGTTTACGATATGAAAAACGAACCCAAGCTTAAAATACTGCCACCCGAAAAAATATTTGGAAATATAGAGATTGACACGACATTTCTTGTGAGAGGGCGGGTATTTAAAGATATTACGGACATAGATTTAAGCAATTAGTGTAGACTAATAATATGAGTATCATCGACAATATCAAATCAATAACGACAACGATACGGCAAATAGATAATATAGAATTGTATCGTAGAATTTTAGATCTTCAAGCAGAGATTATGAATGTGGTTTCAGAAAATCAAGAATTACGTCAAGAAAATTCATCGCTCAGCGAGAAGCTAGTTACTAAGCAGGCAATAACATTTGACAATAGCGCTTACTGGACAAGGATCGACGATAAAAGAGATGGACCGTATTGCACTCGCTGTTGGGATCTGGAGAAAAATCTAATCCGGCTTCATCCATGTGGGAATCCCGCGATGTACGACTGTCCGAACTGTAAGTCTGGGCCTATTCGTGCAAAGCCAGAACTAGATCGACCAGCTCAAGTATTTCGCCCACACATTGAATCATACAAATAGCTTGTGCTTGCCCCCCAAAGTTTATATAACCTGCAGTTCCATCTGTAGATTTTCCATTTTCTTCCCCCATGTGGTTTTAAATAAGTCTGGCTTTTCGTCTAATTCTTTTATCCTTCTTTCCGAAATCTTTACATATTTTTCATTTGCATCAATCCCAATATAGTTTTTCCCAAGTTTCTTTGCCGCAACAGCAGTTGTCCCACTTCCTATAAACGGATCAAGAACAACGGCATTCTCTGAAAAAGCAGAAAGGTTAATTAGATACTCACAAATAGCCAATGGCTTAACTGTTTTGTGGTCGTTATATTCACCTTTTTCTTTTTTAGTCGGTTTCGGCAACAGAAAGGCTCTATCTATTAATTCATTGATGCTACTTATCGTAAATACATTCGCTGGATACATATTACCGCCAATTCGTATGTTCGTATTAAATAAACCAATTTCGTGTTTTAACATATTATTTAGATATGTTTGGTCTACTGGTTTTTGGGCCATCGCAATAGGCTCAAAACAGGATTTTATTTGTGGCGTTTTCCAGCCACTTAGTTTTTCTTTGATTTTCTCTTTTGTCTTCTCATCTATATCCATTTTTTTAACAAAATGATCAACTCCCATTGCTTTGGCTTGATTTTGCGTATAAAGCCACATAAACGCGTCTCTTATTTCAAATCCTGCATCATCTATCGCTGAAGCCATTCTGTGGTAAAGCCGAGGGCTAGAAAATGAAAAGAAAAATCCGCCCGGCTTTAGAACTCTGAAAATCTCTTTTGAAATGTCCAGATACCAAGTATAAAATCTTTTTCCTTGCTCTCTATCAAATTTCATACCAGCGGGTAAAGATTTTATTGCATATTGATTATTTTTATTTGAAACTTCCTCATAATTCCAATTATTATCTAGCTTGTCTAAAAAATATGGTGGGTCAGTTAAGACAACGTCAATAGAGTCTTTCTCAATTTGGACAAGCAACTCCAGCGCGTCTGCACAAATAATTTTATTTATAAATTGGTTATTTTTCATATATCACTTTTTGAATTTGGATTTTTGCCATTAAATTCTTGGGATAATATTCTATAAATTTTTTCTCTTACCTCTTTGTCAAAATTTCTAACAAAACTTGCGTCTGCTAGCTTTATAACCCTGCCCTTTTCATCATAAACCCATCTATTTCTATCTCCTCTATTACATTTTTGGCATTGCGGAATTATATTTCCAGCAACCAAAGGATTGTTTGGGTCCATATGGGCTTTTTGTAAAATCGTTTTTGTTGCTGGCCAATGAAAATGAGGTTTATTTTCCTGCGAGCCACAAGTGGCACAACGAAAATTATATTTTTCTTTTATCTCGTCCCAATCGTCGGTTTCTGAAATTCTGTGTCCTTTTTTAAATCCTGGGTATGGTTGCTCTAATGTGTAAAGTTGATAAGATCCTTTTTCTATTCGTAAAACAATATTATCTCGTCCACCAGCGACTATCCACCAGCCAGCTTGTGCGCCAAGATGCCTCGCCTGCTGAACGTCGTTTGTGTTTGGATAATAACTTCTAACAAATTTTGTTAATTCTTCCTTGCTAACTTTTCGAGTGTTCGGGTAATCATAAGCAAGATACGTTAAAACGAGTGCATCTTTTGTAAAGCTGTCTTGTGAATCATAAAGTTTTGGTAGTTTCACGCCAAATTGCTTTAAATATTTTTTGTGAAATTCACAAATCGTCTTATAAATACTCTCTATTGATTTTTTATTCAAAATTAAACTGTCTAGCATGGTTTTATTATATTATATTTTCTATTAAAACATTGTGTGTCTTCACTAATTTCACTATAGCAAAAACTGATAGCTCTTCAATGTCTAGCCCACCTATTTTTTCCCTATCCCGATTATGGACCATCAAAGTTTCTCCCTAGACGCTCCATCAAATTATTTATCTCCTAATCCCGAATAAATCTTCAAATTCCCACTGGAGTGGCTTATTCTCGTCTTTGGGCCATTGATCTGGCCACAAAGCACGGTTTTCTGGCGTTCCTCTGCCACGCCATTCTCCGCCATATGCATTAAACAGTGCATCCGATGGCGAAATGCCGCGCCCAAGATTATATCCAAAATCATCGGCAAAAAGTTTTGCCGGAGAATTGGGTTGAGATATATTAAATCCTGCCGCCGATAATCGGCGTAGTATATCTTTCACTAGATTCATACCTTCAATACTGGGTCTATAATATTGCCTTCCGCCCTCAAGCGGGCGCACATACTCTCCGTATTGCGATGTGTTTCTAACTGAAACAAATGCACCATGAGCATCTTTTTCGCGCCGCCACGCCATATTATCGGCCCATTCTTCTGGGGTCGCGCTCTCCTCATTAAACATTCTATTAAATGGCAGTGTTTTTAGGTAATCTAAAAATGGTGGATCGGATAATTTTTCTCCCATAGGAAAATTATACAAATATTCAGGATAAATGCTATAATTTACCAAATGGCAACAGAATCATCGGTAGACACATTTATTGCGTCCCAACAAAGCGTCCAGTTTTATGACAGAACTCGCCATGCATTAAAGAAAGTCCTTTTAGTATTGCCTGAATCAGACTTTTTACAAGTTACGAAAAATTTAATTATTGTTGCCCTACACGAAGGAGTTTTGGGACAAGCAATGCATTTCCCAAATCCAAATGATAATTTCAAAGTTGTGCAATTAACTTTGCCACAAGATGTCCCCGATCCAGTGCTATGTTATGTCGTTGCCCATGAATTTGGACATGTGATGCAGGGAAGAAATTGGAAAAAAGAAGATGGAGATGAATTTGAAGCTCAAGCCAATGAATGGGCTACAAAATGGGGATTTCCGAGAACATCAGAAATTGACCAATACATAAATAGCCACTGGAAAGATTCCAAGTGCTAATCTGTATAACTCCTACTTTTTCCCTACCCCAATCGTGACGGTTACGGTTTCGCCTGATGGAACGATAACCACTGCAATTACACGAGTATCTTTTTCGGCATTTATGTTTGTGCCACCAACGGTGGAAGCTACTCCGCTGACAGTCCATCCATTTGCTGGTAATTCTTTTTTATAATATTCGGCAACTTCCTTCTCTGATTTTGAGATTCCAAATACCACATATGCTCCCTGGTCGCCCGTTTTCGGATCAACCGATTCGGCGTATTGAATGTTTGCGCTAGGCATAATCGGCGCATCGCTTGGCCAATCGCTCGGCAATTTAACAGATTCTCCATTTTGTTGTGCGTCATCCGTGTTTTTTGGCTCTTCGGTATTTTGGGCTTCATCCTCTTTATTATCAGATGATTTTCCGCCAATAAATCTGGAACCGATTAAAACGAGTACGATAACGAGAAATCCGCCGACCACCCATTTAAAAAGAGGTTTATTCATGAACGAATAGTGTCATGCACATTTTGGTATTGCAAGAGGTGATGTGCGCGGTATCGTGAATCATGATTTCAGCTCGCGCCATTCGCGCAATCACAACTGGAGTGCTTATTGCGGTTGCATTGCTCACGCGCCAGTATGCGACAAAACAAACGCCACCAGCTCCGAGCATATCTGCGATACAATCCGCACAAGCCGCACAAGCGGTCATTGTTCCTGATGGCATGACGCTTATTACAAAAGTTGTTGACGGAGACACGGTTGAAATTGAAGGCGGGGCGCGCGTGCGACTTATCGGAATTGATACGCCAGAAACTGTTGATCCTCGCAAACCAGTGCAATGTTTTGGTCTCCAAGCATCCGATTATACAAAATCTCTTCTTGCGGGCGTGGCAGTTAAATTAGAAAAAGATATAGAGGATAAAGATAAATATAATCGCTTACTTAGATATATTTATTTAGCGGATGGGACTTTTATAAATCTAAAACTTGTCGCCGATGGATACGCATCCGCATATCCTTATCCACCAAATATTGCTCATGCAGTGGAATTTCGCGAAGCGCAAGCAAATGCGCGGGAATCGAAATTGGGACTATGGGGAATGTGCAAATAAAACGCGAGTCCCGTTTAGCGAGACTCGCTTGATCTGTCTACTGCACGATCCCAAGCTCCTGCATGATTTTTTCGCGGCGGGATGCCAATGCTCCTAAATCATCGTCCCCGTCAGCGAGATGGAGGACCAGTGTTGCTTCTGTGCCCCCAATAACCCTGATCACATTTACCGCCACGTGCCAAACCGATCCTAGATCAACATTTCGTCCATTCAAACGAAAAATTGCGGCGGACAGCAGGTCATATTCTACCGTGCTATCCGGAGGAAATAGGCGGATGGATTTCGTGTGCGGTGTCATTCTCGCCTGCCATCCATGGTTTTTCACGAGATCAATACAGATGCGGATTGCGTCTTCTGCGTTCATACTTCTACCTCCGCATCACTTATAGCATAGATTGCCAAATTGAGAAGCCCATGTTAGTATTGCGCGGTCTCATTTTCCCGCATTGGCAATCCGAGAACTTCGCGTAAATAATCAGATTCGTGTCACCACCTTACAGGTGGTGGATGAGCTTGGAAAACAGCTAGGCGTTTTAAAGACACCCGATGCTTTGCGCATCGCACGCGAACGAGATTTGGATCTTGTAGAGGTAGGTCCGACAGCTGTTCCGCCGATTGCAAAGTTGATGGATTACGGCAAGTACCGCTACCAAAAGGATAAAGAGGAAAAAGCCCGACCCAGAATCAAAGAGCAAAAAACAAAATCGGTCAGGGTTGGATTTAAAACTTCAGAGCACGATCAGGAATTCATTGCTGGCAAAGCTGATGAGTTCTTAAAAGAAGGACACATCGTGCGCATAGAACTCGCGCTCCGTGGTCGCGAAAAAGCGTTCGCTGATCGTGGGCTTGTCCAGCTTGAAAAATTTCTTCTGCGATTGAAAGTGCCATTTATCAGACAGCGAGAGCCAATGCGAGGTCCGTACGGATGGGTAATCGTTTTACAGAAAGATAAGAGAATAAAACCAAAAGAAAATGCCACGACTGCATAAAACTAATCGATCGCTTGCAAAGCGAATTAAAGTTACCGGCAACGGGAAGATTTTGAAGCGCAAGCCGGGACAAAATCATTTCAATGCAAAAGATTCGGGCGAGCGCGGACTTGCCAAGCACGGCTCAAAAGAATCACCGAAAGAATATTTTAAGGATTTTCAGGCGCTAATGCCCGGAAAAGCCATTAGCCAGTAGAACTTAGCCATTACACATGACACGCGTTAAACGAGGGAAAGTATCTAGTGCCCGCCGAACTCGCCTGCTCAAACATGCCAAGGGTTTTATGTGGACACGCTCCAGCAAATTCCGCCAAGCAAAAGAGGCGCTACTTCATGCATGGACTCATTCATTTGCTGATCGCAAAAAGAAAAAGCGTAATTTCCGCAGGCTCTGGCAAGTACGACTGGGTGCCGCGGCACGCATCAACGGACTTTCATATTCACGACTTATTGAACAACTCAAGCTCGCACACATTGAACTGGATCGCAAAGTACTCTCGGAAATCGCCTCAAAATACCCTGCGGTGTTCGGGCAAGTGCTCAAAACAAAGTAACGACGCACTTTTACAAGGAGAAACACGATGTATGAAGGAAGTTTTTTCGTTTATCTCATCGGACCGGTGAAGGGCTGTTCGTACGATACGGCAACGAATTGGCGGGACGAAGTTGTCAAGATGTTTCCATCGGAAATCACTGTGTTGTCGCCCATGAGAGGGAAGGATTTTCTTCGTGGGACTGCGCATCTTGATATCCAAAGCCAAGTAGTTGCTCACGACATCGTTGCACGACATCTTACTACGCCACGCGGCATCACACTTCGAGATCGTTTTGATGTCATGCGAGCAGATGCCGTACTGGGGAATTTCCTAGGGGCCGACAAGATCTCTATCGGTTCCATTTTCGAGATTGCATGGGCAGATTTGTGTAAGATCCCCATTATCCTTGCAATGGAAGATCGTGGGAATCAACACGAACACCCGATGGTACGCGAATGCGCATGGCACATCTTCCCGGAGCTGGAACAGGCCGTAAGGTGCGTCTCTGGAATCCTGTTACCGTAAGTCGCCTACTTTCGGTGGAAGGCTTAGCCTTCCACCGTTTTTATTATCATGGAGTTGATTAAATGATGATTTATACTCATAATGGGGCGATTGTTATGGCGCTATCGTCTAACGGTTAGGACGCTAGATTTTCAATCTAGCAATCGGGGTTCAACTCCCCGTAGCGCTACAAAGTAAATAAGCGTGCATGACACAGACTTTTTATGAAATTTTAGGCATTGATACTAAAGCCTCCCAAAAAGAAGTTAAGAGTGCCTTTCGTAAACTTGCCAGAAAACATCATCCAGACGTTAATGGTGATCCTGCTAAATTTAGAGAAATTTACGAAGCCTATGATGTCCTGATTGATTCAAACAAAAGAGAAAACTACGATCGTTTGGGACACGAACAATACAAGCAAGAAGATAAGCGTGGCGAATCTAGCTACCCTTCTTACGAAGAAATCTTCGAAGAACATTTCCGAAGGATGGTATCTACAGAAACACCAGTAGACGAATTTGTGTCTGGGTATCCACCGATTTATATAGGTGGAGAATTAGAAAATCCTCACACTGGAGATATATACTCATCAGCAGAAGATATACGCATAGCAAAAATGGATCAAGCATACGCTACCTATCACGAACAAATGGAAAAAGTGAAACAGTCAATTTATGGAGAAATCCGATCCCTAAATAAATTGCGAATGTTAGCTGGAAGGCTGTTCAATATGGGGTGGATCAAGGAGAACGAGCTTGATGAAAGTCTGCGACTTATTGATGAATATGAAATAAAAGATCAAGAGTATCGAAAAGAATTGGAAATAAATGAAAGAGTACAGAAAATCGGTGATCCAGTACAAGAAAAGGTGGAATTACAACAAATCCGAGAATTGAGAAGAAAGAGGAATTAAAATGAAAAAGATATACTACAACAAGCTCGTTAGGGACAAGATACCACAAGTCATCAGGAAAAATGGCGGAGATTTTAAGATAAAAAAATTAAGCAATAAAGAGTTTGAGAAAGAGCTGATTAGAAAAGTTGGAGAGGAGGCGAGCGGCCTGCTTAGTGCCAAAGATAAGTCTGGATTAATACCTGAACTTGCAGATGTTTTAGATGTTATTGAAGAAATTAAGAGGCTTAAATCTATTACTAATCAGGAGATAAAAAGAGCCCAAATAGTGGCCTATGATAAAAAGGGTGGTTTTAAGAAAAAACTTTATTTGTTCTGGTCATCTGATACTGGTTATAAAACAAATGAGAAAACAGTACGCAGAAAAAGATAAAATGAAAATCCTTGGCATTGAGACATCTTGCGATGAGACCGCCATGGCGGTCGTTGAGATTGATGGCGGCGAGGTGATTGTCAAAAGCAATATTGTTTCATCTCAAATAGCAACCCATGCGCAATACGGCGGTGTTGTACCAAAACTTGCCGCGCGTGAACATTTAGAAAATATTCGCAAAGTTTATGAGACTGCATGCCAAGATAATTCTTATGATTTAATCGCCGTAACAAATGGGCCAGGTCTCGCGCCAGCACTTTTGATCGGCGTTACATTTGCCCGCACGATGGCGTGGAAATATGACAAGCCAATTGTTGGCGTTGATCATATGGCAGGACATATTTATTCAAATTGGCTTACAGCAAACAATCATGCGTTCCCCGCTCTCAATTTGCTTGCTTCTGGCGGACACACAGAGTTGGTGATTATGACCGCGCATAATAAATTTGAGATTATTGGCGAAACACTTGATGACGCAGTGGGCGAAGCATTTGATAAGGTTGCGCGCATGCTTAATTTGGAATATCCGGGAGGACCAGCCATTTCGCGTATCGCAAAAGATGGGAATCCACTCGCCTACCCACTACCGGAACCGATGAAACGATCGGCTGGCCTCAATTTCTCATATTCGGGATTAAAAACCGCGGTCTTGTATCTCATCCGTAATATCACAGGCGAAGATCGCGAGCTCACAGAATCCGAGCAAGCAGATGTTGCCGCATCATTTCAGCGGGTCGCAGTTGAATCTCTTATATCAAAAACGCGCGTAGCTATCGCAAGGCATAATCCACAATCACTTATGCTTTCCGGGGGCGTGAGCGCAAACACACTTCTTCGTGAAGAAATAAAAAAGCTTGGTGCAGAATTAGATTTGCCTATATATATTCCAGACATTGCATACACCGGAGATAATGGAGCGATGATTGCCGTAGCTGGATATTTTGCATACAAAAGTGGAGTGCAAGATCAGTGGGGATCGCTTGCCATAGACGCAAATCTTCGTTTGGGGCACAATTTGAAGGCATGACAGAAATCCCAAAGACATACGACCCAAAAGCGACAGAAGCGCGCATTTATCAGCGTTGGCTTGATTCAGGGTTTTTTAATCCAGATATTTGCATTAAAAAAGGCATCACCCTTAAGAACGCGGAGCCGTTTGTGATTGCCATGCCACCGCCAAATGTTACCGGCACTCTTCATATCGGACATGTATTTGAACATGCACTCCAAGACGCGCTCGTCAGATACCACCGTATGCGTGGCAAGCGCACGCTTTGGGTGCCGGGCACTGATCACGCCGCCGTTGCCACAAATGCAAAATATGAAAAACAACTGGCAAAAGAAGGGAAAAGTAGACACGATTTTACTCGCGAAGAATATTTTGAGCAGGTTCAAAAATTTGCATTAGAAAATCAGGGGCAGATTTTTGGGCAATTAAAACAAATTGGCGATTCAGTAGACTGGTCGCGACTCGCGTTTACTCTTGATGAACGGCGAGAAAAAGCTGTGCGCACCGCGTTTGTGCGCATGTACAACGAAGGTCTTATTTATCGCGACTATCGCATCATAAATTGGGATCCAAAAGGACAGACAACGATTTCCGATGATGAAATTGTATACGAAGAAACTGAATCATTATTTTACACATTTCGCTATTCAAAAGATTTTCCAATTTCTATTGCAACAACTAGGCCAGAAACAAAAGTTGGAGATGTTGCAGTTGCTGTGCATCCAGATGATGACAGATACAAATCTTATGTCGGAAAATCATACGATGTAATTTTCGCTGGCGCAAAATTGACGATTAAAATAATCGCGGATAAAGATATAGATCCGTCATATGGGACCGGAGCTGTTGGCATCACGCCAGCACATTCTATGATTGATTGGGAAATTGCTGAACGCCACGGGCTCACACCAAAGCGCGTAATAAATGAATACGCCCGTATGGAAAATGTTTCAGAAGAATTAAATGGAAAGAAAACCATGGAAGCACGGGGCATTATCATTGACTGGCTCAAGCGGGAGGGACTACTAGAAAAAGAAGAAAAGATTAAAAATAATATTTCAAAATCAGATCGCACGAGTGGAATAATTGAACCGCTTCCGAAGTTGCAGTGGTTTATTGATGTAGATAAACCAATCGCAAGTAAAAACAACACAACCCTCAAAGATATAATGCGCACTGCCATTGAAGGCAGGTCGGTTGTTATTTTGCCCGAAAACTTTACCAAGATTTATATGCATTGGGTTGAAAATCTACGAGACTGGTGTATCAGCCGACAGATTCTTTACGGCCATCGTATCCCGGTGTGGTATAAGGACGATGAAATTTATTGCAAGGTGAGACCTCCCACAGATAGCGGGTGGACTCAAGACGAAGACACACTTGATACATGGTTTTCTTCTGGACTTTGGACTTTTTCAACTCTTGGGTGGCCAGATGAAACAGAAGACTTAAAAACATATCATCCCACAACCATTATTAATCCTGGATATGAGATTCTCTCGCTCTGGGTATCGCGCATGATTATGATGTCTGGCTATCTGCTTGGAGAGGTTCCGTTTCGCACTGCGTATTTTCATGGAATGGTACGTGACAAAAATGGAAAGAAATTCAGTAAGTCGCTTAATAATGGAGTGGATCCGCTTGATATCATAAAACAATACGGTGCTGATGCCCTTCGCATGTCTCTTATTGTGGGAGTTGGCCCAGGAAGCGACATGAAGTTTGATACCAATAAAGTTAACGGCTACAAAAACTTTGCTAATAAACTATGGAATATCGCTCGGTTTGTGCTCATACAAGCACCAGCCTCGCCGACGAGTCTAGGCGGGCCGGATAGAGCTGTCGCATCGGTAACACTTTCTGATGCCGACCAATCAATTCTTACTGACTTAAAAAAGTTTACAGAAGAAGTTACAGATGATATGGAGGCACTTCGCCTTTATATGGCGGCTGAAAAAATTTATCACTATATATGGCACGTATTTGCAGACAAAATAATTGAAGAATCAAAAGCAAAATTGCAAAGCGAAGACATTGCCACAAAACAATCTGCCCAGCGAATGATCCGCGAGATATTGGAAATATGCCTGAAACTTCTTCATCCATTTATGCCATTTGTTACGGAATCAATTTGGGAAATTTTTTCTGGTAGCAACAAGCCAGAAGATCTTTTGATGATCAAGCACTGGCCCGTATGATATGATATAATATAAATACGCATGGGGACGCACACCATCACGCTGGTTTTGCTTGGATTGCTCCCATCTTTGGTGTGGCTTTGGTACTGGTCACGCAAAGATGCTCACCCAGAACCAAAAACTTTTATCTTTAAGGTTTTTTTACTTGGAATTATTCTGTCGCCGATTGCGGTTGTGTTTCAATTGATATTCGCACAGCTCATTGGAGAAATAATCAAGATTGATCCGCAAATTGTCTCGTCTAGTCCATGGTTTTATCTCTGGGCTGCATTTATTGAAGAGCTGGTAAAATGGCTCGTAGTATTTTTAATAGTATTTCGTTCTCCAGAGTTTGATGAGCCGGCCGATGCCATGATTTATATGCTCACTGCGGCAATGGGATTTGCGGCGATGGAAAATATCCTCGTTGTAAACAGGGTGATTTCCACGGGTCTTGAGGCGACGCTTTCAATACTCGCACTTAGATTCACTGGGGCAACACTGCTTCATGCACTTTCAAGTGCAATATTGGGATATTTCATTGCAATGTCTTGGTTTATGTATAGTCATCGGAAAATGCTGTTTTGGCTTGGATTGTTCTTTGCCACAGGATTCCATTGGGCGTTTAATTTGCTCATGATAAACTTCACTGGATCGCAGGGATTGCCATTCGCTACGATCTTACTTGTACTTGTCGCCTTTCTAATATCAATTTTGTTTGATAAGATAAAGGCACGAGACAAAGCAATCCGACCAAAAGTCGCATAAAATAAATATACCATATGTCGTTTGACGATTTACAAAATGATGGATCAGCAAGTATAGAGCTCGCCGCCGTTCGCAAAGACCGCGACGAAGAGCACGAGGGCGCAGAGGGCTCGCTTACTGTTGATGTATTTCGCGACGAAGGAGATATCGTGATCCAATCAACTATCGCAGGCGCTACTTCCGCCGATATAGATATTTCAGTACTCAATGATATGGTAACGATTCGCGGGTCTCGTCAGCCGGAAGCGAAAATCAAGCAAAATAATTATTATTATCAGGAGCTTTATTGGGGACCGTTTTCACGATCAATAATTCTCCCAGAAGAAGTGGACTCCGATTCTGCAAAGGCATCTCTCAAAAACGGTATACTCACTATTCGTCTCCCAACCCTCCAAAAAGCAAAAACCAAACGGCTGAAGATTGAGTTGAAATAAATTGTGCTCGGGGGGAGGGTCGAACTCCCACGGGATTGCTCCCACTAGCTCCTAAGGCTAGCGCGTCTGCCAATTTCGCCACCCGAGCTTGAGAAAATATCATACTCTATAAACTAAAAACCGGCTACTTGGCCGGTCTTTAGTCGTTGGTCTCTAGTCCTTAGTCGTTTTAACAACTACCCGAGATTTAAGCCTCTATTAATCCATGCCGCAATTGTTTGCACAATTAAGCCAATGGCCAAAATTAAGCCGATGCCGATTGCCGCATTCTTCATCGTTGCTTTGCCCTTTACGTTGTTTTCGAGAACAAAGTACTGAATTGCGCCGAAGACAAAGTATCCGATACCAATAACGACAGCAACTGTGATTAGGGTATTCACTATATCATTGATTATGCGCACGGCGCCAGAACCGGTCAAAGCAGATCCGCCAATACCACTTGGCACTGTAGGATTAGTAAGAGCAAGAGCAACCGACGGCATACAAACCGTCACTACTACTGCTATTGTCATTAAATATATTGTAATTCGTTTCATGTGCGCACCCCCCTTCTATCAGCGAATTGCACCGCTTGGATTTACTGCAATCAACTGAAGCGAATATATAATAAGATTGACCCCAAATATCACCAACGCCGCTAATACGGCGTGCCAAAGAGCTTTTTTTCCTTCTGCAAATTTTGTGGTGTTGTCCCGCGCCATTGCCATTTTAAGTCCAGCCCACAAAATGTACGCCGTAATTGCAATGTACGCGACCGTAGAGAGTGCACCGACAACATACTCTATAAGATCAACGACTCCACTTATTGTAAGCGCAGATCCTCTCGGTAGTCTGTTAAATGTATCACCCCAGCCACCAGTCATGCCAGGTATATAATCAAACGAATCCGCCATCGCAACCACAGGATAAAAAACACCAGTAGCAATAATTCCTATCGCGTTTGAAATTTTCATCTTTTTATAATTCCTTAGTTTTATAAATTCTCATAGCTTCAATAATTATACCACAGCAAATTTGCATACTAGCCCAAACTGTCCACAGCTCCGTGAATCGTATTAATAATCGTGTACACGCCAAAAATTATGAGGCCACCCAAAATCGCCCATGTTAATCCTTTTCTCGCCGACGCAAATGCGGCCTCATTTTCTCGCGCAAAAGCCATGCGAAAGCCATAATAAATAATAGCCGCGCCCGTCAAAATCCCGCCAAGATTTATTATTGTTTCCGATATGCCGTATAAGACATTTCTGAATTGTTCGTATGTCATTTATTTGCCCAAAAGCGTGTTGCGGATTAGATCCACAATCGCGTTTCCGCCAAAAATAAGCACTAGCCCGAGCGCGGTATATTTCATTATATTTCCAGCTTTCGTAACATTTGATGGATATTGACCTGCGGTCAGATAAAGAAACCCCGCATACACAAACATCACCACAGCCACTGGAATCGCAAGGTCAATAACAGCCTCTGCAATTTTTTTTGCAAGATCGGCTATTGTGCCTACACCTGTCGGGTTTTCAAGCTTAAATCCTGGAGTTGCTGCCATCGTGTGTTTATTATCTTATACTCTGCGCCTTGAGTCCAGCGATCGTGTGACCGCAACTAATATAAATACTCCGGCAAGAGCGAGTCCAATATGAAGCAGGACACCGCCAACACGAGCCATGCCAGATTGTGTTATTGATGCCATATCAACAACACTGCAATCTGCGGGACAATTTTGCTCGTCTTCACCCGAATCTCTTTCACACGCGCCATTATCATCACATACGCGACTCCCAGCAAGCCACACTCGCGCCACCTGGACGCTTTGCGGATTTGTAAATATCGCCTCTGTGCCGTTATCCCATACTGGAACGATAAACACGCCCGAACTTGACGCTGGATTAAAATTATAATCTGCTACTGCCTCTCCGCGCGGATTATTTATTGTAATAGTCCAGTCGCCCGTTTCTAAACTTGGATCCCCGGTTATTATATTGTAGTCCACATTGAAAATCACATCGTCGCGAAATTCAAAATTAAATTGATAATTAAATTCATTTCTTGATAAAACATCTTCTGCTTTTGCATAAGAGGCGATTGTGCTTGATACCACCATCGCAAAAATAATAAATATTTTTTTCATTTTAATTGTGTTGCACAATACGCTACTTTTGGAGCATACATCCTTGTTGGTTTATATCCACCAATACCCGAAGACCCTCCGTCGCAAACTGAGTAATCTCGGTTGCCGTATGGACACTCCCATGCCCGCACAAATCCTACACCCGTACAGCTAGGCATTGTAGGACAGTCTCTGCTTGGCTTACACGCATCAGTCCCACCATTATATCCTGCGATAATATTTCGCAAATCATTTCCACAGGCTCCAGTAAGAGAGTTTAGGTATGCGCCAGCCAAACATGCTGCATCTTTAAAATTTTCTGGGCTTGATAGCCATCCTACATGCGGATTTATATACAACGGCTCCCCAGTCTTTGGATCTTTTTTTATTGTTTTTTCTCCAGTGTTCGGATCAACGGCATAATCATATAAATTACACTGCTTCAAAAACATACTTGCCGTTGAAGGATTCATATGGAATGGCCCGCCAGTTTTCCCGCTATCTCCTACTAGTGCTCCTCCGCAACTCGATTCGCCAGCCGCAATTGATTTTAGAACCTTAGCCGTAGCAACTCCACTTCCTCCATATGCATTAATTGCCGCCGTTAAAACTGCATTACTAGAACAATCGCTACATTTAGTCCCCGCGGGCAAATCGGTCAGCGTTTTTGGACATAAAATTAGACTCGCATCGGGGCACGACACTCTCCCCAAAAGATCTGGTAGTGCTGGCGTAACAACCGCTTCTGGCCCGCCTGACGGCGAGGCGGGCAATGGCGTCGTAGAAATTGGTGAAATATCTTGAAGTGCTTTAGGACATGAAAATTTAAACCAGCTATCTGTCGTTGTGCCCTTGCCGATTGATTTGATAATAAAGTTTGTTGCGCCCCAAGCAAGAAAAATAATTGAAATCCCGATCACTGTTCGCTTGAGAAGTTCTTTGCCCTGGTTAAATCTTGTAACATTGCCGCCGCTTAACACCATAATGCCACCGGCAAACACGATCATAAACGCCGCCACTGGACCTGTAACGCCGTACAAAATTAAATCAATAAGATTTTTGGCTACACGAAACAGATCGCATGGCGTGCACAGACTGTCGCCAGTGCCACATGGCACGAGAGGCAAAAAATTCGGCGCGGCAAATGCGATAGTTGGAATTGCGAATATTCCTAATATTGCAAAGCTTGCTAATAATATTTTGAACGATTTCATCGCGCCATTAACACGGATACCTGACTTTCAACTGTACGAAGCGCATCGGAAAATGTCGCTTGATTGAGATTTATCGCGTTAATCATATCTGTAAATAATTTCTCTATCGCAAGATTGTCCACTTGATACCATGATTTAGCGGTTAGTGCCTGTTCTGCAAAAATACCAAGCGTTGTATCATCCTTTTGTTGTGAAATTAAATCGCGCCGAGCCGCAGGACGATTGGTTGCGGTCAAATACGGAATTGTGCCACCACCTGCCGTCATAAAATTCACAAACTCCCACGCTTCGTTTGGATATTTGCTTGATTTAGACACTGCAAGCGCCCAATAGTTTGCATAAGTAATAGGATTAAATACAGATGCATCATCATGTGGCGGTTGCGGGATCGCCGCTATTGACCAATTCAATCGCGGTGACTTTTGACGAACCGTATCAATCTGGTGCGCATAATTTATCATCATCGCCGACTTGCCAGACGCAAACGCGTCAATTGAATAATCCATTGCGTCATTCCATGTGTATATGCCTTTCTTTGGATTCGCGAAATCTACATAAAATTGTGTTGAGCGCTCGCCAACTGGCTGATTATCTACGGAATGTGCAAATGTTGCCTGTGTCCCGTCGGTGTTTACCATCTGCACGCCAGATTGGAGCATGAGCATCATCAAAATATCGCTTGCACGATTTATGTTTGTTGCAGTCCCCATTGATGCACCTGCTCGCACAATTGCCCCATTTTTATCTTTCTGTGTGAGTTTTACCACATCATCTTGGAATTCTTTCCAGTCTTTTGGTGGCGTTGTAATCCCTGCCGCAGAGAGCGCGTCCTTGTTTGTATAGAGAGCAAGTGTGTCCACATACAAAGGCATCGCATATATTGTCGTTTCATTTCCAATAAGATCCGCCGCCGCAACATCCACAAATGTCTCCTTAAATTGGCGAACTGTCATAAGCGGCGCATCTGTGCCTGGAACTTTGTTCGGCAATGGCAAAAGTTTGTCTCCGTGTTTTGGAAGCCATGTGTGATGAATCATCAACACATCTGGTCCGGTATTAGATGCGAGGGCATTTAATAAAGTTTTTTCGTATTCAGAATAAGGGATTGAGCGATATGTCGCTTTTATGTTTTTGTGGTCTTTCTCAAATGCAGTGATTGCATCATTAAATTTTAATTCATCATCAAAAACACCCCAGACTGTAATATCTGCCGATTGTGTGCTTGACCCTCCAATCCCTGATCCGCGAATCACCAAAATAAGCGCAACAAAAACTAAAAGAGCTATGCCGACGCCAAGCGCGTATGTAACCTTTCTAGAGTCGCCGACAAATTCAGAAATGTTCATGCTTTAGTTGCAATAAATCCAAATGAATACCCGCCCACCGAAATTGGCGTAGCATCTCTAAGTCCTGACTCAATAAGTAAAGTTTTAACTTCATTTTCGGTTAGGCGATGATTGTCTGGTGGACCAAGACCGCCTGCGCCTTTTTTCCAGTCAATTATTGCAATTCGTCCTTTTGATTTTAATATGCGCACGCCCTCTGCAATCATCGCTGAACGATTTGTAGACTGAAACAATACATTAACAAAAAGCGAAACCGAAACGCTTGAATCTGTGATGCCAGTGCCATTGGTAGCTTCAATGTCTGCGTGAATTGTTTCTATATTAGAAATGTTTAAGTCCTCCGCTTTGGCCTGCACCGATTCCAGCGGGCCAGTTTGAACATCCACGGCATATACCATGCCGGATGGGCCAGTGGCTTTGGCTAGTGCGATTGCAAAGTGTCCTGTTCCACAGCCCAAGTCTGCAATAATTTCTCCGGAGCGAATATTGAGCGCGCCAACAGCGCGCGCAACATCAATAAACCCGCCGACTCCAAGTGTATCTAGCATGCTGTAAGTATATCACAGGAATAAAAAAGTCGGACACGCGTGAAGCGCATCCGACATCAGAAACTAGCCGCTACTTGCTGAAGCGGAGCGCGGGGCTGTTGGAGATCCAGCTGCTGCCCAGCCAGCTCCAAAACAACCCAACCTCGTCGCCGTTGAAGTACAGATACTGGACATACAGGTTGTCGTTGGAGTTGCGGTGCGTGGAGCGTGCCTTCCATGCCACTGCTCCTTGAGTGCTCTCGGGGCTGTATCGCATGTCAGGCATCATAAGCCCGCCAGTCTGCCACACCGATTCTTTTCTTTTTTTAGAACAACTACACCGACTCTTGCCGAAGGCGTACCCGCGACAATTCTGCGCTGTATTTGTCTAGAGTGCTCTGTAAAAGCCGTAGCCGTCATAGCCTAGCATCTCTAAATAA
>Ga0209210_1000795_pt1 | contig 30109 bp, 44 predicted proteins | sample RifGroA1_FD_183991 | JGI IMG/M metagenome (GOLD analysis project Ga0209210, IMG submission 183991) | Contaminated groundwater microbial communities from Rifle, Colorado, USA - Rifle Groundwater A1 (SPAdes) (version 2) | ecosystem: Environmental > Aquatic > Deep subsurface > Groundwater >...
AGATAATTGGTGTTTGTTAATCGGTAATTAATTCCTGGGCCTTATGTTCTGTAATGCTTTTATGGTTGCTTGGGCTATGTTTATTTTATTGTTGGTTCTGCCTATTAATTTTCCTGTCAAACTGGTTATACCCGCGAGTTTTGCCACCACCCTGACCGGACCGCCTGCTTTAACACCGCCTTTTGATGGTTTCAAAATTATTTTTGCGCTGTTGTATTTAGCTTCAACTTGATAAGGAATGGTTCCCCCCGCCATTGGAACATTTATTAAATTCTTCTTAGCTCTGTTAAATGCTTTTTGTATTGATTGAGCCACGTCTTTTCCTTTTGCCATGCCCAACCCGATTTTTCCCTTGCCGTCACCTATTACAATTGTTGTTCTGAAGCTGAATCTTTTCCCGCCCTTAGTCACTCGAGTGACTCTGGCTATATCTAAAACTTTTTGTTCATATTCTGATTTTCTGTCTGCACCAAAATTTCCTCTTTTGAAAGAAGGCCTTTCTTTGTTATTGCCGACGCTGTCTTTGTTCGGCATTGGTCTTTTGAAGTTGTTTCTTTGATTAAACATGTGATTTAAAACTTGATACCGCCTTTTCTTAAACCATCGGCAACTGCTTTTATGCGACCGTGATATTTAAAACCGCCTCTGTCAAACACTATCGCTTTGACACCGATTTCTTTGGCTTTTTCAGCAAGAGTTTCGCCGATTTTCATGGCTTTTTCCGTTTTCGTGCCCTTGATTTTGCTTTTCTTGCCTGACACGATCTTGCTGCTTAAAATTGTTTTCCCCGATTTATCATCTATAAACTGGACAAAAATATGCCTGTTGCTTTTAAAAACAGAAACCCGCGGACGCTTATCAGCACCCAAAACCTTGGCTCTTACACGCTTGTGCCTTCTTATTCTGTTTAATTTTTTAGACAATGTTTTTTTCATAAAATATTACACATTATCCGGCTGTTATAGCTTTCTTGCCGGCCTTTCTTTTAATTACTTCCCCTTTATATCTTATACCGCTGCCTTTGTAGGGTTCCGGGGGTCTCTTTTTTCTTATTTCGGCTGCTACTTCGCCAACAAGCTCATTATCCGATCCCGACACTTTTATGGAGGTCTTCTCAACACTAAAAGTTATTCCTTCAATACCGGGAATGACTATCGGATGCGAATAACCCAAACTAAGCTCAAGGTCCTTGCCTTTGACACTGGCCTTATAACCAACCCCTTGAAATTCTAGGACTTTTTCAAAACCTTCTGAAACTTATGGAAATGGATTATTAAAGATTCAAGTAAGAAATGTTCTTGATTTGGAATCTGGTGAAAATAGTAAATTAAATCCAGAAACAAAACAAGACGAAATAGAATTTATTTTAACAGAATATTTGCATAGATTTCCTGAATGTAATTTTGTTGAAGCTTTAAGATTAGACAAAAAAGGTATAACTACTAGAAAATCAAATGGTGAAAGCTTATTTGATAAAACCTATCTGAATGATGATACAAGAAGAATACCAAAAGAAATAACACAGCTTTTGCAGGAATATAGATTATTAGGCAGAGAAGCAGTTAATCAAATGAGAAGGTTGAATGATCCAGCTTTGCCTTTGAGTGAAGATCAAAGAAATTATCTTAAAGATTTGCCAATAAGAAAATTAAGCAGGAGAACAGGAATTTCAATTGATCAGATTGCAGGAAATTATCAAACTTACAGGCTTGCTACAGATCTAAATCTTGATATAAATGATTTTAATGTATTATTTGGTAAAATACAAACAATGCTTAATACACCTGAACAAGATGCGGTCTGGCAGATAGATGCAAGTTCAAAGAATAGAAAACAAAATTGTTTTGATGGCAATAAAGTTGAATATGCTCCAATACAAAGAGCATTAGTTACTTTATTTGAAGCTGTTCCTTTTGTTCATGATTCTCATAGTGAAGATTGGGGAAAATCAATGCATGATATATTTGTTGAATATTTCTCAGGTAACAGAAGAAATGGCAGTTATTTTACAAAAGAAGAAAGAACTTCATTAATAGAACAAACAGTTAATCTTTGGAATCCTCAAATGAAAATAGATGATAATTTCTGGAGAATTTATGATGCTGAATCTTTATATAGGGCTGCTCTAAATATGGCTCATTCATTAAGAGAAGCAAAATCTCTTTATTTAGGTGAATCCGGAATCATTGATGAAACATTTTCAAAATATGCTTGTTTGCTTGCTGAAGTTCCTGGTTTTATGAAACTTGCTTGCGAAAGCGCATCTGATCTTGTTTCAAAAGGTGCAATAACTGAACAAGAAGCTAAAAATTTATGTTTATATCTTGCAGAATCTGCAGATAAATCCATGTCTTATAATAATCCTTCCCTGCAATCTGCAAATATGATGATTTATAGTAGGAATGCTTTTGAGACAGGAGACTTACCTCTTCCTGATTTTACAAAAGCATCTCCATCATTAAAAAGATTAGTAGGAATTAATTAGTTCCTATTATTAATCCAAGCATATACATTCCTTTTTCATTCATTGACAAAATATGATGAAAAAGCAAAGGATCATTTTTCTTGTTTATTTCTTTCAAGCAAATTTCAACAAGCTCTTTTCTTTTGCTGTAAAAATTTCTTGCTTTTTCTCCATCATAATTTAAATACAATTTGCATATAACTTCTAAATTATCCAGTAATTTTTCTAAAATTTTCTTAGTTTCAGGTTTAATATTTTTAATTTTATTATGGCTAAAAAACTTAAAATCATCTCCAATCTTTTCAAGAAGCCATACAAAAGTAAATTTAGTATATTCTTTGTCGTAATATTTGCATAAAGCTCTAGAACATGAAGTTGATAATTTATTTAATATATTTTCATATTCAAGAATATCATCTAATAAAGAATTATCATAGCTTTCCATATATTCTCTTACCTTGCTTATATCTTCAAGCAATAAAGAAATTAATTTTCTTATTATATTTTGCACTTCACCTGCACTAATTTCAGTAATCACTTTAATAACAAGATAATCTTTTTCTTTTTTGATTATTTCAAAAGACGTTAATTCCTTTTGCATATACTCTCTTATTATTTTGAGTTGTTCCGGGCTATAATTTCTAACAATAATCTCATCATTGCCATGTCTTGTTAAAGCAACTACCTTTCTTCCAATTAATTCTTTATATTTGCTAGCATCAATTTCTACTTTTTTCTCTTCTGGTTTAAATGCAGAAGGTTTTATCTCTAAAACACCATTTTTTTCTTCAATATGAATATTATCACCTTTCTTTAAATTCCATTTCTTAAGCCACTTGCTAGGCAAGCTCATTCCAGCACTTGTGCTGCTTAATTGTATGACATTTCGTTGCATTTTTCTTTTTAGCGGGTTCGTAAGGGTGTAACCCTTACTTTTACAGGACCTTTTTTGTTTTTCTTTCCTAGAGGTTTCTTTCCATGAAAACTAAAAGTTTTCAGGGTCCCAAAGACTTCGTCTTTGTGATCTAAAGAAAGCCCTATATATAAATCTTTTGGTATAAATATATATTATCTATATTATCTAAGGAAAATCTATTTAAAAGGATGTTTGTTATTACTTTAAAGTTAAGATAATAATCATTCGGAGGAAATCAAAATGAGAAGCACAAGAATATTTTTAGGAACATTGGGTGCATTGGCAATTGCAGGAGCATCCTATTTAGCAGGAGGAATTGGACCACAACCCTATTCAAATCTGCCAGAAATGCCTATGGAAATACCAACAACCTATAGAGTTACTAAAAAGTCAGATAGTTTAAAAGTTGTACTTTTAGATTCTATAACTACAGATTTGCAAAGCATACCTTTACTTAGAAATAGAGAGCCTATAACCTTTTTATCAGAAAAAGAAAATCTTGCTTTTATCACACCAAGCAATTCTACAGGGCTTACAAATATAGAATGGGCTGTACATTATACTGAAAATAATCATTCTGGAAGAGCATTACAAATTTTTCGTACAGACACTTCAGGTAATTATGAGTTAACAGAATCTTTAGACATAGATATTGATGGTATATTAGGAGAACAATAAAATGAAAAAAAAATTTTGCAGTCTTGAAGAAATTGAACATAGTATGAGTATGAAAATCCCTAAAAGAAGAATGTTTGAATCATTAAAGGAAAAAATTAGGGATAGAAGTCGAGACTTAAAATTATTGGGGGTAGGAGCATTAACAGGTTTAGCTATTTCTGCTGGAGCTTTAGCAATTAACAACTATACACAAAATAGGTTAGCAGCATCAGCACCTTCTTCATTAGAAGCAAGATATTCTGCATTTCAGATGAACTACCGGAGAAATCCAGAAGAGGGTTATTTATTTTTGCAGGGGGAAGGTAGTGTTGAGCATGTTGAAGCAGATGTGACTTTGCATAGACCCGAGGGTACAAGACTTTTTGCAGCTAATGAATTTTGCCCTGATTCTTCATTAGATTTAGGAAATGTAAAATGGCAGATTACTTTTTGGAAAATTCCCGATGGATTATTTGGAAGCAGGAGATATGTAGAAATTTACAGGGCCGATAATAATGGAACTTCATCTCCAAATGCGCCAACTTCTGTAGACGAATTTGTAAGAATAGAATTACCCGAAGGAGAACAATAAAATGAGACCACAAATACAAAATTTAACTTTGCCAAGAGGTTTAGGTGAAGTAGAAAATCCCGTTGTATCAAGGCTAGAAAAAAAAGCACTTGAATATATGAGAAGAATAAGAGATGAAAGATTTGACATGGCTTTTCAGGCACCAGAACTAAGACTAAATCCAGTGTATAGTGCATCAAACAGATACAAAGCAGCCATACTTACACATCTTTTAACAGATGGAGAACTTGATACTCAAAAATTATATAACGAACTAGACCAAAGAGGATTATTTCCTGATTCAAATTATTCTGCAGCATATATTCAGGCAGTTGCAGTAATTGAAGATTACATTAAAACAGGCGGAGAAAATGTTAGAGGAGGAACAGGATTCTAAAATGAGAACAAAACACACTTTAGGAGCAATAGGAAGAACTGCTTTAGTTGCTTTAACATTATCTGTTGGAGCAATTGGATGCGGAACATCTTATCAAGAAAATTCTTCATACGGAATTATTCAACATGCAGGATATAATTTAGTAGAAATGCTACCTACCAGAGATAGAAGATCTATTGATGAATTAGAAGCAAATTTTTTAGATTTATATTCTACAGAAGGATCTTATTTAGATGAAGATGGAAAAAGACAAGAAAGGTTTAGAGAAATCGCCGAGCAGAGAGATAAGATTTTAGCTAAGCATGACATCAAAGCAAGATATTTGATGCATGCTGGAAATTTATCAACTCCTGATTTTTCTATCAGTTACTGGGAGGTAAATTAAAATGGCAACCTATAAAGATGCATTTCCATCAAGCATAACTCCTGAAGGTTTAGCTAGAATTCTTGGAAGAAAATTGGATTTAGGTGATTTCTGCCAAATCACGCCATTTACAGTAAGTCATTACCCAGAACAAACAAAAAAAGGAATTAGATGGCATTTATGTGAATATGAAGATGCAATTAGAGAATTTAATAAAATAGCAGCAAATTTTGATTATGTTGTTAGTGTAACAGAAAATCCAAGTAAAGTTAGTGGTGGAAGTTATAGTTATTACATGATAAGAGCAATTGGAGTAAATCTTTCAAAGAAATTAGGAGAATAAAATGAGACAAAATAATGCAACAAAACTAAAAGAAAGATTGGAAGATTTGGGGAGAATATACGATAAAGCAGAGAATTCATACTATTATTATTTAACCAGAACTTCAATAGAAGCAGTTCTTGTTGTCACAAATTCTCTTGTAACCATAGCTTATGCACATGAAAAACCACTATTTAGTTTGTTTAATGGACTTACTGCACTACTATTTACTTATTTAGGAGTAGATGATGCATACAAGACTGTTAGATTTTATGAGCAAAAAAATAATGTAGCACAAGAATGGCACCAGGTTAATGATGAACTAACAGCATTAAATAGAGGAAATTAAAATGAAAATTACAAGGAATACAATAAGAAGAGTATCTTATTCAGCTCTAATTTCTTTAGTTGGAATTGCTTCACTATACATTATAAATCCAAGCATTACTACAGAATACACTCCAGCACCAATAGAAATTAATACCTCTAATAGTACAGAACTAACAGATAAATTTCAGATTTCTATAGGCATAGAACAAAAAGTTCAGGTTCAATTATCTTATATGATTTCAGAAATGAAAAGAAAATATGGAGATAATTCAAATTATAATCAAAATAATCCAGATGATAAAAATTCATATGATTCTATTTTAGGAACAATCGCTGATGACAGCTGGATAACTATTCCAAGATTTGAAAATTATCTTAAAACTCTCCCAAGAGAGTATATTGCACCAGAGCTTTTGGAAGAATGGAAAAGCTTGCTTTTACAAGACGTAGAATTAGAATTAATTTAAGATAAGAATATTTGCAAAGATTATAAGTTTAAATCAAATTAATTTAGCATATAAAACAGCAGTAGTGTTTCCAGTCAAAAAACCATAGTAGCCGGGAAACTCATTAATTAAAGTATAACCAATTTTTTCATAGAATCCACGAGTTTTAATCATGTCTTTTCCAGTGTAAAGGCAAACTTTTCTAAAACCTTTTTTCTTGGCATATTTTTCTATAAATTCCATTAACTTTCTTCCTACACCTTGACCTTGGAATCTTTTCTTAACAGCCAGCCAATACACCTCACAATGATGATAACCTGGAAAAAATGGTTTTAATGTAACATAGCCAATTAATTCATTATCTTTTTTATACCCAAAGAAAACTTCTTGTTTTTTATGAAATCTCTCTATAATCTCTTTTTTCATAGAATCTTTAGTAACATTCCTTTCTCTATCTCCCTGATGTTCTGATTCATAATCAATCAAGCCAAGTTCTTCTATATGCTTTTTATTTAACTTAATTATCTTTTCCATAAGAAATCTAAAAATATAAGATATATAACTTTTACTAAATCATTTTCCCAACATCTATTAATAGTTTCTACTGTCAATAGAAAGAAGTTTCTACTGTCAATAGAAGGATTTATTTTAACCTATAATCAGGAAGATGAATTTTTAATTGAAAACAAAAAAATAATAATTAAGCCTGTTTGGAAATGGCTTTTAAAAAATTAAGATAATTTAGCCAGAAATCTAACGAGCTTTTTTCAAGCTCGTGACCATCCTTTAGGATGGAGATGAATGGCTTGTCTCGATAAATCTTTTTTATTATTGATTCTATAAAAAAGCTGGTAAAGTGATGCGTCTCAAAGGAGGACAACATGAACATTTACCAGCAAAATACTCATGCACATTCAATAGGTTGGAGCACCTATCATTTTGAATGGTGCACAAAGTATCGTTATAAGATATTTAAGCAAAGCTACATTAAAAATCTTTGCTTGATAGCAATAATAGAAGCTGCAAAAAAACATAAGATAAATATCTTAGAGATTGAAGTTGATATGGATCATATTCATGTGATAGTATCATTGTCCATGACAATGAATCCAAGCAAAGCACTCAACTTAATGAAGGGATTGAGTGCTCATTTGTTATTCAAGTTACTTCCTAATCTAAGAAAAAGATATAGAAAAGGACATTTGTGGAGCAGAGGAAAATTTGCAGCAAGTGTAGGACATATAACTTTAGAAAATGCGAAAAAATATCTTGAGGACCATCACGCCAAAGAATTTAGTAAAGGAATCTCCACTCCGTAGCGTAGCGAAGGAGTTGCGAAGCAACCCTTTAGGGTGGAGAGGACGTCAAATTTATTAAGAGTGATCTATTTTTATATTTATTAAAAAAATCTGTATAACAATGCAATATGAGATTATTATAACTTCATAAGAAAACATCAAGCTATAAACAAATGCCCTTATGAATTGGCTACTGATTTGAAGTTAGAGGGTAATAAATGGCTTGATTTGATATCACTCTCTTCAGGTAAATTTGTTTGAGAAAGATTTATATATAAAAATTACATAATATTTATTAATACAAGAGGGGTGATATGTCTATGTCTAAAAAAGAAGAAGAACTTAAAATTCTAGAAAAAGAAATTGAACAACTCTTAAAAGAAACTGAAAAGAATATAGAAGATACAAAAAAAGTAAAAAATGAAGGTAAAAAATTATTTTTCCTTTGATTTTAATTTTATCATTTTTTCCTTTAATTTTATCATTATTTCACTTAATTTTTTAGAAAGTCTAGACATATTATCACTATAACTTTCTAATCTATAATCTACTAAACTTTCTATCCATTGTATCTGTTCTTTATCATATCTTCTTTTAATTTCTAAAATAAACTTTTCTAATGATGCTGTTAAAATTACAATTAGGGCAAAAATACTAATTATTAAAACAAGAATTTTGCTATTTTCTTGATATATATAAGTTAAAATAATTAAAAATGCTTGTTCTATTGCAAATAAAAAACTAAAGAAAAGACTAAATACACTTTCATTATTTTTAATAAATTCTCTACATTTAGAAATTCTTTTATTTAAGAAATTTAATACATTTTCTAAATAAACTAAAATTACCAACATTAACAGAATAAAGTTTAGAATCCAAATTCCCTGAGTCATTCTTTTACTTAAAAATTCAATTATTAAACAATTATTAGGTTATAAAAACTATATTAAAAAATCATTTTTCAACAACACAAACCACAATATTACTATCTTCAAACTTTTTGAGCAAAGCAAACCTAGATTTCTTTTAATCTCTTATTTAAGTGCTTTAATCCCTTTGGTTCTAACTCTTTCATCTTTCTTTCAAGATTTTTTTCACCTTTGATTTTTATCATGTTTTTACTAAAGAAGTAGGAACTTAAAAATTTAACTCTTAGCACCCTTTAAGGTAACAATGCAACACAATGCAACTCAAGCAATAGTTTTATAAATACGTGTTTGAAATTTTATTTATACTTTAAACTAGGAGGATTAAAATGGCAGAAGTCTCAAAAGAGAAACAAGAGAGAGCTTATGAAGCTATTGAAATTGCTAAAAAAACTGGCAAATTAAAGAAAGGGGTTAATGAAGTTACCAAATGTGTTGAAAAAGGACAAGCTAAATTAGTTGTTATAGCTGATGATGTAAATCCAAAAGAAATTCTTATGCATTTACCTTTATTATGTGAAGAGAAGAAAATTCCTTGCATAAATGTAGGAAGCAAAGAAGAATTGGGAGCGGCTGCTGGTTTAGGTTTAGCTACATCTGCTGTTGCAATAGTTCAAGAAGGCGAATCCAGACACATAATTAAAGAATTGAGCCTTTCTTAATAAGAAAGTCTTCATCGAAAGAAAAATAAAATGGCAAAAAAAGAATTTAAGAAAGAAGAAAAGAAAAGTTCTCAGCAACAATCTAGAGAAAGAGGACAACAACAAAGTAATACTACTCAGATTGATAAAAGAGAAATTATGGGTATTAAGAGTTCTGGTGGATTATTTTCATTAGCATTTCCTGCACAAGTAGAGGAAATTTCAGGAAGAACTGGAATGAGGGGAGAAGCAACTCAAGTTAGATGCAAAGTTCAGGAAGGAAGAGATGCTGGAAAAGTATTAAGAAGAAATGTCAAGGGTCCTGTCAGAATAGGCGATATTTTAATGTTAAGAGAAACTGAGATAGAAGCTAGAAAATTAATGCAAGGACGTAAATAAATGGTAAAATGCACATTTTGCGGTGGACAGTTGCCTAAAGGCGCTGGAAAGATGTTTGTCTTTGTTACTGGCAAGATTAATTATTTTTGCAATTCTAAATGTGAGAAAAATGCATTAAACTTGCATAGAAAAGCAAGAAATGTCAAGTGGACTGCTAATTTTGAAAAAGGCAAGCCAATTGCGGCTAAAGAAAATAAAGAAGAATCTAAATAAATGCTAAAACTAATTAGTATTGGTTTGAAACTAAAAGATATTACTTTAGAAGCTTTAGAAGAAATTAAAAGTTCTGACATTGTTTATTTGGAAGGATATACTTCTTTAGGTGCTTCTGTAAATGAATTAGAAAAATTAACTGGAAAGAAGATTGTTAAATTAAACAGAGAAGAAGTTGAATCTGACAAACTTGTTAATGAAGGCAAGAAAAAAAATGTTGCTTTGCTTATTTATGGTGATGTTTTTTCTGCTACAACTCATTTAAGCTTGATTGAAGGAAATGTTAAAATTGTTAATGGGATTTCTATATTTACCTCTATTGGGAGGACTGGATTAAGTCTTTATAATTTTGGAAAAGCAATTTCTATTCCTTTTTCTTTAGTTAAAAGCCCTATTGACTCTTTAAAAGAGAATATGAAACTAGGATTACATACTTTGCTTTTATTAGATTTGGACCCTATAAATAATAAATTTTTAGATGCTGTTGCTGCTTTGAAGTATTTGAAAGAGAACAAGATTAATAGCAAAATTATTGTTTGCTCTGCTTTAGGCACTGAAAATGAGAAGATTGTTTATGGAAAAATTGATGACTTGATTAAGCTTAAATTTGATGTATTTCCTCAATGTTTGATTGTTCCTGGAAAAATGCATTTTATGGAAGAAGATTATTTAGTGAGATTTGAAAAATGAGAAAACTACTCTTTAGTTTACTTATTGTATTAAGTTCATGCGGTTTAAGAAGTGAAAGACTAGAAAATCCTGATTTTCCCAAATGGAAACAAAATGTAGATACTTATTGCACTTATCTTGATGGAGCAAGAGAAATGAGACTAATTGATAGCCATGAAAAAGTATACATTATAAGAGATACTAGGAAAGATGAATATTTAGTTGATAGGGATTCTTGTGTTGATGAAATTTACATATTGCCTGATATTACTAAAAATTTGAAAGGAAAGTTTACTAGAACTGCTGAAAATAGAATGATTGATTTCTTATATGATGCTGAAAGAAGAAGACAATAAAGGAAACTTTCAAATAAACTAATAAATTTAATCTAAATTATAATTCAATGTTAAAAGAAAAATTAAATGAAGATAAAAAATTATTAGCTATTTGGGCTATAAAATGCAGTGAAAGAGTGCTTCCTTTTTTTGAATCATATTCTCATGATGAGAGGCCGAGAAAAGCTATTGAAACCTGCAAAGAATGGATTAAAACAGGCATCTTTAGCATGAAAGTCATAAGAACAGCTTCATTAGATAGTCATAAGGCTGCTAGTGAAGTAAAAGAGAATGATAAATCTTGTTTTGCTGCTCATGCTGCTGGACAGGCTGTTGCAACTTGCCATGTTAAGGAACATGCTTTTGGGCCTGCTTATTATAGCCTTAAGATTGCTGCTCTTGATAGTGAAGATAAGGTTATTGAAGAGTTTAAATGGCAATCAGAAAATCTTCCAGAACATCTAAGAAAAGAATGGGCTGAATGGAATAATAAACGATTGCCCAAGAATTTGAAGAAGTATTGGATTAAATTCTTAAACAGGTAAATTTATAAATAGTTTTTAGAGTTTATGAATATGGCAGTTAAATTAACTAAATATGAGAAAGCTAGAGTTATTGGTGCTAGAGCATTGCAAATAGCTATGGGTGCTCCTATTTTAGTAAAATTAACCAAAGAAGATTTTGAGAGAATAAAATACAGCTCAATTGAAATTGCTAAACTAGAGTTTGATTCTAACATGTTGCCTATAACTGTCAAAAGACCTTTACCTTCTGCTAAATGAACTTTCCTTTAGAAATAATTGTTAAAACTGGGAAAAGTAAAACTGAGATAATTAAAGAAGTAAGGGTTTTGCACCCTTCACGAACCCGCGAAACTAATATTGTTTATTTGAATGTTAAAGGAATGCCTATTGACAATGAAGCTAATGTTGAGATTATCAAGTTTTTTTCTAAATTAACTGGAAAAAGAGTTAAGATTGTTTTTGGTTTGAAAAGTAAGAAAAAAGTTGTTGATCTTTGTTAATATTGTTATTATTCTTAAGTGATTAAAATAGAAAGAATTATAAACCAAAGATAAAAACAATAGCTGATGGTAAAAGGAAAAATTTCATTTAGAAATCTTGAAATGGATTTAGCAAGATATCCTGAAGTTTTACGAGCTTCTGAAACAGATGGAGCTATACATTATCAAAGACAATACTGTAATGAATTAAATTTAGATGAACCTGAAGCTTCTTTTGTTTATTTTAAAGATAACATATGGCTTAAATTGAGAAATACAATTGATAAAGGTTGTGAGTTATATTTTGCAACTAAACCTGGAGAGGATCTTAGGGAAGGAAGTGTTATTGGATTTAATATAAGTATTATAGCTAATATTGATGATGAATTGAAAAAATTTTTAGCTGCCTTAGATGAAAAAGCAGTATTTTATCATACTCATCCAAAGGTGGGTAATGTAGGACCTGAACATCTTGATATTTGCCCCTCTAAACAAGATTTCTATTCTGCTGGAAGATTTTCTCTTGATTTTTTGGTTGGCGATAAAATATTTATTGAAAATGGATTATTTGATTATTTTGGGATAATTTCACATTTTGGGGTTACTGCCTTTGCTCCTACTAGGGCTTTTTATTCAAGATTAATAGATAAAATAGTGCCAAAAATGCCATTTTTGTCAGAAAGATTTATTACTCATCAAAGTTTAATTGCCTTCAGAGAAGCAAACCTTTTTTTCTTAACTCATTTTCAACCAGGAGTTAATAAAGTATTGGATACAGAGGTTGCTAATGGAAATTTTCGTGTCCGTTTTATTCCTTTATGGTATTATAATAATTTTGAAGCTCCTGTTTAATTATCTTGTTTGATTTATTTTCTTAGGTAATTTTTATAAATAAGAGATATATTTTATAATAATATGGTTAAAAGATATATTAAAAGAAAGGGCAAAACTTATGGGCCTTATCATTACAAAAGCAAAAGAATAGGAAAACAGGTAAAGTCTATTTATGTTGGAAAAGAAGAGAATGGGAAAATAAAGAAAAGAAAGCATTCTAAGGTTCAAAAAGTACATGAAGCAAAAGAATATCACTTTAAAGATAAAAGAGTACATGAATTCAAATTATTATTAAGAAAAGCTGATTCTCTATTAATTGAGAATAGAGTTGCTGAAGCAATGCAAGTTTATACTGAATTAACTAATTTATACAAAAAAATAAAAGATGAGAAAGAGAAATTGGAATTATATGAAAGAGCAAGAATGATTTATGATAGAATAAGATTACAATCTGGATAATTTATTTAATATTTCTTTTTCGCTTTTTTCTATTTCTGGAGATGAGAATTCTGATTTTCTGCTGATTAACTTTTCTTTTCTTTCTTCTAAAATATCAATATGCATTAATGGTTCTGGTCTTATTGGCTTTACTTGGATTGATTCATTCTCTTCTTCTTTTAATTTTGGGATTTCTTTTTTTATGAATAATGATCTTATTTTAGTCATCTGAGAAGGCTTGATTAAATCTAAATCATGTTCATCTAATTCATAGGGTATTGGTGGTTCTAGCATAGTGGAAGATAGGTGTTGGAGTATAAAAATTTATTTATTAAGACTTTTTGATTGATTATTATGAAATTTGGACATATTGCTGATTGTCATATAGGTGGATGGAGAGAACCTAAACTAAAGGAATTAACTATAAAGACATTTAATGAGGCTGTTAATATCTGCATTAAGAAACATGTTGCTTTTGTTTTGATTTCAGGTGATTTGTTTAACACTTCTGTGCCTAGCATTGAGCTGATTTCTGAAGTTGCTTCTATTTTAGGAAAATTAAAGGAAAGAGATATTGAAGTTTATATTGTGCCTGGAAGCCATGATTTTTCACCTTCTGGGAAAACAATGCTTGATGTTCTGGAAAAAGCTGGCTTATTGAAAAATGTTTTTTTAATTGAAGATGGAAAATTGAAGTTTACTATAGATAAAACTAATACTAAAATTACTGGATTATTGGGGTTAAGAAATAATCTAGAGAAATCATTTTATGAAGATTTAGGATATTTAGATGATGAAGAAGGATTCAAGATTTTTATGTTTCATACTACTATAAATGAAATTAAACCCAAAGACATGGAAAAAGTTGAAGGGCAGAGTATACATTCATTGCCTAAATCTTTTGATTATTATGCTGGCGGGCATGTTCATTATGTAAAAGAAATTGATTTTGGAAAAGGAAAATTAGTTTATCCTGGCCCATTATTTCCTAATAATTTCAAGGAATTAGAAGAGTTAGGAAAAGGAAGCTTTTACATTGTGGATGATAAATTAAATCTTGAGAAAATTGAGATTGAATTAGTTAATGTAAAAATATGCTTTTTTGATGCTAATTCAAAAACACCCAATGAAATTGAGAATGAGATTATTGAAACTATTCATGATTTTAATGATAAAATTTTAATGATTAGGATTGAAGGGATATTGAAAATTGGGAAGCCTTCTGATTTAAACTTTAACAGAATAAATGAATATTTTAAAGATGCTTATTGTGTTTTGATTAATTCAAATAAATTAACTGCTGAAATTTTTGATGAAGATGTTAAAGAAAATATTAGTGAGATAGAAGATGAGGTTATTACTAAACTTGAAAATTCTGATGGCCTTGATGAGATATTAAAAGCATTAGATTATGAGAAAAGCGATGATGAAAAATCTAGCGATTTTGAACAAAGATTGTTTAAGAATTTTATAAAACATATGAAATTAGAGGAAGTTTTCAAAGATGATTATTAAAAAAGTTAAATTACATAATATAAGAAGCTATACTGATGAAGAGATTAATTTTCCTGAGGGAAGTCTATTATTAAGCGGTGATATTGGCTCTGGGAAAACAACGATTTTATTAGGTATTGAATTTTGCTTGTTTGGATTAAGGAAGAATGAACTTTCAGGAGAAGCATTATTGAGAAAAGGAGCTAAAGAAGGATATGTTGAGATTGAATTTTTTTTGGATTCTAAGATTGTGATTAAAAGAAATTTGAAAAGAAGCGGTGATTCTGTTGGGCAGGAAAATGGTTTTATTATTATTGATAATGAAAAGATAGAATTAAGTCCTTTAGAAATAAAGCAGAAAGTAATTGAATTATTGCAATATCCTGCTGAACTTATTTCTAAGTCCAAGGATTTTATTTACAGGTATACTGTTTATACACCACAAGAGGAGATGAAGGCTATTCTTAATGAAGATAGTGAAGTTAGATTAGATACATTAAGGAGAGTTTTTGGGATTGATAAATACAAAAGAATAAAAGAAAATTCCAAGATAATTTCTCAGAGGTTTAGAGAAAGAATTAAAAATTTTGAAGGAAGACTTTCTAATTTTGATTATTTATCCAATGAACTTAAGATAAATGAGAAATATCTTGAAGTTGAGAAAAATGAGATTATTCCTGTTTTGATTGAGATTGAGAAAAATACTTTAGAAATTAATGAGAAAAAAGAGAAAGTTAAGAAAATACAGGAGAAAATTGAGAACAGGAACAAGATAAACAAGGATTTGGAAATAAAACGATTATCTTTGAAATTTAAGCTTGAGAAAATTGAAAGAAATAAAAGTGATATTAAAAAACTTGAGGAAGATGTTTTGAGATTAAATAATGAGATTAAAGATGTTGAATTTGAACCTTCTACTTTAATTGAGATTAAGAAAAAGATTGATGAATATGATGCTGAAATCAGAAAGATTGATTCTGAAGTTTATGGTTTAGATTCTTTAATTAAAAATAATCAGGAAAACATAAACAAAATTGAAAGCATGAAACTATGTCCTATTTGCAAGCAGGATGTAAATGATGGGCATAAAAAAACAATAAGAGATGAAGGTCTTTTTAAAATAAATGAGAGTAATGAAAGAATTCTTATTTTAAACACTAAGAAAAATGAAATTAAAGAGAAACTAGCTCTTGAGAAGAAAATATATGATTCTATTATGGAAAGAAAATCACTTTTTGAAGCCATGAAGTTAAGAAAAAGAAGCCTGGATGAGAAAAAAACAATGAAAGAGAATTTATTTAATGAAATCTTAAAATTTGATAATGAGATTTTAAAGTTTAATGAAGAGATAACTGCACTTGAAATTATTTTAAGCGAGATAAAAGATATTTCTGATGAAAATGAAGTTAAAGAACTGGATAATTTAATGAAGATTTTGAAAAGCTTTGAGATAAAAAAAGCCGAAATTAATACTAAAATAAGAAATTATGAAACAAAAATCAAAGAAGTTAAAGGAAGGATTGAAGAACAGATAATTACGAGAAATAAACTTGAAAAACTTTTAATGCTGAAGAATTATATTGAAAATGATTTTTTGAATGCTTTAATTGAAATTGAAAGAAAAGTAATGCTAAGAATAAATTATGATTTTAACAATTTATTTTCTAAATGGTTTGAATTATTAGTTGAAGGGCAGAATATTAAAGTGAGATTAGATGATGAATTTTCAGTTATTATTGATGAGAATAATTATCTTATTGATTACAATCATTTAAGCGGGGGAGAGAAAACAGCTATTGCACTTGCTTATAGACTTGCTTTAAATCAGGTTATTAATAATTTAGTTTCTACTATCAAAACCAAAGACTTGATTATATTAGATGAGCCAACTGATGGATTTAGCGAGGAACAGCTTGACAGGTTAAAAGTTGTTTTGGATGAACTACAAATTAAACAGATTATTATTGTAAGCCATGAAGCGAAGGTTGAAGGCTTTGTTGATAATGTTATAAGGATTGAGAAGAAAAATCATGTAAGTAAAGTTTTTAGATAAGTTTATATTTTTTCTTATCTGAAAATTTAAATGGGAAATGATCCTTCTATGTTGCCTGCGTATATTGCAGTGGGTCTTAGTGCTACTGCTTTTGGTTTTGCTTTATATGATAGACTAAAACAACCTAGACCTGAAGAATATACAAAAATTAGAGCTAATTTGTTAAATCTCAAATCTGATTTGGAAAGAAAACTTTCCTTTGTTAATCCTTTGAATGTAGAACAACATGCAGTCTTCGAAGATGCAATTGGTTTAGTTGATGATATTTTGAAACAATCACCTCGCAGAATTGTTCGTGGGTTTGAAGATGTACTTGCTAATGTTAGAATTGCTGTTGAATCTTATATGCCTCCTGAATATTGATTTTTTCTTAAGCAACTTTTTTAAATAAATCTGAAAGATAAAATTTATATACTAAAAAGATTGTTTTAAATTAGATGATTAAGATTGATTTGAATTTCAAGAGAATTATTGGCGGGATTCAGGTTATTGGTGGTTTAGTTTGTTTGGGGTTTTCTTATTTTTTTAGTGATTCTTTGGGTGTAGTTATACCTGTAGGTACAACTACTGAACTTTGGGTTTTTAATCGATTTGTTGAAATCGAAAATTTTCTTTTAGTATTAATTTTTATAGCACTTATCATATTTGGAATATCACAAATTTTGCAAGGACTGGTTAATATTAAAGAAAACTAATTCTTCCACAATTCATCAAAATATAATTTAAGAGCTTCTGAAATATTCTTGTTTTTTATAATGATAACATAAGGTGTTTCTTCTGCTGAATATATTGCTATCTTATTTTTAAAAATAGTAAAATTAACATTGGTTTTTATTTCTTTTAGCGCTTTTATTTTGACTTTTGAATTAGAGTATAAATCTTTTATTGATTCTTTATTTTTTACAGAAGTTATTATTTTTCCTTCAATGTTCTTTTTATTTAATTCTTTCAAATAATGCTTATACTCAAATTTAAGCTTGTCAAAAATGCTTAAATTTCCACCTAATGTGCAAAAGGAATCTGATTCCAAAAAATCTCTCACATAAACTCTTAAACCATCCTTGCCTTCGTAAACATTGACTAGATTTTCTTCTTCTGGCGATTCTTTTATTTTTTTTAAATCTTCAACTATTTTTTCTAATTTGGTCTTTTTTTCTTCAAAGTCCTTAAGAAAATTTTCAGGAGAAGAAGCAAAAAATACTCTTTTCCCTTCTTTTTTTATATAATTTAATAGCCCTTTATTTACCAAGCTGGTTGTAATGCCATAGCAAAAAGAACGGTCTATTGTTAATTTTTTAGCAAGCTTTCCTGCTGTCTGGCTTGGATTTTTTAATAATTCTAAATAAATCTCTGCTTGATTCTTTGTCAATCCTATATCTATTAGTTCTTCTACTTTCATAATTTTAGGATAATTTTACTCTTAATAAATGTTGTTGTTACTCACTACAACTATGTTTTATATCTACTAAATACTGAATTTTTAAGAGGTGAAAATGGAGGATAAAATGTCTAGAGTATCAAAACAAATGAGAGAAAATGAATCACTTACACGATATATATTTGAAGATGGTATTGAATTAGTTGAAGATTCAAAATCTAGGATAATAGCTTTTAAAGATTCGAAAGAGGGAATTCCTGATTTTATTAATACACGGACAAGATTAATGCCGTCTTATCAGGTAACTGGTTCTATTCCTTATCCTTTTGTAAATACTCAAGGAAAACTTTTAGAAGATCCGCGAGTAGGAAGTTGGTTAGTTATTTTCAGACCATTTTGTGATGATGGTTATGATCGAGCAAGCGAAAGTACCATAAGAGAAATCGATAAACATTTCATTTTACCAGAAATAAAACATCATCCTAAGGGAATAAAAGAGTTTCAAAAAAGGTTTGCAAAACAACCAATTCCATATTCACCTTTTATTAAAGAAATAATAGACTTTCCGAAAATAAAAATGATGCCAAAGGTAAGTATAATAGGAATGCATTATGCTTTAGGTGTTATGGTTGGAATAAGTGATAGAGGTTTTGACACTAAGGGGGATATTGCCTTATTAACAACTGCAACTGCTTCTCTTTTTTCTGGTTGGAATATGGGAAATATACCTAATTATACTGCATACGGATGTGGATTAGCAACTGCTTATGCTGATAAAATTTTACACTTTATCACAAAAAGTTAGTTTTTCCTTAAGAATTTTAGAGAATTATTATCTTCTTTGGGTTCTTGCTCTTTGTGGAGTTGAAGGACTTCTTGCTCTTTGTGGAGTTGCTGGTTGAGAACCATAAATTTGTGTTCTTAAATCTTGCATATTTGCTGCCATTGCTCCAACTAAAGAATCTATTTTTGCATCATAGTTTGTCCAATTCCTTGCTTGGAGTCTTGAAACAGAATCTACACCTGCCTGTATCTTTCTTTTGTCTGCATTTCTCCTAACTGTAGCTAATGAAAAATCTACATTAGCTATATTATTATCTTCTGCAGCTAAAATATCTGTTAAATAATTTGTTGCATTATCAGCACCGTTAGATATAACTCTTATTTTTGCTTCTTCATATCTTAGATGTATGCCACCATGATATCCAAATGCCTCTCCAATTTCTGATTGCATTCTTTCATGGGCACTAAGATGCTCTTGTTGTATTCTTTCCATACGTTGCATTATTCCTTCCTCTGCTAAAGCATTTCCTGCATAAAGCAAAGAACCTACTGAAGCTAAAGTTGCTAAAAATCTTCTTCCAAATCCTGTATTTTGTTTGTATATTGCCATTTTGTTGTTATTTTAAAGTAGTATTACTATTTATAAATCTTTTGTTTGAGACTCATTAGAGTCTAACTTTTCCTTAAAACAACTAAGAAAGCAGTATGCATTAAACCTTGATGTTCTGGTCTGGCTATGCCTGGCTCTATTTTCCAGGCTCTTTCAATATTTTCTAGAATTTTTTCTATACTAAATGAATGATGATTTTTAACTTCATTTGTGAATGTAATCACTTGGGTTATATTTGGAAGATATGCGACTAAATAACTGCCTTGCTTTAATGCTTTTTCTGCATGCTGTAAAACTCTTTCTGGCTCTGGCAAATCTAATGTTATTAAATCCAAATTGCTTTCTTTTATGCCTTCGTAAATGTCATTGTTTTTTATTTCAATGTTTTTTATTTTTAAGAAAGAGAAGTTTTCTTTTGCTATTTCATAAAATTCCTTATTTTTTTCATATGAATAAACTTTTTTTACAAATCTTGCTAAATTTGCTGATAAAACTCCTGAACCAGAACCTGCATCTAAAACTATTGAATCTTTATCTATTGAAGTGTAAGATAATATTATTCCTATATCTTTTTTTTGGATTATTGCTGGTCCTCGCTTTATTTTCTCTAGTTTTTCTAAAAAGTTCTTTTCCATTTTATAATCCTTCTAAACTTCTTGTTTTCATATCTTGAAAAATCTGATTTGCTCTTGGATATTCTTCTCTTAATGCTCTTTCAACTCTGCTTTTAAACTTATTTCCTGCTAAATAAGGATAGAACTCATTCCAATTCATTTGTACAATTAAATGATATTCATCTGAGGTTACTGCTCTATCTGGTCCATCTTCAATAAACCACGTACCAAACTGGGTTTTTCGATTTATTAAATCATCATAGGCTCTTTTTAATTCATCTAAATCTGTTTTACTTAATTTATCCATAAGAAGATGAATCCTTTCATGAGACAAAATATTATTAAATTCTGATTCATTTTCTAAAAGACTCTCTGATAAAACAATAATCTGTTCTTGAGTGAATAAGTTAAGGTATTTATTTATATCTTCTTGAGAGTATCCTAATCTTACCAGTTCTCTCCTAAAAGTTATTCTTTTCCAAAAGGATAGATAGTTTATTTTTAAATATCCTCCTTTTGCACCATGATACAAACTTTTTTCTTTCATTAAAGTATTAAAGTAAGCATCAAGCACATTTTGATGAACTAGAAATTCATTTGCCTGCATCCTTCTTGTTCTTTGCTGAATTAACTCAGTTTTTTGTTGGTCTGTTAATTGTGCAGATTGGGCTAAAACTGGAGAAGCATTTAATAAGGTAACTGCTAAAAACAAAGATAATGTAATTCCAACTAAACCTTTCGGTTTTAAATTTTTTTTGAATCCTTCTGATTTTTCAACTGGATAATCTAAACATAAAGCATTTTGCTCTTTTAATGCTTCTAAGAATTTTTTCCAATCTTTATTAAATAGGGTATCTCCTGAGCTAGATACTCTAAATAATGCTAGTTTTTGACTTTTAATTGACTCTAAAAATCTCGATACTCTTTGTGCAAATGTGTCTAAAGCTCTTTCTATTTCTTTCTGGTTTATTTTAATTTGTTTTAGAATATCTTCTTTTATTTGAGCTTTATTTTTTGATAAGAATTCAGATAAAGAAACTATTAATTTATATTCTCGATCTAATAAGTTTACAATTTGAGCAATTAATTGCTTATTTCTTCTTATTTCACTTGGATTATCTTGAATTTCTAGATTAGCTTTTTTTGGCAGAATTTCTAATTTAAGTGAATAATAATGTCCATATTCCTGAATTCTTTTTAGTAATTCTGAATAATTCATGTTAAATATCCAAAACCATTCTTGCTATATAGGGGTTGCTCCCCTTATGACCCTGCATTTTTTTTAGTTCAAATTTATGATATGTAATTGCTTTAACGTCTACTTTTAATTGGTGCTTGGCTTGATTAATATTTTCGCCGAAACATTCTGCTTGTAGTTCATTATTTTTTATTTTGACTTTGAATTTTGAGAATAAGATATATTTTGAGTCTTTTAAGAAAATTAACTCTTCTATAAAATCAAAGAGTAAATCCTGAGAATTTTCATTTTTTAATTTGATTATTTTTTTTATTTTTTGCTTGACTTTCTTTAAATTGCACATTGTGTTGAATAAAGCTAATGCTGAGTTTTCAAAGAGTTCATTTAAATTTTTTCCATAAATCTCATAAGCAATATCTGCTGTTGTTAATTCTGGAAGCTGTTTGTATTTTAATTTCATAAAAGAAAAAAGAAAACTAAGTTTAATAAAGTTTTGAATCTAAATTTTTTCTGTTATATATGAAGCTGCTGATAGGGGAAGTGTTCCTTTCCAGGCATATTCTGAACCATTTTGTGTAACATTGGGTAAATGTGTACCATTATAAACAGCTGTAAATATTCTTTTTCCATTTTCTCCATATGCTGTGATTTGATATGCTGGCTTATTTTTATCATCTTTGGAAGCAAGTATTTCTATTTGATATCCTTGCAAGATTCCATTTAATTGGGTATGAGTGCTATCTGTGTTTAAATCAGTCATTCTTGATAAATTAGCTATTACATTGTCAATTGTTGGACGATTAACAATTTGTTGTGGTTGTGTTCTTACTTCAGTGGATGTGCAAGTTAAAGAACCTGCTGCGACAACTGCTGCTGTAATAGCAGACATAAAGAATGGAGTTTTGTGTTGTGTTCTCATTTTTGCCTCTTTTTATTAATTGGAGTCTTTCAATTTACCCTTTTATTTATAAATATTGCTAATATTTGCAATATATATTTTATATAATACAGAAGAAAATTACCTCAAAATTGTGCTTCTTCAGGCCTATCATAAGCCCACCTACCTTGACCTTGAGCATCTTTTAGCAATCCAAAATAGTGCTGAGCTACATCTAAAATCCATATTTCATTAGAGGGGCTAGTGTATCTCGCCCAAGCATGACCACCTAATGCTAACATATTTCTATCTACACTTATCTTTCCATGAAGAAAATTTTCTTTAATAAATAGTTCGATTAAAACACCGCATAATAATGCTTGCTGCCTACAGACCCCAATTCGTTTTTCAATAAAAACGTCTAAAGCTATTTTTCCATTATTTTCAACATTTAATCTTTTTATTATTTCTTCAACATCATCAAGATGATAACCCATTATTTTACTAACTGTTTTATAAACTGCTTTTAGAATTTTTTCTTCTGTTATTTTTTTATTAAAAGAAAAAAAAGCAGGAGATAATGCATTCTTTTTTGCAATTTCATAAACTTTTTTTATTTCTGGATATTTTATTGAGTCTACAACAACTGCTTCGCCTGTATTTGCTACTAAATAAACACCACCATCAATAGGAGAATCTCGATGAATTAAGGGTCTTCCCTCATAATAGTATCTTCCATCAGATCTTTTGGTAATCTTATCTGATTTTGATAATTCATCAATACTATGTTGGGTGTATAACCATCTATTGTCTTTTTTTCCTTGTTTTTTTTCTTGTGAGACTTGGATATCTGTGATGTGCTTAAATTCAAATATAGATGAACCTGTTTGTGGTGCTAAAGATAAAATTGTATTATCTATTAAACGAAAATCTTTGTTTTTTTCAATAGGCGTATTATTCACTAAAGTTCCATTAGTGCTTACATCTCTAACTACATAATGCCCTTCGCTAAAATTGAAACTTATGAGCAAATGATTTCTTGAAACTAAATTATTAGCTGTTGGTTTTATGTTTCCTTCTTTTCCTACTATTATTTGTGGACTTAATGGTATTTTGAAAATTTGGCTTGTAGGCAATTCAACTAATGCGCCAAAAACCGGAATAAATACTAATTCTATTTGATTTTGTTCATTATTTTTTATTGATATTATAGAAGGTGATTTTAAATCTATTAAACTATTTTTTATAAATTTTCCATCTACATAGGTTCCATAGGTGCTTCCTTTACTTTCATTGCCTATATCTCTTAATTGAAATTTGTGTTTTTCTCTATTATACAGAATCTGACAATGTTTTCTTGAAACCCACACATTTTCTAAAACTATATCATTACTGCTATCTCTCCCAATTGTTATATTTCTTTTAAATATGGGCATATCTCCTTTTGGAGTTTTTAGAAAAGCAATTGGTTCATGTTCATAATTACTTAAATCCAAATAAGGCATATAACTAAAAAATAAATTATATACTTAAACTTTTTGTATAACTATCTCAATCTTATTGCTTAGGTTTCTTTTACATCCTAAAAGACAAGATTAAAGAAGAGCAAGTCTCTTCTAACATTCAGCAAAGCTGAATACTTTGGGACCCTGAAAACAAAAGTTTTCATGGAAAAGAAATTCCTGAAAGAAAACAAATTACCTTAACCTAATTGCTTCTAAGTTCTTGGGAGCGTTTGTTTCTATATGCTCCTGCTTGTGAATTGCTGTAGCCAAGTCTAAACATTTAGAACTTTCACCATGAACTAATATTACTTTTTTTGGTTTTGGAGAAACATGCTTTAAATAATTTAATAATTGCTGTCTGGAACTATGTCCTGAAAATCCTGGAATATGATAAATATTCATTTTGACTTTTAATGGGGTAGATTCTGAATCAAACATTATTTCTTTGTCTCCATTCAATAATTTTCTACCTAATGTATTTGGACCCTGATAGCAATTCAAGATTAATGAATTTTTTGCATTGTCTGCTAATTGTTTAAAGTATTCTACAGAAGGACCACCTTCCATCATACCTGAAGTAGCTATGATAACGCATGGACCACCTTCCACTACTTGGTCCATTTCTTTCTTACTTCCAACTCTTTTAAATATTTCATTTAAGAATGGATTACTATCATTATGGAAAATTTCTTTTTTTACTATATTACTTAAAAAATCAGGATAAGCTGTATGTATAGCTGTTATATCCCAAACCATTCCCTGCAAGTAAACAGAAACTTTTGGCAATAAATTATTTCTAATTGCTTTTTCTATTATTAGCATAATTTCCTGGGACCTGCCAACACCTAATGTAGGCAATAATACTTTTCCGCCTTTTTCCAATGTTTCTTTTATTATATTAAATAATTCCTGTTCTGATTCTTGTCTTGTTGGACGAACATCATCTTTTCCACCATAAGTTGATTCTATGATTAATGTTTCTAATCTTGGGAATCTTGTTACTGCTGGATTCAATAAATTAGTTACTTCATAATTGATATCACCTGTATATAATAAATTATGCAGGCCATTTCCAATATGCAAATGACATAATGCACTTCCTAAGGTATGACCTGAATTGTAAAATGTTAATCTTATATCTGGTGTTATATCTGTAACTTCTTCAAAGTCCAGGCAAATTGTATGCTTAACCATTTCTTTTACATCTGTTGAAGAAAATAATACTTTTCTTGCTTCTTTTTGTGATACGCTAATGTAATCTAATGCTAATAATGAAGCTACATCTCTGACTGGTTCTGTCATGTAACATGGACCTTGAAATCCTAATTTGTACAAATAAGGAACTAATGCAACATGATCGAGATGAGAATGAGAGATTATTATTGCATCTAACTGGTCTAATTTAAACTCAGGTGCATCTAAATAAGGAAAAGCATCTTTTGGCTCTTGAGCTGAAACATCTACACCACAATCTAGCATTATTCTAGATTCAGGTGTTTGGAGCAAAATACATGATCTGCCTACTTGTCTTCCTGCACCTAAGAAAGTGGCTCTAATCCACATTTCTTTTTTACTATTACTCCAATTGTCATAAATTCTTTTTCCTACTTTATCAAGAAATTTTTTTCTATAATCATTATTTTCATATAAAACCTGGCGAATTTTTTCTATTATTGGTGACCTTATTGAAGGTGTTCTTCTTATTTCAGGAATCCAGAATGTTTTATGTTTTATTTCTTTTAGTATTTCACCTGATTTTCCTATAGCTACACCTGGTTTTTCTGATTCAATTATAACTATTGAACGCTGAGGGTCGAAAATTATTTCGCCTATTTTAGCTTCTTCTGGTATTAAAGCAATAATTTCTTTTTTTGTTTTTTCTTCATCCATGCATAAAGAAGGGTCTGGCCTTAATTCAATTCTTTTTTTTACTATGTTTACTATGCCTCTAATTAACTCGTCATTTTTTAGAAAAAAATCCTTGCTATTTGTATAGAGAACTATATTTGCTCCTTCGAAACCAGAATAAGATATTACACTATTATCTGGAATATTCTTTAATATTTCTTTTATTATTTCTGTCATAAGGATTGCATCCTTCATGAACCTGCAAATAAAAACTTGCATCCTTCATGAACCTGGAATAATTTTCCTGTGAACCTGATTTATTTAGAATTTTATCTTGATACTGAAATTTTATTAATTCCGTCTTTTGTTATTGCCAATATATCAATGCCGTTACCTGATGCAGCATCTCTTTCCATTGATGCTGTAACTGCTTTTTTTGCTAATTCTACTCCTTCTTTTACTGTTATATTTTTATCGTAATTTCCTTCTAAGACACCTGCTGCAAACATCATTCCTGAACCATCTGTTGTGTAGTCATCAAACTGAACAATGCTTCCATCTACGCCTATGCTATATAATGAAAATTTATCTTTTGTTTTATTTGCAAGAACAAAACCAGTTATACCCGGGAACATTTTTCTTAAATTATTATAAACCATATTTGCCAATAATGAAGATGTGCTTCTTCCTGTTAATCTTTTTTGCCTTCTGAAAAAGTCTAATCTTAATTGTGCTTTTATTATTTTTAATATTAATTGGACATCTGATACTGAACCTGAGAAAACAACTGCTGAATCATCATTTAATTCTGCGAATTTTTCAAATTTCTTTGAAGAAATTATTCTTCCACCTAAGGTGACACGCCTATCTGCTGCCAAGATAACTCCATCTTTGCAGACTATTCCTACATTAGTTGTTCCGGTTTCTAATTTTTGGTATTCCATAAGAATTCACTTAATTTCCTTATCTATTGGTTGTTTATAAACTTTTTGCTGATGATTTTTGGTTAGTTAAAAATTTATTATGAAAGATTTTTAAGCTTTTAGTATTTAAAAAAAGTATGAACAAATCCTATATTTCTCTTGGAGAGTTTAATTTAGATGATTTATATTCGACTCTACGAGATTTGGAATTAAGAAGAATAACTGCTACTGATTTCAGGAATGAATTTGCAAGTTACTTAAAATTAATTAGAAGTCAAAAGTTTTTGCTAGTAGTAAATCATCAAAAATTAATTGCAACAGCAATATATTCTTTAATAGTCACACCTTCCGATTCAATACCTCGAGTAAATGCAACTGAAGTAAGAAACCATATGGCACATTATCTCAGTAGAGCTGAAGATTTAGACCCTCTGGATCCAAATGCATATACTTGTGTAATTAAGCATAATAAAGAACGATGCATTATAACACCATTAAGTGCAGGATTAGAAATCATAATACTATCAACCATTAGAGAAAGAGAAATACCTTTAATTCTAAATGAAAAAATTTAAGTACGCCGAGACTGGGATTTGAACCCAGAAGCCCCGAAAGGCCAGGTTTTCCCGTTGCATATTTCCAGACTTACACGCTTTTTTGTGTTCTTTTCCTAGAGGTTTTCTTACAAGAAAAGCTCTGTGCGATACCAGATTACGCGATCCCGGCGTAAATAAAAAAGAATTTATTGTTTTAAAACACTTTTCTTTTTGCAAAATAAACCTGTGCTAAAGAAAAAACCAATTTATTCTAAAATTTCTATTGAAGTAAGGGTTGCACCCTTTACGAACCTGCACTAAGAAAAAAACATTACGAACCTGCACTAAGAAAAAAACATTACGAACCTGCCAAAGAAAGACCTTTTACGAACCTGCTTATTCAAGAATCTCTATAGATATGTTAACACCATCTGGGATAGGGACTCTCATTACTAATCTTAATGCTCTTTCGTCTACACCTAAATCAATTAATCTTTTATGAACTCTCATCTGGTATCTTTCAAAAGAAGCTTTACCTTCTCCATCAGGAGATTTTCTTGTTGTAATTTTCATTTTTTTAGTAGGTAAAGGAATAGGACCATAGACCTTTGTCTTTGTTTTTTTACAAACTTCTAAGATAGAATCACAGATTTGATTAATCTTGTCTATTTCTGCACTTGCTAATTTTATTCTTGCTTTTTGCATTTTAAATTAAGCTTAAAATTTCATTTATAAACGTTTTGTTTTAGATTTTTCTTGGGAAATGTTCATAAACTTCAGCATTCTAAGGGAGGGATGGATCCTGACAAGAACAGAAAATATAGAATAAAAAGGAGAGTTATAATTGGGATTTGTGTCTTTATTTTAATAGTTTTATATTTATTCAAAAATGCCTCTTTTTTTATAAGAGCACTTTCTGCTATGAGCTTATTGGTATCTTTCTATTTAATAGACAGATATTTTGATTTAAACTATCAAAAACATCATTATTTCTTTATTGTATTTATTGCATTTTTTGGATTTATATTAAGTCCTTTTTATTATCTCTATCCTAATTATGATAAGATATTACATTTCATACAACCTATATTTTATGCTTCTATTGTTTATCATATGGTAAAAAGATTGGATTTAGAATATAAGTGGAAGATTATTTTTGTTTTATTTATTGTAATTGGAAGTCTGGCTTTATTTGAGATTGGTGAATATTTATTAGATTACTTCTTTGATTTAAAATTGCAAGGTGTATTTTTAAGAAATTTACAAGGATTGGGAAAATTTGACATGGTTATTGAAAAATTAGATGATACTATGTGGGATTTATCTATTGGATTTATAGGAACCTTATCTTATGTTGTTTACAATCTTTTTAATAAAGCAAATTTAAATGAAAGAAAAAAACATTATTAAAAGAAAAATAAAGAAAAAAAGAAGTTAATTACTTCTTTGCAACGTAGTCTATACAGAAACCAGCTGCTACTGTTGAACCAGCATCTCTTATAGCAAATCTTGCCATATGAGGAATGTCTTTTTGTCTTTCAATTACTAATGGTTTTGCTGGTTTTACTTTAACTATAGCTGCATCTCCGTTCTTTAACATATCAGGATGATCCTGTAATGTTTCACCTGTTGCTGGATTTAACTTTTTGACTAACTCTGTTATTCTACAAGCTATCTGAGCTGTGTGAATATGGAATACTGGAGTATAGCCTACTGTTAAAACAGTTGGGTGATTTAAGATTACTATTTGTGCAGTAAACTCTTCAACAACTGTTGGAGGACTAGATACATGACCTAATACATCTCCTCTAGCGATATCTTTAATTCCGATACCTCTAACAGAGAATCCAACATTGTCTCCTGGTTCTGCCTGAGTAATTTGTTCGTGGTGCATTTCTATTGTTTTTACTTCTCCAACCACACCTTTACCTTCTCTTGCTGGAACAATTATTACTTTATCATTTACTTTCATTATTCCTGTTTCTACTTTTCCAACTGGAACTGTTCCAATACCTGTAATGTTGTATACATCCTGGATTGGCAGTCTTAATGGCAAGTGTACTGGTTTTTCTGGAACTTTAAACAAGTCAAATTGTTCAAGTAATGTAGGTCCCTTATACCATGACATTTTATCTGATTTTTTAACTATATTTTCGCCATGCAATGAAGATACTGGTATGAAAGGAATGTCTTTGTAACCGACTGTTTTTAAAATTCCTTCAATTTCACCTTTAACTTTATTGAATTTAGCTTCGTCATATTGGATTGTATCCATCTTATTGACAGCTACACCCATTTGTCCTACACCTAATGTTCTACAAAGCATTATGTGCTCTTTTGTCTGGGCCATTGCACCTTCTGCAGCTGCAACAACTAAAATAGCAACATCTGCCTGAGAAGCTCCTGTAATCATATTTTTAATAAAATCTTTATGACCTGGTGCATCAATAATTGTAAATTCAAATTTTGGTGTTTCAAACTTTTTATGTGCTAAGTCGATGGTAACTCCTCTTTCTCTCTCTTCTTTTAAGTTATCCATTACAAAAGCAAATTCGAATCCACCTTTTCCTAATTCTTCTGCTTTTTCTTTTAATTTTCTCAAAGCCTGCTCTGAGATATTACCAGAGTCGTATAATAATCTACCGACTGTGGTTGATTTTCCGTGATCTACATGACCTACGAATACTATATTGATATGTGGTTTTTGTTTAGCCATTTTTATAATCCTCCGAATGATTAATTATATATTAAACTTGGAAAAACAGGCTTTATAAAACTTTTCTTCGCGAAGAAAAGTTTTGATTAAAGAAGGCAAAGTAAGGATTGCATCCTTCACGAACCTGCTAAAAAAAGAAAGGCAAAATGTCTGAAAAAATAAAGAAATAAAATTTGAAGAAAAAGAAAGGTTAAATGCTCACATCAACTTCTTTAATATTTTAAGTTTAATTTGCTTATATCTTCAAGATAGATTAAATTAAAAATAAAAGAAAAAGATTACTTTCTTTTCTTTCTCATATACAAGAAACTACCTGTGAATATACCAGCTACAACTAAAACCATAATAATG
>Ga0209210_1000796_pt1 | contig 30063 bp, 39 predicted proteins | sample RifGroA1_FD_183991 | JGI IMG/M metagenome (GOLD analysis project Ga0209210, IMG submission 183991) | Contaminated groundwater microbial communities from Rifle, Colorado, USA - Rifle Groundwater A1 (SPAdes) (version 2) | ecosystem: Environmental > Aquatic > Deep subsurface > Groundwater >...
GCTCCCTCCCCGGCTTGTCCTTCTTGCGGACCCACTCGGCCCGCCACACCGAATTGGGCTTCTCGCTGTCGAGGGGCTTCACCGCGTCGAGTTTGCCGCGCAGTTCGTCTTGTCGGTCATGGAGCATCTTCTGCCAGTTGCGGTTCTGTGCGCTGCTCTTGCCTGCGGCGGCAATGAGTTGGGGTGTGGCCCTAATCAAGTTCTCGACGCTCTTGCCGAGTTGGGCGTCGAGAACGCCCAGAACCAGCGACATTGCCATCCACTCCGGCACGTTGGCGTGGGAGAGCCCTTCGTTCCACTTCGAGATGATGCGCAACCACTCCTCGTAGTGGACGAGTCCGCGGTCGCTGTTGTTCATGCCGTGCTTGGTGGCGAGCACTCGGGCTGCGACGTAGACCCATTCGGGGATGTTGCGCGGCAGCGGCCGGATCGCTTCGGGCGGCGTCGCGGGGATGAGGGACTGTTCGGGCTTTTCCATGTCGCTCCTACAGGCCCATGTCGAGTGGGCTCATGCGGTTTCGGGACTGTCGGCGGCGACCGGGCTCACGGCGCGTCGCAATCTTCTGGACGCGCTGACGAGCGATCCAGTGCGCGAGACACCACGCGCGGTAGCAGTCGTCGTGGCTGCCGGTGGATGCTTCGAGCACGCGGCCGTCGTCGCGCAGATCGGATAGGTCGTCGAGAAGGCGCGAGGAACGTACGCCCTCGCCACTTTCGGCGATATCGCGGCCGATTTCGCAGACCGTGCGCTTCAGGGCCGCGGTCATAGGGATGCCGGCGTTGCCGTGGATGTCGCTGACGACGTGGTGGTAGCCGATGCGGCGCATTTCGTCGCAGCAGGCCAATCCGAGGCCGGTTCGTTCGACGCCGACGAGGGCCTGGCCGTATCGGTAAGCTAGACGCACGGCGATGGCGGCAAGGACGCTGGGGCGGCATCGTTCCGCGTGCTCGGCGACCATGACGGGGACGCCCCCGGGCACGATGCGCAGCACGGAGGCCACGCCGAAGTCGCCACGCGGGCCTCCTCCAGCGGGGTCCACGCCGATGACGTAGGTTGCACCGCGCTCGGCCTCTTCCCAGATCCACGTGTCCCCGTCGCGATGAATCGGCTCTTCGACGCACCGAATCAGCGCGGTCAGGGCCTCCGGGGTGATTGCGCCTGCGCCGCTGGACGTGAACGCCTCTTCGGGGCAGATCGGGTATGCCTCCTGGAATCGAGAGACGCGCCCGCGACACACGTCCTGGAGGGTTTGCCGCCGCCACGCGATCTGTTCCGCGTCGAGCGCGTACTTGGCAACGATGTTGGCCTCTTCAGCGGTGTAGACGAGTGGCTGTTCGCCGACGGGGATGCGATAGTCGGGTCTGCGCGACCATCCCGTGAAGACGCGCAAATAGCCACGCCGTTTCTTGACCCATTCCTCCGCGTCGAGCCCTTCGTTCCACGTCTGGTGGAACAGACCGCCGCGCCCTGCCGCCGTGGACTCCATGACGATGGTGTGCGCGTGCTGTGCCGCCGGGCCGATGGCCTGCAACGTCTCTTCGGCGTCCTGCCAGCGGGAAACCTCGGTGGCGTGGACCCAGGAGTGCGTGAGTCCGTGGCCTCCCGCCGCGTTCTTCGCTGATGCCGATTCGATCATCGCTCCAGTGTTGAGTACGTGTGTCTCAATACCTTTGCTTGTGAGATGTATGTGACTTGCCATTAGATTCAAGTGATCGAAAACGTTGCGGTACATGCGCATGACGTGTCGAGTCGTCTTCAACTGGTACGCGAGCACGAGGCCCATGCTCAGTGAGTCGCGCACCGTGTTCTGCGTGAAGACCGAGGCCCAGAACGTGGACGCCATGATCTGACGGGCCTTCAAGTGGACGATGCGCACGCGGTTGGTGTGCTTGCGTGCAAGCTCCAGGGCGGCGAGTGCGTCGATCTGCGGCGACTTGTAGTGGAGCGGAACGAAGACACCGCCCTCTTCGGGGCGAATCTTGCACTCGTTGACAGACCAGACGCGCAGGTCGGTCAGGGTGTCGCGGATGTACTCGTCTTCGTTGGCCCACTTCATGACACTGTGCGAGTTTCCTTGACCGTGCCTTCGGTCCACAGCGGCTTGCGCTTGTATGTGAAGTGGGCGTGCGTCGAGTCGATGGTGATGACGGGCTCCATGCCGTAGGCGTGGTCGAGGTTCGCCGCGCTACCCCCAAGGCGCACGGTCAGGATGATTTCCTTGACCGTACCGTCGGGTGGCTTGCTGCCCGGCCGCACGTAGTTGGAAAGCCGCAGCCAAACCATGCCCGGCGCACGCCGCAAGAGCATGTAGACGCCCGTGTTGACCCGCAAGTGGCGCGAATCGTGGAACGGGTGCTTGACGAATCCGCGCGGCGGTCCACGTCGCCCGAAGTCCTGGCGCACACACGCACGCTTGGCCACGACAGCCTTCTGCTCGTTGATCTCCGTCTCAATGTTGGCGACGACGCGGCCCGAAAGCCACGTCTCCGGCTTCTTACCGATGAGCACGTCGGGGAAGATGCGGCCCACTTCCTCGAACAGAGCGCGCAGTGTCGGCGGGTGCGAGCACGTCTGCGCGCCGGCTCGAACCATGAGGTAGTCAGGGGTGGTCATTGCCTTCTCTCCTTCTTCCCGTCGCCGCTCCGGTACAGCGCAGCCACAGTGGCCTCGCTCATCGTGGAGTACGTGCCGTCGGGATGGTTCAAGACGTAGGAGCCGGGGCAGACCATCACGTCGCCCTTGACGATCCAGCCGTGGTCGCTAAATGGCGCTCCGCACCGGCAGGGCGCTCCGGCTCCCACACCGCGCCAACGGGCCACCACGCTTCCCTCGAAGTTCGCCGGATCGCATCGGGCCACGCCGTCGAGCGGGTGGTCGCCGTTGCGTCGCCAGCGGGTCGCGGGCACCCACGGACCCTTGCGAACGTCTATCGGGACACGCACGATGTTCGGAATGTCCATGTCGCCGCTCCGTATGTCCACAACCGTATCCCGTGTAGTCGCCATGACTTCACGAGTTGCATCAAGTATGGAACGGAACCGAACGGGATGCAAGAGAAATCTCATGTTGACACGGCAACGTCGCGGAATGAGAATGATCGTCGGAGGTTCCATGACCTCAGTCCTCCTCGTCATCCTCGGTTGGCTCTTGGGCGCGGCGCCGCTGCTGCTCGTGTTGCGGGCCTCGGTGCGTCGCGACGCAGCCCGGACCTGCGAACTGGTGAGCAATCAACTCAAAATGGACAAGATGATTGAGGTTCGCCACGAGGCGGAACTGGCAGCCGCCGTGCGCGACGAACGCGAGCGAATCCATGCGGTGAGCCAGACGAAACGGGCCGCCGACCTCAAGATGGTAGAAGCGAAGGTGTGGTGATGGCGTTTCTTTCTCCGGCAGCGAGTCGCACGCCAATCAAGCAGCCCGACTCAGAATCGTGGCTCACGTCCATCGGCCGCAAACTGCCCGGCATGGTCGCAAGGGCTGGGGGCACCGTCGGGGGCGCCGCGCTCGGCGGCGGGGCTGGTCCCGTGGGGATCGCCGCTGCCGGTGCAGGAGGCACCATTGCCGCGGAGCCCGTAGCGTCTGGCATCGATGCCATGCTCGCGGCCCCACCGGAAGCGCCGACCGGGGGCGATCCCACGACGATGGCCCGCGCCCTGGCTTCCCGCCGCAACTCGCTTCTGAATCGCTACCGGGCGAACTTTGAGGGGGCCGTATGACGCAGGAAGAGCTGAAAAAGCAGAAGATCGACGCACTGAAGGCCAAGGCAATGGAGCCCTACGCGGCCACGCTCGCCTCGCCAACAGGGCTCGGGCCAACACAGGCCAGCCCGACCGTCGTGAAGCCCGCAGCCCCGACCCGCACGCCACGCGGCGGCTACGACGCCCGCAAGGCGCTCATGGACAAGTTGCTGGCGCGGTACTTGGGGGTCGCGCAGTAGATGAGCGTCTTTGCCGAAGCAACAAGCGACGACAGCGCACTCCTCGACCGCATCAGGTCGCGGGACACCTTGGCGCGCACCGCGTACCGGGATCTTCGCTCCGACTGGTACATGAACGTCGCGTTCCTGCTCGGGCACCAGTACGTTGAAATCGACGAAGCGACGGGCCGGATCGTGCAGCCACCGACGCCTGCGTGGCGCGAGCGAGCGGTGCGCAACATCATCGCGCCGACCGTGGACGTGTACGTCAACCGCGCGACCTCGCAATGGCCCACGTTCCGCGTGATTCCCGCGACAAGCGAGGACCAGGACCAGAGCGCGGCCGTTGTCGGCGGCCACGCACTCCAGTACGTGTCCCGCCGCGTGTCGCTTCAGAGCAAACTCAAGGCGTGTGTGCAGAATGCGTGCCTCTGCGGCACCGGGTTCCTGATTCCGCTTTTCGACGCACAACAGAACTTTCTCGATATCGATGTTCCCTCCAGTTTCGATATGTTCCCGGAGCCCGGCGCGCAGTCGCAACACGATTGCCACTGGATAATCCGCCGACACTCGTTCCAGATCGAAGAAGCGCGACTTCGTTTCAATCGTCCCGAGTTGCAGGCGAACCACGGCTTCGAGGAAGACAACATCACGGGCCGTCTGCTCAAGAGCTACGAGAGCGGCGGCAGCCAGGACCGAATCACAATAATCGAATACTGGCAGACGACGGACTCGACCTACGAAAAGGGCATCCACGCCATCGCCACCGACCAGGAAGTGTTGTCGCGGGCGGATCTCGACGAACTCGGCATCCCCGTCATCCCGATTCACCGCGCTCCGGCACCGGGTCGCTACTTCGGCCGCCCGCTCGTCACCGGACTGCGCAACCCACAAAAGGCATACAACGCGGCAACGTCGCGCATTCTGGAAAACTTCGCGTTGCACTCCGGCTTGAAGTGGCTGTCTCCGCGAACCGCCGAACTCGACGAGCCCGCGATCAACAACCTCGCCGATGAAGTCATTGAGTGGTCCGGCAACGGGCCATCGCCGCGCGAGATTGCTCCGCCGTCGCTGCCCGCGTGGATCGAGAACATGCTGGACGCGGCGTACCGGGACATCGACCGCATCTCGGGCGTGCATGAGGCCAGCCGTGGCCTGCGTCCCGAGGGCGTCACGTCGGGTCGTGCCTTGGCCTTCCTCCAGGAAGCCGATAATGTGGCCATGTCGCACACGTTGACCTCGATGGCGGAGGCGTTGTCCACGCTCGGCGGGCGCCTGCTCGCGCTATGGAAACGCCACATCCCGGAGCCACGCACCATCCAGTATCTCGGAGAGAACGACCGCTACGAGATCGCGTCGTTCTCGGTCATGGACCTCAAGGGCAACGACGTGTACGTGGAGCAGGATTCGCTACTGTGGGAGTCGCAGGCCGTCAAGGAAGACAACGCGCGACAGGACTTCGACAAGGGCATCGCCACGCTCGAAGAAGTGCGCGACGTGCTGGGCTACACGCAGGGCGGCGATCCCGCAACGGCCACGGACGCGGAGCGCGACCGGGCACGATGGGAGACGGAGCAGCTTTTCCTGGGGACGGACATCCCCGTGTTCAGCCTCGAAAACCACAAACTGCACATCGAAGAGCACCGCAAGGGCGCGCTTCAGGGCGGCAAACTCTACGAGGCCGATCCGTCCGCCCGCGACCTCTTCATTGCGCACTATGGCAAGCACGAACAGATGGCAGAGCCGCCCGCGGAGGGACCGGCCCCGACCGCTCCATCGAACGGGAGCCAGCCCGGCAAGCCGCCGCTCGCCGCCCCCGGAAACAGCCTTGCGTCCATGCTGAAGCTGAGCCCCGGAGGCGAAGAAGGTGCTTTGAGATCCGGTGGTTGGAAGGCACAACCTCAAGAGTCACATGAGGTATAGCTTGACAACAGCATGGAATGACGGAACTATTGCGATGACGCCGAATGGAACCGGCGGGAGGAGAGCATGAAACTGTATCCGGAAGATGGACAGGGAGCGGGCGGGGAAACACCAGCGGCAGCGGACACAGAGGCAACCCCGACCCCGGCTGCGACTGCACCCGCCGCGAAGACCTACAGCGAGGAACAGGTCGCGGACTTCGTGCGACAGGCACACGCGGCGCGCGACACCACTTGGAGCAAGCACCTTGCGGACCCCACGAAGGGCAAGGCCGCGCTCGCGCAGCTTGCCGCGCTGCACGGAGCGACGATTGCCGAAAAGCAGGCCGTCGCCGAAGCCGTCGAGACCGGCGACGACAGCGATCTCACGCCGCGCGAGAAGGCGATGCTGGCCCGGCTCGAAAAACTGGAGGGCGTCCAGAGGGCGGGAGAAACGACGGCGGCAGAGCAGGCGGCCACCGCAGCGATGCAGGCCGACGTGTCCCGCGCCGCCGAATCGATACCCTACGGCCGCAACCCGAAGCTCAACCAGTTGATCCAAACCCTCATTCTCGGCGACATGGTCGATCCAACGACGCCAAAGGGCATGACCGCACAGAAGCTCGCGATGGGCATTCAGTCCGGGCTCGAAAAGGTCTTCGCCGACTGGGTCAAGGACAACGGTTACATCAAAGACCCGAGCGTGGCTGCGAACCAGCCGCTTCGGGGTGGCTCGACCACCACGGCCATCGGCCCGAACGAGGAGCCGAAGTCGTGGGGTGACGTTGAGGGACAAACGGCCGCGCTGCTGCGGTCGATGAAGGCAAGGAAATAGGAATTGCCACTGTCCGCGCACGGCTTGGGTGCTGGTGGCGGCGGCGGAAAGCCATAAAGGAGAGAAAAAATGGCGGACCTTCTTACAAACACCAGTGCCCTGTTCAAGGTCGGTTTCGGGAAGATGAAGGAGTCGATGCGGCGCAAGCAGCCCTTGCTCGAAATCGTCAAGGGCAAGCCGCGCAAGCTCGTGGGCTCCGGCAAGTACATGGAGTTCCCGGTCCACCTCCGGGGAGACGCGGGTACCGGCTCCCGTGGAGAGGGCCTGAACACTCCGGTCCCGACCAACGACGTGGTGGAGTCCGCCCGTGTCCGCGCCCGGAACGTCTACGGCGTCATCCGGTGCTCGGGCCAGGAACTCAAGCTCTCCGAGAGTGACGAGGACGCCTTCGCTTCGTATCTCACGAAGAAGAAGGAGTGGATGTCGGACGAACTGGCCCGCGAAATGTCGCGCCAGATCCAAGGCGACGGCTCGGGCATCCTGTGCCGCGTCACGTCCACCGGCAACATCGCACCACACACCGTCGATGGCGCGGGCAACCAGCGCACCGGCGCGGCAGCCCAGACCCCGGTCGCGGGCGGCACGCACTACCTGCGGCCCGGAATGCAGGTCGCGTGCATCGAAGTCACCATCGCCACCGGGGCCTACGTGGGATTCAACCCGGCGGCCATCGGAACCATTCTCTCGACGACCTCGCCAAACACATGCACGTTCTCCGCCGCGCTGAACATTGCCGCAGCGGGTGTCGGCAACGTCAACGTCCTGGTGCGTGCGTCGCTCGCGACCGTGGCCGACTACGCCTACTCCGTGGAACTCTGGGGGCTGAACGCCGCGATCTCGCAGCGCGACCCCTCGCTCTGCGGCGGCGTCGCCTCCGCGCAGACCGCGTTCCAGAACGACGCCTACCTGGAGATCAGCCGCACCACCTACGACGAGTGGGCGAGCGTCGTCAAGGGCAACTCGGGCGTGCTCACTCCGCTCACCCCGGACCTGCTCCCGATGCACGAGGTCATCCGGCGCATCCACGACCGCTGCGGCGAGTACCCCACGCACGTCCTGATGGCGCCGTCGGTGTACGAGTCGTACATCTCGGCCCTGTCCGGCGACGTGCGCTACGAGCCACAGAAGATCAAGGGCGGGTTCTTGGCCGGCTACCCGAGCTTCGCGCACGAGAAGGAGATGCCCATCGTCCGCGACCCGGCAGCCGCGTACAACCAGGCCCAGTTCATCAACGTGGACAAGATGGAGTGGCTGGAAGGCCGCGCCCTCCAGTGGGACGACATCGACGGGTCGATCCTGCACTCGATCCCCGGCACGGACCTCTACGAGGCGAAGATGGTGTTCTACGGGAACCTCGGATTCGAGGAACCGTACGGCGCCGGGAAGCTCGTGGACATCGAGACCCTGACGGCCGACTCTTACTAGCGGTCTGACGTGGCGGGGAGGGCGTCGCCGGCCTTCCCCGCCGCACGCAAGGACAACGGGCGTAAAACGGAGGCTTTCCAATGGGCAAGAGTGGCGGCATCAAGAACGCGAACATCTCCACCGACTGCGGACTCGACAACCTCAAGATGGCGTTGTTCCGCAACGGCGAGTACAACGGCTTCTTCTGGAAGGACGACTTCTGCTACGCGAATGCCAGCGTCGCATGGTACGGCGCGGGCACGCCGTGGACGATTGCTGGCACGGGCGGCACCGCCGCCGGACTTGCGGGCCACGGTGGCATCGTGCGGCTGGCGACGAACAGCAACAACGTAAACATGACAGGCCTTCAGTTGGTGGACTTCGACAAGCGGCCGAAGTTCATCTACTTCTTCCGCACGGCGGCCACGCTGGCTGACTCCGTGCAGCAGATCGGCATCTACAAGGACGGCAACGAGTTCGCTGTTCTCCAGGCCGACGCGGACACCAACGCGGCGTTCCGGTTCCTGCACGCGGCCGGCGCGGCCACCACGACCGAGACTTCGAGCGTTCCGATTGTGGCGTCCACTTGGTACGGCCTCGTGCTCGAGGTCGGCGCGCCCACGGGCACCGGCGGCGCCAAGCGATTCCCGGTGTCGTGCAAGCTCTACAGCCCGACCAGCCCGACCCCGGCGGTGATCGGTGGCGGGTCAATCACGGACGCTGACACGCACCTTCCCTTCGCGTTCAACGGTTCTGCCGCGGCGGTTCGCCACCTGGACTTCGATCTCATCGCCATTGCGGCGAACAGGTAGGACCATGCGAGAGTACGCGAAGCCACTGCCGCCGTTCCTCCGGGTCCGTGCCGCCGAAGGGCTCGAAACGGCGCTCTACGCCTTCGACCCCGACTGCGTGCTGGCCTACAACACCGGCATGGAGCGGTGGCAGGTCTGGACGCTCGGCAAGGTGTCGCACAACTGGATACCCGTGCTGACATGGGAAACCGAAGAGGGCGAACTGCGGGCGCCCGACCACCTCATGATCGAGGTCTTGCACCGGGCGCGCCTGGATCGGACGGCCACGCCGCAACTCTACGTGCGCGCGAAGATGGCACAAGAGGCCGACCTCGAACGCAAACGGAAAGCGGCGGACCTGGAGCAGGACCGGCTTCTCTTCAAGGACAACATCCGCGGCGTCGTGCGTGACGCGGAATCCGTCGGCACGCCGCATTTCCAGACAAAGGAAGACCGGCGCCTGATCATGGCCGCTTTCGACCGCGAGTGTGAGGCGCGCGGTGATGGTGAGTAGACGTGATCCGCTCCGAAGCGAGAACGCTTCTCTCCCTGGTCATCAACAGGGCCTCGAACTCCACCCGGTGGGGCCTTGACGAACTCAATCTCTGTCTCCAGCAGGGCAACAATGAGGTCTGGTATCACGTAGCGAAGAAGGGCGTGTCGCACCTTCTGGCGCGCGTGTCGTTCACGTTTCCAGCCACGGCGGATCGCGTGGATCTTTCGGCCGAGGGCTACATCGGCAGCCAGTGGGACCGCGTGATCCGTGTCGTGTCCACACCAAACAGCGGCGCACCGGGGCCGGGCAATGTCCCGTCTGACCTGGAGCCCGTTGACTTCCCGTCATCTGGAGGCATCGCGTACCCGCTCGGGTATTCCATCGCTAGCACCAGCTACCCGTGGAATGTGGGCACGTGGCGGTACGCCATTCAGGGCAACTACCTCTACGTGGTGCCCGGGGGCACACAGCAAAACCTGACCGTGGAGTACGTTCCAGTTGCGCCGAATCTGTCCGACGGGGCGACGCCCGACAACAACGTCCTGCTCGGCGGCCAACTCCTGCGGCTCCATCAACTCGTCGTGCTCGAGGCCGCACTGACCGCGTTCTCGAAGTCGGAAGAGGCGATTCCCGAGGGACTGGCGACGAAGCTGAAGCAGGAGAGGGAGATGCGCGACTCGTACCTCGCGACCCCACGCACCGCACACCGGCCACGCTCCGTGCGTATGCCCTACGGGCCGTGACATGGCGACAAAGGAAACACACAAGGTCGTGGCGCCACACAAGGGCTTGCAGACCGTGCCGTCGCGGTACGCCGCCGGCTTCTCGGCATTCGAGGCCAACACGGATTCGAGTGGGGGCACGATCCGCACGCGGCCCGGCTACACACGACTCGCCGCCATCGGCGGTCCCGGGCGGGGACTCTACGGCATGGAAACCGTGGACGGCCAGCGGTACCTGCTCACGATCCGAGTCGTCCACGACACGCCCACCGCACAGGGCAGCGTGGACTTCTTCCTCTACAACACGTCAGGGGTGGTCGTTCTCAGCGTGCGACTAACCAACGCCTCGGCGACGAAGGCCCCGTGGGTATTCGGAGAGGTCGGCGACATCGCCTATTTCTCGAACGGTTCGTCGCCCGTCTACGCCTTTGACCCGCTGGTGTTCTCTGTGGCCGAGGTTGCCGCGATTCCGGGCGAAAGCTCGGGGCAAAACAACTATCTGGCGCGGATGCCGCGACCGTCCATCATCGCGGCACACGAGGGCCAGGCGCTCTACGGTGGACTCGCCGCATTCGTCGATGTCCCCGTGACGAACGAGGTCCAGTTTCCGCAAGACATTCTCATGGGCGCCATGCTGAAAACCGCGCAACCCGAGAAGGCGTCTTTCGTGATCTACACCGACCGCATGGTGGTGTTCTCGGACTGGGGTGGCCCCAACAAGATCGCGCTGAGTTCCTGGTTCGGCGTCTTCGACGGGGAACCCATCACGGGCCTCGCATCCCTCGACGGCACCGTGTACGTGTTCACCCGCACCGCGATCTACATCACGACGGGCTTGAATGTCGGCGCCGACCAGAGCTACCAGACGCACAAGATCGCGGAGCACGTGGGGTGCGTGGCCCATCGCACCATCCAGCAGGTCGGCAGCCGCCTCGTTTTTCTCGCGGAGGATGGCGTCTACGCCATTGGGCCGGAGGGGCTTGCCAAGGTGTCGCCACCGCTCGACTGCTTGATGTCGAACACGTGGCAGCCGACGATTCCTCGTGCATGGTGGCCGCTCCTTCTCGATATTGGGTACCCCTGGCGCGTGTCGCACGGCGCGATGTCTCGCGCTTCTGCGGTCACGGTTCCTCGTCAGGGGTACTACCTCGTGACGATCCCCACGGCACGCGGCGGTGACTTTGGCTTGACTCTGGCGTGGAACTACCAAGACGACACATGGAGCCCGTGGCTGCCATACCAGGCCGCGGGCCGGGCGGCGTCTGGTTTCGAGCCCTCGGCGTGGACCCGTTTCCGTACCGACCTCGAAACGGTGTACTTCGTGAACGAGAACGGCGACCTGTGCCGCCTCAACCCGTTCGGGTCGCGCACATTCGACCGGGACAAGACGACGGGCGCTGCGGCCAGAATCCCGATGTACTGGGCAACGCCGCTTACTCCCGTTGCGGCGGCGGAACACCGGGCGGCCTACAAAGTGCTGTTCCACCTGAAGGGCACGGGCAAGTCCACGACCGACGGCTACCCGACGTGGGTTATTTCCTCGGAAGAGGCGTCGTACACCATTGGCGTGGAGCATTCCGGCACATTCGAGATGCACCCCGGTGCCGGGCTCACTCCGCCCGACACGTACTTCTACAACTCGTGCAAGTTCAACGACGGCACGAAGTACACACCGCAGACCGACGTGACAGTGGAGCAAGAGTTCAACGTCGTGGGCCGCCGCATCCAGATAGGCGTGAGTGAAGCGTCATCGGTCGGGATTCGACTGGAACTACAGGGTATCACGTGCGAAAACATGATACTCGGGATGGCGCCATAGATGTTGCAGCGCCGCATCAGTCCGCACGCCCGCCCCGCCGTCCCAACGAAGAGACAGGGACAACGCGCGCTGGCCGATCTCAGCCTGAAGCAGCACATCGTCGTGAAGCCAGGCACCGCGATCCAGCCGATCATCAACGCCTCTCTCGCGGGGCAGAGCATCTACCTGCTGCCGGGCGAGCATCCCGTCTACGAACCCTTGGTACTACGCGGCGACGGTGCCGCCCTGTTCGGCCAACGTGGGGCTACGATTCTGCGGAAACTCCGGGCCTTTACGGAACCCATGCTGTCGATTCCCGCCAGCACCGGAGGGAACCTGACCGAACGCTGTACCATCGCTGGACTCACGCTTACGTGCAAGTACGGGACGGGCAGACAGATCGAACTCAAGGGTCGTGACCACGTGCTCTCAGACGTGATCTGCGCTGCCGAAGTGGGCGTGCAGATGGCCGCCGGGATCTGGTGTGAGGCAGGATTCACCCTGCTGCACAACTGCTACGTGTTCACCGACGCACTGGCCCGCAGCGAAGCCGAAATCTGGATTCCGGATGGGACGATGAAGTGTCGCGTGTGCTCATCTTGCGCTCCGGCAGCGGGGGCGGTCATCAGCTATCGGGGAATCGATCTGCACGTCAACAATGGGGCCAACATCCCGGCCGTCACGGTGAGGTAGAACATGGCAATCATACTTCCAGCCTTTGCCATCGGCGAGACCATCGATGCGATCAAGATGCAGGCGTTCGCGGATGCAATCACCGCGAAGTTCAACGCACTCATCGACGAAACGGACACGAAGTATCCGAGCGCCGTGGACTCCATCCCGTTCGTGGTCGTTGGCGCGCTCGGCGCGGCCACGGGCAGGTGTGTGGTGGCGGTTCCGTCCGCGTGCTACGCGACGTTTGTCTCCGCTCGCATCGGGGCGGCCGGCGGCGACACGATCAACCTTGACATCGAGTGGTCCATTGATGGTTTCGCAACGGTCAACAACCTGTTCGCTGCGCCGGGCACAGTGCTTCTCACGGGCGGGCCGACGGCATCGGTCTATTCCGGCGCCCAACTCGCAAACCAGAGCATCCCCGCCAACGCGCAGATGCGGATCAACCTAGTGGTCGGCGGTGGCGCTCCGGTTGACCTTACCGTGCTGGTGCGGACAAAGCGGTATGCCGTGCAGTACAATAGCAACCCGGCGTGAGGTGACACATGGGCTTCGGCATTGATCCCAACCAGAAGAAGAAGGCGAAGGCTGGTCCGTTCGGCGTGGACGCCACGGCGGCGGGTGCCAGCAAGGGCGGCGGATTCGCGTCGAAGTACGCGGCCGAAGACACGGACATGTCGGCGGCACAACCCGGCCCTGGCGTCGGGGAGGCGAACGTCGGCAAGCAGGAGATGGCTGCGCCCGAAGCCGGGCCGAAACTGAAGTACATCCCTGGGGGCAAGGAGACCCCGACGCCTGGCAGTGAAAAGCACCCAGCGGAAGACAGCGGGGGTGGCATGGGAGGTCCATCAGCTCTCGACGACAGCGAAAACATGGCCCGCTTTGTGAAAGGGAATATTCCCGAAGATAGCGAGACAACGACATTTGGCCCTGACGGAGAAGTCCACAAGTGGAAGGGCGGCAAGGAGATTTCTGCGACTGGAGAAGTGGGAGGGACAGACTCACAATGGGCTCCGAAATGGGGAAAGGCCAAGGGGGAGCGAGAAATCCTCGGCGCACTACAGGGAGAAGGCGTTGATGATCAACTCGCCGCCCTGGAAGCGCAGAAGCAGGCCGGGCTCGGGAACCTCGAAGCCGAAGAGGCGCAGGGCGTCCAGGATCTCGCCCAGTCTATGAACGAATCCGGCATCGGCGTGTCCGGCGCGTTCGGCGCGGGCAAGGAGGGCTACACCACTGCCGCCAACCTTGCGCAGCAGTCGTATGCCGCAGACATGGATGTCCAGAAGGCGCAGATGGAAATCGACTGGAAGGTCAAGAAGCTCGAAACGCAACTCTCGGTCTGGGGCACGACGATGACCGAGGAAAACAAGAAGGCAATACAGGACGAGATCAACAAGCTCAAGAAGGAGGGCACCGATCTGGAGAAACAGGCCACCTACGAGTCGGCCAGCGACGTAATGCAGACGACGCTTGCCAATGCCATCGCCGACTATGACAAGTCCGACGGTCCCGATCTGCCCGCGGGCGTGAAAAATGACGCCTACAAGGCACAGGGAGAACTACTGCAAGCCGTTCAAGACGGCAAGTTGACCTACCAGGAAGCTGAGGCCCTGTTCGCCGAGTACGTGTCGTTGATGCAGACTTCCGAATACATGGGCGGGAAAGTCGACGCCGAGGGCTTCTATGCTTCCGTAGAGGCGTGGAAGAAGAAGATAGACGAAAAATACGGCACCCAGTTGGGCGAAGTGCCGCCCACGGACGAAGAGGTTGCCTCGGGCGCGGCACGGAACAAGGCGCTGTTTGAGGGCTTTGGCGTATAGGAGACGACAATGGCTTTCTGGAAAGGCTACGACCCAGTAGAAACCGTCAAGGCGCAGCGGTGGCGTCCATCTCCGTGGACTCTGTTCAAAGAGGGCGCCGCTGAGGGCTTCGGCAAGGCCATTGTCGAGGCTCCCATTCGCTTCGGCACCGAGATCGCGGTGGATTACGTGTCCCCGACGCGGCAACGCGAGCGGGAGCACATGGGGGCCGTGGAGAAGCAGGCGGCTGGTGTGCTTGCGGAGACAACGGCGGAAAACAAAGCCAGGGGCGAGCGTGCGACAGCGACGGCCAAGGCGCTGTTTGATAAGGCCACGAAGGATCGCCAGCAGCGCGAGGAGCAAAGCCGCAGGCAGGCAGGGGCCTTCCTCGTCAGTCCTGAGGTGCCGAGGGCGCCTGGCGCTGGCCCGCGAAGCGAAGAGGTGCCGTTGCCCGAAATCGGCCCGGTCGTGCCGCCGCCGCCGTCGCGGGTGCTTCCGGCTGGCGCACAGGGGTTGCTGGACACGATCCGCACTGGCAGACAGGCTGCCGAGCAACGCGAGCAAACGCAGGGGTTCGCTCCCATCGCCGGCCCGAAATCGCCCATGCCTCGCGCGGTGGAATCATTCGGTGCTCGACAACTCCGTGCAGAGCCCGGCCGTGCGCCGTCCTATCGGGTGGAGCCCGAAACGGGGAGACATCTCGCTCGCGGCTACATTTCGGGAGAACCGGGTGCGGGGGAAGAGGAAATCGTCCTGCCGGGTTCGGTGCAGAGCGAGTTCGACATCATGTTGCAGCAGGCACGAACCGAGAAGGAAAGGGCTCTGGCCGCGAAGGCGCTCCGACAGGGAACGGGAAGGGGCGGGGCACGCGAGAAGCCCTGGACGACGGTTGACATGGGGAGAATTGGCGACCAGTACGGTCTCGACAGCCCTGAATACCGTGCGGCGGCGGGTGCGGTGCAGGCCGGGGCTGGGGCCAGAAAGTGGGCCGAGCTTCTGAAGTCGCAACGAGCCTTTGCTGGCGGCATGACGGGCGGTGCCCCCCCGCCGGCTGGCCAACCTACCAAGCTGACTCCCGCCGAAACACGCGCACGGGCCGACGAGCGAGCGGACTCCCGACAGAAACTTGCCGAACTCAAGGAAGAACGGATTTCCGACGCAGCCGCAGTCCGCGAAGGCCGGCTGGATCGGGGTGAAGCGGCGCGTCGTGCCGCCCTGCGGGTCCAGGCCGCCGGCAAGGTGGACATTTTCAGCGATCCCGAATTGCTGGACATGAAGGACGAAATCCTGCGTGGCGCCATGAGCGGAACCGTGTCACCGCCGCAAGGAAAGACCTACGATCTGGATGTTCTCATACAGAAACTGGAGGGCGGCGGCAAGTTGAGCCCAGCCGAACGGACATGGTTTGATGCCGAAAAGAAGCGACAGGGGATGTAATAGGCATGGCTCTTCCTGTCACACAAGATGCGCTCAAGGACATCGAGGATCTCAGGAAACTCGCGACCCGCAACGCCATCACTCCGCCCGCGGACTCGTTCCTGGTCAAACTCGGCACGTCCATGCTGCCCGAGGAGCCCGCATCGCTCATCCAGTCCCCTGAGACGGTGGCACGCGCGGCAGACGAACGGCGACAGAGCCAAGCCGTAGCCGCGCGAGAGATAGAACTAGAGACGCCGCATCCTCTGCCGCCCGGCATCCAACCCGTGACCGTAAAGGAGCCCGGAATGGGCATCGGGCGCACTCCGGGGTTTCAACTTCCGGGGCCGAGTGTGGATGAACCCGGCGCCGAGCCCCGCCGTGTCTATGGATGGTCGCCGGAAGCGGCTCGGAAACTCGGACGTATCGCCGAGATCAAGGGCCCATTCAGTGAGATACAGGGGGAGGAAGTCGAACGCAAGGCCGCGTGGCGCAAGGCCGCGAACGAACGCCGACTAGTGAACCTCTCGGAGATCCGCGAAGAGATGACTGGCATCCGACCGTCCGAAGTGGAGACGGGCGTATCTGGCGAGAAGGAGCCCATTGACTGGAGACCGTCGTTCCCTGAGAAAGTGCGTCGCGGCGTCGTTGCGGTGGGGGAGGGCACCCTGGCTGCTGCCGTGGCTCTCGGTAAGGCCGCGCCGGGTATCGTCCTTCGAGACCCGGTGACACAGCGCGCAATCGCGGAGACCGCCATCGACACGGCGGAGCAACTGGGCGAGTTCGGCAAGGTGCTCGCCGCCGATCCCGTGGGCGTCCTCTCGAAAATGTGGGAAGAAGATCCGGTGATGGTCGGGCAGATTCTCGCCATTCCGCTCAGTGGCGGCGGGTCGATCCTCACCGCGCTTGAACGGCTGTCCACGCGGATTCCCAAGCTCGCGGGCGTGCTGAAGACCGTCGGCAAAGTAGGCAGGGTGATGAAGGCCGCGGGCGGTCAAGCCGCTGCGGCGCCCGTCAAACTCGGGTTGACAGCCACGGGCCTGCCGCTCCCCGGGTCGTACGTCTACGACGCAAGCAAGTTCATTGCGGGCTCAGACATCATGCCGCCGTCGCTGCGTTCTGCCGCGCGTCGTGTCGTCTTGAAACCCACGGCGGCAATCGAGACGCTTTCGCCGGAACTTCGGGCGTTGGCCCGAACGCAGACGATGCCGGGCGTCGAAGATCGGATCGCTGCCGAGGCCGCTCTGTCGAAACTGTATGGAATGGCAGAGGACACGGTACATCCCATTTCCGGTGAAGTAACGAAGACCCGCGACCTGTTCACCGAGATCGTCCACGCGCAGCCGGAACACTGGCGCAAGCAAGTCGCGCTGGAGGGTCGCTCGACGCAGTGGGTTGACCCGAAGACGCAGGCGCGCTACGGCGGCAAGGTCGCGCTTCCCGACGACGAAGTGACGCTCGCTCGCCTCAAGATGGTAGACGAGCCGGAGGGGCTGGACGGCAGCGAGTTCATGCGCAAGAAGCTGCTCGCACGGCAGTTCGCGGGCGACAAGGAACTGCCGCCGACGCTGGAAGAGTACGGCGTCACGGTCCAGTGGCGAGATGCGGCGGGCAAGGTCTACAAGCCCAAGGATCTGCCCCCTGACGCGGCGAAGCTCAAGGGGCTTACCGTCGAGTACGTGCCTGTGGACTCCGGCAGGGCGCCACCACAGGAAGCGCCGTGGCGACTGTCCTTCCAAGAAAAGCAGGAGCAGACCGGCGTGCCGATTCGACCCGCGCCGGAACGCACCGGCCCGCCCGAACTCGGCGAGCCCGTCGCCGCGATAAACCAGCGGGAGATTGAGTTTCCACTACCGGAGAAGGGGCCTGCGCCGAAGCCGGGCCAGACCATCGGGGGGCTACCCACCCCCGTGCGTGAGGGCGTCGATTTCTCTGCGGGCGCTCCCTGGTCCCGGCCCGTGGATTGGGAGAAGCTGCCGCCGGACATCGTGGGGGCAGAGCGGGTGGATTTCCCGATCATGCCTCCGCCGGGGTTCTCGACGGCGGCCAAGACGGCCGAGAGAGTGGCCGGAAAACCGCTACCAAAGCCAACCATCGCCGCGCCGCAGATCGTTTACGAAGTACTCAAGAACCAGAGCGCTGCTCCACTGCGCGCGTTCGACGTGACCGCAGACCAGTTCGTTGCTCGCTTTCAGGGGCGCCCCGAGATCCAGAACATGCACCCCTACAACCGCGCCGTGGCGTTACGGGAAGCGCACCGGGAGATCGTCACAAAGCTCCGCGAGAAAGGGCATCCGATTGCCCCCGGAGTGCTGGCCGAGTACCCGGACGTCGCGGCGACTGGCGAATCTGACATTCAACTTGCGCGAGAATTCACGCCGCCGCCCGAGAAAGCCACGGGCGAGCTTCGCATGGGGCCAGTCGAGGTCACGCCACCGCCCCCGGAACCGCGTCTCTTTGAGGCAACCGAGCAGCGCGGCCCGCCGTCCGTTCTCCGCCGGCCGCGCCCCAAAGTTGGACCGCCAACAGCGCCGCTTCCCGAGCAAGAATCCCGGTTCGCCGTTGGGGCACCACCGGAGGGACCGCGACCGCTGCCGCCTTCCGGGCCGACGGGCGTGCTTGGCAAGCGCGACGCGCCGGAGGTGCCATTCTTGCGACCCGGAGAGGCGTACCCCGGCCCGCCGCGCGGACTGCCCGATGGCGCGGCGGTCCAGGGAGAACTGCCGCTGATACCTCCGCCACGCGGCGGACTGCCGACGCCGTTCAAGCCGATCACGCTCGCCCCGGAGGGCCAGCCGCCACTCGTGGTGTCAGAGGGACCGGGCGGGAGGATGGTTGCGGCAAAGCCTACAGAGCCGCCCAAGATGCGCACCCCGAAGTTGCCGAAGATGTCCGATGAAAACCGGAGCCTTGTCCGCGATATCGTGCAGCCCGTCCGCCAGGTCATCGACAACCTCGGTGCCCGTGCGGCCGAACTCGGCATCATCGAAGGCGAAGACCTGATTAAGCGGTTTGGATCGTACCTGTCTCGGCGCTATGATTGGGATGCGCTTCTCAAGAAGAATCCCGAACTCGCGCTCAAGATGAAAGTCGTACAGGAAGCACTCGGGACGGATTCGGCCGTTGAAGCGGCTGCGGCCCGGTACGGCGAGTTCCTGCGCTTCAAGAGCGACGGGCAGGACATGGCCGCGCGTCGCATCATCGGCGACCTTCCGATGCAAACGCTCAAGGAAGCATATGAACTCATGGCGGACGGCCCCAACGTGGTCCGCGATACCACGTTCCGGCTTGCCAACGCGGTGTCTCGCGGAGAGTTCATGAAGGGCGTGTCGGAACTGCCCGGCGCCGTGACTTCCGAAGCGAAGTTGCCGTCGGGATGGAAGCGCGTGCCCGTCACGAAGCTCGCCAGCGGCAGACCGTCTTACGGCCCGCTCGCCGGCAAGGCCGTGTCGCCCGAAGTCTGGGACGCGCTCCAACTGCTTGAGGACTTGAACGAGGGTGCAACGCGGTCCGTGGGGTGGCTAGCCAAGGGAGAGGCCGGCGTCAAGGCGTGGAAGCAAGTCCATGTTCTCTGGCCCTACAACGTCGGCGCCTTGCCCCGTAACTTCATCAACGCGACTTTCAATCAGGCGGTCATGGGCAATCTCGCGCCGTGGCATGTGGACAACGCGAAAGTCTACGCGCGTGTCGCGGGCCAACTTCGCAAGGGCGGTGCGGACCTCGACGAATGGCGGGCGGCGAGTGCTGCGTCAGGCGGTCGCTCTTTGCTTGACGACTCTCGGATGCGTTCCGCTGTCATGGATGCGGTCGGTGGCATGACGTGGGAGAAGGCGCGGGCTGCTCTACGCAACGGCGTCAAGCAGGACGTGGACTGGCTCAAACTGGCGAAGAAGTGGGGACTCGACAAGCCGGCAGAACTGTATGCGGCGTCCGACGAATACTTCAAGGCCGTCGCGTACACCATCGTCCGAGAGATGCAGCGAGCTTTCGAGGGCGGCGGAGCGGGCGCGAAACAGGCCCTCAAGCGCGCCGCGGGCTTCTGGGGTGACGACGCACAGGCCATGCTCGCAGGCGGCCCGCGTGCCGCGCTACGCCACGCCTACGAGTCGTTCCTTGACTACTCCGACGTGCCGGGTTGGGTTTCTGCTGTATCCCGCTATGGCGTCGCGCCGTTCTACAAGTTCACGGCCCTGACGGCGGAGCAGATCACGAACTACTTCCGCCGCCGGCCGCTGCACTCACTGGCGCTGCGTGCGCTGGGCGACGTGTCCGAGCGATTCCTGTCCTACGCGAGCGGCTACACGCCCGAGCAGGTCGAGGAAGCGGAACGGGTATCCCCGGCGTACCGTGGCTCGCAGGTGTTCGTTGGCCGCGACTCGACCGGGAAACCCATGTTTGTTCAATCGCAGTACATGGTGTCCGCCGGCTCGCTGTGGTCGCCGCAACGGGAAGGCGGGGAGGGTGGCGCCACGCAGGCGTTGTCGGAAATGGTCTACGGCGGTCCCGTGGCGCAAACGTTCATGCTTGGCACCAGCCTTGGCCCGGCTCCGTCCGCGGATTGGTTCACCGGCAAGCCCTTTGTGCCCGCTTCCGCGCCGGGGGAGATCAAGCGAGAACGGGCAGCGGAACGAGCGGGCCAACTCCTCATGCCGCCGGCGATCTCCTGGACGGCACCGGCCATCGCAGCGGCATGGAGGGGCGAGTCCGCGCCACACCAGACGACGGTGCAGTCGGTGCCTGCCGCCATTGCGGGTGCGTTGTCCGGCACGAAGCTCGCGTCCGTTGACGTTCCGAGGCGAAAGGCGGTGCTGGCTGCGGATCTCAAACGACGGCTCGCGGAACTCACAGGAGAGATCACCCGCCTGACAATGGCCGGCGACGCAGACAGCATCGGCCAGATCCCGGCGATGATGCGCCAGAAGCAGTCGCTTCAATTCGAGTACATCGAACGCATCCGGGGTGAAAAATGAACCTTGACCCTCGCAACTTCCGTGGTACGATACCAGCGGCCCGTGAAAGGGCATGGAAGTCCGTGGACTTGACAAGCAATACTTCATGTGATGCGCGAGGTTTGGATTGAACAGTTCATTCCTCCAGCAATCGACACTCACCACCGACGGCCAAGTCGTGACGATGGGGCCACACGGCAACAAGACTCGCGCCACACTGGAAATGGAGCGCCTAGACGGCAACCCCGCGTCTCTTGCCTACGAAGTGCAGTACGTCGCGGACGGGCCGTGGACCGTGCTTCCCGGCAGCCCCAACGTGCTCGGCGACGGCAACGAGGCCTACACTTGGTCTGCCTACAACGCATGGGCGTACCGCTTCACGTTGACGCAGGGCGTGCCGCCGACTGTTGGGATCAAGGCAACGCTCAAGCTCTGGAACGAGGGCGACGTTGATCCGCCGCTCACGCCGTCCACAAGCAGCTATCAGGCAGACAGGATTGCGACGTGAGAACGACCCATCTTCGGCAACTCACGTTCCTTGCCGACAGCGCGCAGACCGTCTCGCCCAAGGGACAGAAGGCAAACAACTTCGTCGAGTTCGACCGGCAGGGTGGCGCCGTGGGCAACGTGGCCTACGAGCAACAGCACTTTCAGGGCGGGTTGTGGTGGACCGTCGCGGGCAGTCCGAATGCCGCCGATGGCGTGGCTGCTTGGACGAACCACGTCTACGCGATTCGCTTCACCGTGGCCGGCATGGCGCCGGGGCCGGGCGTGCAGATCGTAGTAACGGTCAAGTGCTACAACGAGGGCGACTGCGATCCGGGTCTGACCGAGACGACGAGCGCGTACCAAGCCGACAGGATCGCAACGTAGGGAGCAGCCATGTTCGCGTCGAAGCACATGCCGAAAGAATACGCCGGGAAGTCCACAAAACCAGGCATGGGCGGGCGCATGTCGATGATGATCGACGACATGATGGCGGAAGACCCCGACATGTCGATGGAGCATGCGCGCAAGATTGCAGCCGCGAGGGGTCGAGAAAAGTACGGCGTGGGGAAAATGGCCAAGTGGTCCGCCGCCGGACGCAAGAGGAATACATAGTGGCGCAGAGCCTCCGCACCGTTCTCTCCCTCACGCTCGACAGCGCGTACGTCAACGGCGGTGCGCTCGACATGCCCGTGGACGTAGACGAGTGGGTGAACATCTCGGTAGACGTACCGGCAACCGGCGGCGGGTCGGTCGTGATCGATCCTGTGGCGCTCGGCATCGGAACCAGTTACGGGATTCTGATCGTAGCTCCGGCCGACATCCTCATCAAACCGACGAACCTGTCCAGTCCGTTCCAGGGCCGTGTCTTCCTGCTCGCGTCGGGGTCGCCGGCGGACATCATGCCCGCGCCGGGAGCGGAGACGTACACGCTCTCGGGCGTGGCGGCTACGGTGACAAATGTGCGCGTAATAGTTTGGGGCACCTAACGGAGGGTCAACATGGCTGACGGTAGAATCAATCTCGCGGGTGGCTTCCTGGTACTGCTCGATGGCGGAAACCTGTCCGCTGACGATCAGGGCCGGCTGCGGATATCCACCGCCGCACTCGGGGACCTCATGCGCATCAAGACGATCAGTGAGGAAGCGTACACGGACGGGCAGTTGCTCTACGTGTCGGGCTTCCAGTTGGTCGGCACCGAATACTACGCCGAGGTCAAGCTGGCCGACGCCACCGCCGGGACCGCGCACGAGGCAGTACTCGTCGCCGTGGGCGCCGCACTGCTCGGGGCGACCGGAGAAGCGACCAACGCGCGGTGGCTGCTCAATCAGAACACCGCGGCCGGCGCCGAGGGGCAGGCCGTCTACCTTTCCGGCACCGCTGGCGGATGGACACTGACGCCGCCCACGGGTGCAACAAGTCTTCAGCAGATCATCGGCTTCGTCGCCGTGGTGGACGCAGCGGTCGGCGCGATCCGCATCTCGCTTCCCGAGTCCGCGCTGCCGGTCCACACACACCAGGACGCTTCGCGCGGCGGACAGGTTCCGACGGCGGGCGTCGTGGACGGCCTGTTCTCGGCTGACGGGGCCGGGCGACTCAAGATGTCTGCGGACTTTTTCGAGGCCGCCGCGGTCTCTCGTGCCAAGTTCGCCGACAACTTCTGGGACGACGACGCAACGATCCTCGCCAAGTTCGGTCGTGGCCTTCAGCGCGACGTGGGTCACGCCACCTCGGGCTACTTCCGCGCCGTGGGCAACGTCACCGCTGGCGACACGATAACCATCAACGCTCGTGTCTACACCTTCACCGCCGCCCCGGGTGGCGCAACCGATGTCGATCCGGGTGGCGCCGGGCCGTGGGCTCCGGACGTGGCGATGGCTCGCTTCACCGCCGTCTTGAATGTGGACGCGGGCCGCAGCGTGGACGGCACCGATTGGCCGCTGTCCGATGCCACCAGCGCGGGCGTGTCGATCATAGGCAAGGTCATCACGGGCGGTGCCAATCTCGCCCTTTCCACAACCGTTGCCGTTCCGGGTGCAATCCTGCGCAGCGGCGCAACGACGACTGGATATGCAGCCGCGCAGTCTCGTCAGGTGTGGCAGGGTGCCTACGCGGTTACGGCGGATGCGGTGAATGCGTGGCTCCAGCACGCCGCCGGTCACGGCGGGTCTGTCGCCATCGGCACCGTCGCATCGACCACAGCAGCGCAGCACGTCATGATCTTTGTGCGGGATTCTACCGGCATCATCAAGCTCATCAACACGATGGGCGTGGTGATGCGGCAGGTAAACGCCAACTACTTCGTGGTCGAGTTGGTGGACGACATCGGTGTGCTTGCGGCGACGGACGAGGTTTCTTGGATCGCGTGGAGTTAGTGTGCTAGGCAATAGTGCCCACTAGGAGGATACGACAATGGCAGGGGAAGCAAAGACAGGTCAACTCGGAAACGATCAGGTTACGGGTGGAAAGGTAGCGGCGGACACCCTCGATCTGACGGATATCGGCACGAAGCTGACGCAGGCGCTCGGAGTGCCCGGCAAGGGCTGGATCACCCAGAGCGGATTCAACATCGCAGCGGGGGACACCTACCAGATCGGGGCCGTGACGTTCACCTTTGCCGCCGCCGAAGCCGCACCCGAAGACATCGCCCCAGGCGGGGCGGGGCCGTGGGCTCCGAACGTGGCGATTGCCCGTGCGGTCATCCGCATCAACGCCCACGCAACGTGCGTTGCCGAAGCAGCGGCCTTCGCCGGCAACGACGGTACTTCGGCTGGCCTTCACCTCTGCGAGAAGGCCGTCACGGGTGCTGGTTTCGCCCTGGTGGCCACGGTGGCGGCTGGTGGCAGCGCCGTATCCGCGGCGGCTTCTACGGGTGAGGCTCTGGCGGCCGACAAGACCGTGTTCCACGGGGCGTACGCACTGACGGCGGCCGACATCACCGCTCTCGCCCTCCTCAACGGGGCCGCGGCGGTCATCGGCGAAGTGGACATCGGCTCCATCGGTTCCACGGCGAGCCCAGCCTATCGGATCACCGACGTGTACACGGCCGCCGGCGTCAAGATCGCCGACAACACGCTGGTGTACAAGTGGGTTCAGCACGACGGGAACCTCTGGTCGCTCGTGGTCATGGATCCGGTCGCGGTTCTGGCGAACACGAACGTCATCAACTGGCTGGCAATCTCGTAGACAACGACGAGGGCTCATGGGTGGTGAGATCAAAACGGGTCAACTTCCAGCGGGCTTCGCCGCGGCGCTTGGCGGCGAGATCACGGGCACGAATCCGGCCTTGAGCGCTGCCTCAGTAGTCTATCCACAGGTCGGCCTTCTGCCGCACGGAGTGGCTCATGGCGTTTTCGATGCCACGGCTGGGAAAGCCGTAGGAGTATACGATACCGTGGGCGTCGGCATACCCGACAATGCTCTGATCATTGGGTGCTTCGTGCGCGTGCGCGCGAACTTCACCGGCGGCGCGGGTGCTGCTCTGTCGCTTGGCATTGAGGCACTCGGAGATCTGCGTGGAGCCACGGTAGTCACGGATCCTGTCTGGCAAGCGGGCGTCAAGAATACTGCCGCGAACTGGGGCGTGGCGGGTGTCAAGGAGACCACGGCCATGAGAGCGTTGCGCATGGAAGTAACCGTCAACCCCTTGACCGGAGGCATAGCGGATGTGTTCGCGTTCTTTGTCGTAATGGCTGGATAGAGAATAATGGCGGCGCTGGCCAAGCTGGAGCAGGAGTAGGAGGACTCATGGCAGGCGAAATCAAGACCGGACAGATCGCAAATGCGGCGGTCACGGCGGTCAAGACGGGGACGGATCTTACCACGGCCAACCTGGCGACGAAGTTGCCGGTCATCGTGGGGCGCAAGGGAAACCTGCACGCGCGGTGGGCGGCAGACTCAAACCCAGGCGACACCATCACTGTGACCGTGGGTGCCACGCCTACGGTGTTCACGGCGGTCAACCCTGGCCCTCCGGGACCGGGCGAGTTCGTGCAGGGCGGCGGAGCGCCAGTGACTGCCAACAATTTCGCCACGGCAGTGAATGGCGCTGCTCTCGGTGTCACGGCGGCGAAAAACCCGGCCGACAACGCCGTTGACATCGTGGGCGCAACGGTCGGCCAAGCTCTCGACATCGAGGAGTCTTCTCCGGGGGGGCCGCGCGTCTTCGTGCAGGACGACGGTGACGAAGCCGTCGCGGCACAGGCCACTCTCTACACGGGCGTCCACACATGCACCAACGAGGACGTGACCCGCGACCGCGTGTTCATCAACACCGGCTTGACTTCCATCGCGTCCATGGTCTATCAGGTTCGCTCCTCGGCCACTGGTATCGTGAAGGCACACAACGGCGCGGTGACAATCACGAACGGTCTGGTGGACATTTCCAACTCGGGCGCAACGGACTTCGACAACGGGGACACGATCACCCTCTTCATCGTCGGGGTCTAGTCATGGACCTCACTCTCGCCAACGGCCTGCTCGCGCTCTCCGCTTGTGTTATCGGCGGCGGCGTTGGCCTGCTCGGTGGCATCACGTTGCAGCGGTCATGGGCCGACGAGCGGTTCGTGCAACTTTCAGCGTGCATCAGCCAGCACCGGGAAACCGGCCGCCGCCTTGACGAGATCGTGGTTCGCCAGACCCGCCTTGAGGACAAGGTGGACATGCTGGCCGCCGCAGTAGCCAAACTGCAAGAGGCGTTCGAAAGCATAGACAGGTCCATCGAGCGTCTGCTCGTGGCGAGGTAGGAGGAGGGCTCCGTGGGCAAGAAGTCAAAGTGGGCACTCATCGGTTCCATCGCGTGCATCGTGGTCGGCGTTGCTGCCGCTGTGTGGCCTCCGCTGGCTCCGTTCGCCCTGCCCATCATCACCGTTATCGGCGGGGCAAGCGGCACCGGCATGATCACTCACGCGGTCCAGGACTCGAAGTTCACCGTGTACGACCCCGCGAAGGCCGGCAAGTAGCCATGCCCTCGTGGTACTCGCGCTGGCGGGTCCGGTGCGCAGCCCGCACTATCGCCCGCTACCTCGCAGGGGACACGCGCAGGCACATGACTCTCTCGCGAGCGGGGCGACTACTTTATGTGCGGGATGAGAACGGGGCGCTGGTCAACCAGTGGACGGGTTCGCCAGTTTCTCCGCGATGATGTTCCGCACGAAAGCGGGCTTCAGTGGCGACAACTCGGACTGCGGAATGTGCGAGCCTCCCGCGTCAAGAAACGCGCAACCATACAGCAGGATGTCTCGCTGGATCGCAACGCGGTCCCGGTCCATGCGTTGTCGGATGTAGTCTTTCACCCGGCGCACGGCCCGCTTGACCGCACGTTCCCTCCGCTGCTTCGCGTAGAAGCGCATCCGCTTGAGCCAGCGCCGAGAACGGCCGCCTCGGGTCATGTCCACGTTGCCACATCCTTGATAACCGCCACCTTCTCGCCGCCCCTCCAGAACGCGATCTCGTTGCGCGGTGCGTCCGGGTCCGTGACCACGGGGTACATCGATCCGTTGCAGGTCCACACCAACTGGGTCCGCGCCTCGATGGCGTAGATGGTCTTGCCGTCTTCTGACTTCGCCCACTCGGGTGTGTCTGGCGTCACCGCTGCCCTGTACACCTCGTACACGCTCGTGTGCATGATGATGTGCGTGGCGCAGATGCCGCCGTTGTGAAGCGCGGTTTCGACGGCGCAGAGAGGGTGTAGATCGTGAGACAAGACCATCAGGCAGCCGCTGTTGTGGTACTCAATCATGGCTTCCTCCACCCCTCTGGCGTCCACTCCATATCCACGCCTCGGTTGCGGCAGCGGGCGGACGCGCAGCACGATTCGAACGGGAAGCAGCACGTACAGTGGCCGCCCTCGGGGACGACTTCGGGCGCAGCGGCGTCCCCGATCTCGTCTTCGCCTTCGGGATCGTCGCTTTCGACCGTGACAATGCCGGGCGCGTTGTGTGAATCGACGACAACCCGCACTCTCGGCTGACCCGGCCGCGACTTCGCCAACTGGACCGCGGCGGCAACGTGCGGGAAGTCCTCGGGATGGACGCAAACCGTGGGCACACAACCGGGCGACACGGACAGAACCCGCGCGACGGTGCGCTCTATGTCGAGTCGGGCAACGTCAATGACGTGGGGTTCGTGGCCCGCAAGGTACATCATGGCCAGGCCGCTCAAGGGCTTGTCGTCGCTCACGTACCCTCCTCCGCCAACTCCTCCGGTACGATTGCCGCCTCCAGTTCGTCGAGTCTCGCCAGCACGTACTTGTCCCGCGCCACGCTCGCCTCTCGCCACAGGTCCAGCTTGCGCTCCACGACGGTACGGGTTGCCCCGGCGCGTCGCATCCACTCTCGGTCGGCGCGGCCCGTGGCGGTCAGGTACTCGTCGCGTAGCTTGGCAATCGCGGTCGTCATTGCAGCACCTCCATCTTCTTCGCTGTCGCCGGGTCCACCACGGACAGCGACCGCATGTAGTCGCCTTCGGGAAACGTCGCATCGGCATCGAGAAACGCCTTCATCTCCACGTTCATCTTGTCGAGCGCGGCCTGCACCTCGGCGGGCACGGACGGCTCCAGCGGTTTCCCGTCCGCGTCCGTCAGTGCGGCCGGCGCGTAGTTCTCCGGTGTCAGCGCGTAGACGTGTGGCTGCGCGGCGATGCGGATGTTCATGTCGGCCTTGGCAACCCACACGTCGTTGCCGACCTTGACCGCCACCGTGGCGGTGTAATTCGGATTGAGAATTCGCAGTCGCCGGTGGATTGCCTCCCACTCGGCCTTGAAGTCGGTCAGTGTCTTCTTCTGCTTCATGGTTGTCTCCTGTATTGTCTGGGTGCTATTGGTTGGATACTCCAGTCCGGGTTCGTCGCACGCCTTGCCCACAGGCCGTCGCCGGTGTAGGCGTACTGGACTTCGCTCAGCGTCACCCTATCACCCACCTTGGGCTCTTCCGTGAACGTGATCTCAAAGTGTCCGATGCCTTGCAGTTGTGCCGTGGTCACGATGGCGTTGTTTATGGGACACAGCACGCTCGGAACCATGCAGTACACTGGGCACTTCTCGGGCAACGGCCCGTCTCTGTACGGGCAGTCGGCCAGCGTGCGGGCCGTCACGACCTCCTTCCCCTTCTCCTGCGCCTGCTCGCTGGTGAACATCGGGTCGTTGTCAGTCATGGCTTCCCCTCGCTCGCCTTGGGCAACATTCCGACTTCCCTTCCCGACACCACGCCCGGAGTCGCTACGCCGCACATGATTTCGGGAATCCTTGCCTCGAATCCTCCGTCGCAGGAAGTCACCGCCACCGGGACGGAATACGGCAGCGGCAGTCCGTGATCGTCGAAGTAGTCATCCACGGCCGGCGCTGCCGAGATCCTCACCTCTAAGTGCGGCGCCTCCCCGATTGCGCAGTAGACCTTGGGCGTGTCACCGCAGACCACTTTGCAGTCATCGGGCAGCCAAGGCTTCAGGGCGTCGTACAGCGCCTTCTCGATGTTGTCCTTGTCCGGCTTCCGGGGTGCCCACGAACGCCCGACGCCGTGGACGTGGAGGCCCTTGTTGGGGCCGCGACCGTGGAGGCGAAGCAACTCCTTGGTCCGGGGGAACACCGCCACCACGTCGATCCGTAGCGGGCCGTCGAGTAGGACGCCTCCGAGTACAGGCGCTGCACAGGTGGCAATGGCGGCCATGTAGTTCTCGGTGTCCTTGTCCTTGAATGTGAAGAAGCCGGCGCGGCGTGGGTCGTGACGGACCACGCCCTTGCCACGGGGAACGACGGGGACCGTGAAGGTGTAACTACTCGTCACGTTTCTCCTCCCACACCACCACGCCGTTCTCTCGATGGACCATTCGCATCCAAGGGCCGGGCAGGGATCGGCCGTGCATCATGGCGAAGAATATGCCGGAGTACTCCTCGCCCTCGATGAGATACATGTCGCAATTCGGAACGTAGTGGTTGCATCCGAACCAGCGCCGCACAAAACGCATTGGATCTGCGGCGAACCAGATCGGGTACAGCCAGCGCGGCACGATGCTGCCCTCCGTGCGTCCAGCGCGAAGGAACAGCCGGTAGAACAGCCATTCCCGCAGAGATAGGTCGAGCGTGTCGCTGTGGTTCGGTGGTCGGAACTTCATGGTGTATCCTTCATCAAGGCTTTGACTACTCGCAAAAACTGCGCGTCGCTCACGCGGGCGAGTTGAAAGAGCTTGGTGCCCACTCTCCACACGATGACGGGCTCTGTGCGAAGTGAGCCGCTTCCGGTCCTGTCTGTATCCAGGAAGACCCGGAGGTCAACCCCGGCCAGCATCCGGGGGTGGCGCCATTCCCGGTGGTCGTGCCTGTCGTCTCGGCGCCAACCCATACGACGCAAGGCACGCTCGACATTTCTACGGTTCATCGTGGTCGCACTCCTCGCAACGGACACACGTGGTCATCTGGCAGCACGCGGGCCGCCGCTCCGTGTCGTTCTCGACTTCCTCTCGAGTTGGCCAGTCCCGGCGCGGGTCGGTCAGCCGCTCGACTTCGATGCGCTCGGCCGGCGTGAAGGGCGGATACACGTCGAATGGCGTGATGCCGGTGCGGTCGTCGTCACGTGTCATGTGATGCTCTCTTCCTGGTGTTGGTCTTGAGCTTGAAGAAGGGCAAGAACGTTGTCCTTCCCGACGATATGGACCAGCTCGTCCAGCATGCCGCTATACCAGCCGGTCAGCCAGGCGTAGTTCTTCCCGTCATCCCCCAGACTGGCTTCATAGGCCGAAACTGATCCGACCCCGGTTGGGCGGCGCACGTACTCCTCCAGGCGACTCATGGCTCGTCCCTCCCGTCCGGCTCATCGAACTCGCTCATGCAGTTGCCACCGCGCCGTTCGTGGGCTATCGCTGCGCGTAGCACGAAGGCTG
>Ga0209210_1000797_pt1 | contig 30044 bp, 32 predicted proteins | sample RifGroA1_FD_183991 | JGI IMG/M metagenome (GOLD analysis project Ga0209210, IMG submission 183991) | Contaminated groundwater microbial communities from Rifle, Colorado, USA - Rifle Groundwater A1 (SPAdes) (version 2) | ecosystem: Environmental > Aquatic > Deep subsurface > Groundwater >...
AACAAATTTAATATTAAGCAAACTTGATAATAAGCGCTATAACCAATGCGTAAATCGCTAAAGCTTCCGCGAACGCAATAGCCAAAATCATAGCGGTTTGCACTTTTGATGTCGCCTCGGGATTCCTACCTATTGCCTCCACCGAAGCCGAACCGATCTTGCCTATGGCAAGAGCTGGCCCGATAACACCTATAGCTATGGCTACAGCGGCAGCAATCGCTTGTATGCTAGATAAATCCATATTTTTTGTAAAATTGATATTTAATAATCCTCGACTTTGACTTAATTATGTTCTTCGTGTGGCTCAATTGCCACGGCTATAAACACCAATGTCAGCATTGCAAAAATAAATGCCTGCAAAAATCCCACAAAAAATTCCATTGCCAAAAATGGTATCGGAACAAGGTAGGGAACCAGGAATCCAATAACCAATAATAACACTTCTCCTCCAAAAACGTTTCCGAATAATCTGAAAGAAAAGGATAATACTTTAGCTCCTTCCAGAACAAATTCTAAAATTCCGACAAAAAATTTAATCGGGTTTTGAAAATTAAAAAATTTACTAAAGTGGGCTTTAAAACCAAGAGAACGTACGGCTAATATGTTAATAGAAATTACCGAAACTATGGCCAAAGCCAGGGTAAAATTAATATCTGAAGCCGGTGAGCGCAAAAAAGGAATAATTAACTCGTGCTCTTTTAGGCCAATAGCGGTAAGTCCCGGCAGAAGGCCAAACCAATTTGAAAAAATAATAAATAAAAAAATGGAGGCGACAAAGGGCAGGTATTTTTCAGCTTTTTTTCTGCTGCCCAGTACGCTCTCCATTAGACCCGTAATACCTTCTATCAAGACCTCGAAAATAGCCTGTAATCTATCTGGTATAAGTTTTATTTTCTTCTTAAAGAGGAACCCGAACAATAAAAACAAAAAAGCAACCAAGCAACTGAAAAGAAGGGCATTAGTTACCTGAAAGTCGCCAATCTCAAGAATATGTTCCGCCTTTAATGAAATTGCCTCTCCGGGATTCATAATTTCTTTATTAAAATAATGCTGATTTAATCTATATAAAAACGCGCCTCGGCAATCACAATCAATCAGCGCTATTACTATGGTATATTATCTTGTGTTTTTTGCAAGTGCCGTATATCCACACTCAATAACCTACCCTGTTTTCAACGTTATTGATATAATGCATATAAGCACATTATTATCCTTGTGTTTGGAGGCAAAATATGAGCGGATCTATAAGCCCACTTATTCGCGTCACAGTTACAGAGGTCAATGATAGCGGTTGGTTCTCGTGTGACCAATCTGGCCCTCATGCAGTAGGAACTCTCCGCGACGGAAGAATAGTGAGATTCAGTCTTGATCCAGAAGACTGGCCTTCATCAAAACCAATAATTGGTGAAGTTGTCAGAGTGCCTTATCTCGATCTAACCTGCGGGGAACCACTCCAAACCAGAGACAAAAGAACTTAATAAAACCCTCTATATCTTGAGGGTTATTCTGTTAATATGGATTCTGCAATTATAATTTAATTTCTTCTCCCCTACCGACTAATTTTGCAACCCCATTAACCACTAAAATCGCTTGATTGTTATCAAGTATTTTCACAGGATATTTTGCTGTGGCAATCTCTTCCCTTAACACATCTGCATATTCTGGATTAAAATGGGCTGACAATAAAAATGGTACAAGATTCATGCCGGTCAGATCCTTGAGATTAACCACATTTCTGTCTGCATGTTTCCAATTTGCAGCTTCAATCGTTGGACAAGCGATATAACTTCCCGCACTAACTCCAATATAAACAACCCCTTTACCTATAAGCTCCTTCACTACCCTATCAAAACCACTCTCTTTAACATGTTTCATCAAATAAAACGTGTTACCTCCTTGCACATAAATAACGTCTTTATTTTCTAACAGAGCGCGTATTTCTTCTTCGTTTTTGCCTTCAATATCAATTTCTTCTATATTAAAACCCAACTTTTCCATTTCTAAAGTATCTTTTCTAACATAGGAAATATCATCTTCCACCTTTGAAGCAGTAATAATGTGGGCTAATTTAATTTGGTCTACCGGCTTTGGAAGAATTCTCAAAATTTCCTCTTTCACATCCATCCCAGCCGAAGTTAAAAGTATTGTTTTCATAATCTTATTTCTTTTTGTTTAACTTCTTGTAATGAAAAGTGTAGTCAGAAGTTTTTCGATATCCTTGTTTTTTATACCATTGTTTTAAATAATCATTTTTAGTATCAACAAAGATTGACGACTCTTTTATCCCTCTTTTTCTTATGATTTCTTCGGCTTTCTGTATAAGCATTTTACCAATTCCTTGCCTACGATATTTTTTACGAACTGACAATCTCCAGAGAAATGCATTCCAACCATCTTCAACGATGAATATACAACCAACAATTTTATTATTGCTTATTGCTAAAAGTATAGATTCTGGATCTCGTTTTATCTTACGCTTAAGATTTTTCCGGTCTTCCCAAACATCATCGTACAACTTCCCTTCCTTAAGTGTCTGTTTAACGTCTTCGTAGTCAGGATCCTTATAATATCGTATTGAAATCATAACGCTTTAAATCTATTTGAATTATTCTCTTACCTTACCAAAAAACCGCCATATTGGCGACAAAAAGTTCGAACATCCAAGACGAGTTGCATGAAATTTAAGCACAAAATAGCTAGCTGCCGGGCAGGGACTCGAACCCCAATACCATCCTCCAGAGGGATGTGTCCTACCATTAGACGACCCGGCAATATAACGGGCGAGGCGGCAATAATAACAAATTAAACCTCCAGATACTTCCTGATCGCGATAATGCTTGAGAAAACGCCAAGTCCTACACCAATAAGCATCTGGATGAAAAACAGCGGCCAGAATTTTGCAAAGAATACACCAGAAATACTAAAGCCAGACAGAATAACATCAAATCTCGGACTTAAAATCAATAAGATAATACTGAATACAATCGTTGTTGCGACAGAGGCAAAAATGCCAGACATTGCACCCTCTGCCAAAAAAGGACCGCGAATAAACCAGTTAGAGGCCCCGACCAAACGCTGAATACCAATTTCTTCGCGTGAATTATAAATGGCTAGTCTTACCTGGTTAAAACTCACTAAAACCGCTACCATTGCCAGAATTAACGACATAGTTATTCCCAATGCATTCATCATAGTCGTGGTTTTAAAAATTCTATCAATGACAGGTTTTCTCTCGTAGTAATCAACTTTCTCTATCAAGTCCTTACTAGATGAACCATCAATAAAAGTAATTACTGCTTCGTACTGATTTGCCTGCCATGCTTTAACATTCAAAGATGGCCTTAAGGGGTTGCCAACTTCCGCCAGAGATTCCATTACTACCGAATCATCTTTATATCTTTCAACAAACTTATCAAGAGCTTCTGCTTTTGAGACATAAACCACATCTTTTACCTCCGGAATCTTTACGATTTGATCTTTTAAATTAAGAATTTCTTGCTCGGCGGCGTCTTCTCTGAAATAAATACTTATATCAACTTTCTCCTGCACAAGATTAATCAAGTAATTCGTAATGTCTTTCATTACCAACAAAGAAGTCATAAGAAAAAGCGTCATACCAATAATAAAACAGGTGGCGATAGAAATGCCGCTATTTCTTACAAAATTTAACCATCCGGTTTTTATGACTTTTTTAAATGAAGCTATCATAAAACAAACCTACCTTTTTCTTCATCTCTTATCAACATCCCGTTCTCCAAGGTAATTACTCTTCTCTTTAGCTTGTTAACTATTTCTCTATTGTGAGTGGCCAATATCACAATGGTTCCAAAATTATTAATATTTAATAAAAGCTTAATGATCTCTGATGTATGATAAGGATCAAGGTTTCCGGTTGGCTCATCGGCAAAGATAACGTCTGGTCTATGGATAAGGGCTCTCGCAATAGCTATTCTTTGTTTCTCGCCGCCGGATAATTCGGCTGGGAAATTATTTGATTTATCTGACAAGCCAACTATTTTTAAAACCTCTGCAACATCTCTAGCTATTTCCTCATCACTATATCCCATTACCTCCATAACATAGGCAATATTTTCATAAGCCGTTTTTGTCGGCAGAAGCTTATAATCCTGAAAAACAGTTCCTATCCTGCGCCTTAGCTGAAAAATTTTAGACTTAGCTATTTTATGAACATCCTGCCCATCAAAAAATACTCTGCCCTTGGTTGGTTTTTCTTCGGCAAGAAGCAATCTTAATAAAGTCGTTTTTCCAGCTCCGGATTTTCCAACGATTGAAACAAACTCTTCTTTATTGATTTCGAAAGAAACATTATCCAGCGCAATTTTAGTAACAGAACCTATATGGTTTTTACTATATATTCTGCTAATGTTTTGAAATTTAATCATATGATTAACGAATAACGAATCTATTTCGAATCTACAAACAATCCTTAGCGAGGAATTTAATTTTTAGAGGGCATCCGCAGGTAAATTGCATGGATTCGCGAAGCGAAAATTTACCGAGGAACCGAGCTTGTCTCGCGCCGGCGAGACAGAGCGTACCTCTAAAAATTAAATTCCGAAGCTTATCTTACTACAACGCTACCTCGGCTTCTATAAAACTTTCCAAGTCTCCATTCAAAACGCTCTCTACCTGTGAAGTTTCCATATTCGTCCTTAAATCTTTTACCATTTTATAAGGGTGCAACACATAGTTTCTTATTTGATTACTCCAGCCAGCATCAATCTTATCACCTCTCACATCCTTCAACTCTTTCGTTTTCTTCGCCTCTTCCAATTGATACAGCTTGGCCAATAAGATTTTCATCGCTTTTTCCCTATTTTGCCCTTGTATTCTTTCGGATTGAGAAGTAACCACTATACCAGTCGGAATATGAGTAATCCTCACGGCCGTTTCTCTCTTGTTAACGTTTTGGCCCCCGGGACCAGAAGCTCGATAAAAATCAGTTTTTAATTCTTCAGGGTCAATTCTAATCTCTGATTCGCTTTCTGAAATATCTGGCAATACTTCCACCAGAGCAAATGAAGTATGACGAAGTGATTTCGCAGAAAAAGGAGATAAGCGCACTAGCCTATGTACTCCAGCTTCCTTCTTGAGAAAGCCGTAAGCGAATACACCCTTAATCTCCATTGCGACATGCTTTGTGCCAATTCTGCCTTCGGGGCCCCCGCCCTCTCCAAATGACTGGCTAAGTATTTTTGTTTTATAGCCACGGGTTTCACAATAGCGTTCATACATTCTTAAAAGTATAGTAGCCCAGTCTTGCGCGTCTTGTCCGCCGGCTCCTGACATAATTTGCAAAACAGCATCTCCCCTGTCGTATTTTCCAGAAAGAAAGAATTCAATTTCTCTCTTTCGTAATATTTTTTGGAAATCTTCCAAATCTTTTTCACCGCCAACCTCTTTCAAAACAGCTAAGTCGTCGTTTAACCTATCAAATTCTTCTATTTCTTTTTTTAAAAAAGCTAGTTCCTTGCTTATCTTTGCCGCCTTTTCCGGCTCTTTCCAAATATCAGAATCTTGAACCTCGAATTCAAGCTCTTTGATGCGGTTGCGCTTAGTACCTAAGTCAAAGACGGTCCGCCAAAAGGCGGAGGTTAGTTTCTAATTCCTGAAATTTTATATTCAAATCATTCATAAAATATCCACTTGCGATGATTATATCAAATCACTGCCAAAAAACAATTATTAAATCAGCAAATTGATGCTTGATTTTTGGATGAATCTATGTTATTTTGGAGTCAGCAGTTATTTTTTACGAAGGAGGAGCTAAAGTGAATAACTTAAGAGCCTATCGGGTCAAAAAATTAATGACCCAAAAGGGCCTAGCTAAGGCCTCTGGCGTTAGCCAGGTCACCATCAGCTTCATCGAGAACGGGCTAAGCGAGCCGATGGACCTCACGAAACAGAAACTCGCCAGAGCCCTAAAGGTCGATCCGGAGAAAATCTTCCCACCGAAGATCCGAAAAACATCCGGAAAGCTGCATACGGCTGCCGGAATCAGACCGAAAGGTGGTGACGATTAGCACCTCTCCGTCTTCTCATCGATAAAGCCCCAAAAGGGGCTTTTGTCTTAGTTAATCGCTTTTTTTGAGCCAGCGGCCGGGATTGTCCACGAGAGGCGGATCCGCCCTTGGCGGAAACCCCGAGTTTCTATATGAAATTTACCTCATTAGAGCCGACCCGGGGATTTGAACCCCGAACCTACGGTTTACGATACCGTTGCTCTACCGTTGAGCTAGGTCGGCACAAATACAAGATTATTCTGTCATTTTCTATCGTTTTTTTCAACAAAAAGAACGGCAGTATATGCCGTTCTTTGGCTTGACGACAAATCTTTTAAACCCCACAGCCGCCACCGCCACCAGATTGCACAGGCTCCACTTGAGCCAAAATGCGGCGATAGCCAGAAGCGCTAGAGAATGACTCTCCTAAAACCAGCTTTGGATCAACTTTTGACCATTCTACTCCCTGACTCTTCATGTATTTCGCAATCGTTAAGTAAGTTTCAGGAAACCAGTAAGCATTAACCTGTAAAGCCACTTTATACATTTCTTCTTCGTTTGCACCCTGCGAAGCCATAAGCTCAAGAAGCCCAAGCATTGCCATGCCATGATTGCAATCTGGAAAATAAGTTGAGTTCCCACAGCAAGGACGAAAAATTCCTTTGGACACGTTCTCCACTAATTCTTGCTGCTTATCCGTAAGCTCTATGAGCTTGTGCTTACTGTAATGATCCATGGCATCGTCTCTTGCAAGAGTCCAACCACCAGTAGAAGCAAAATTACCAGCGCCGCCATACTTAGAATCCTGCATCGGACCATTATCCAGTATTGTGTTTTTATTTGCTAAACCTAATGCCCAAAGTATATTCAATAATGTACTGGCATTTTGTTCCGTCATAACAATCTTTTCACCATCTTGCTCGAGAAGACGTTTCATTTCTTCATCCAATCCGCCTCTTTGCGAGTATAAAGTTTCCAACTTTTCTTCATCTATAACTCCACCATCCACCAATTGCTTACCTAAGCTTCCCCAGACGACTGGCAACTCAATTCCATCTTCCGGCAAAACAACACTCAAGAGCTTGTTGTATTCATCTTCTTCTCCTGATACCTGTGATTCCGGCCCTTCGGTAATATCGGCCGACTGACTTTTACGCCTCAACAACTCACCGGTATCGAAAAAATTTGACAACACGCTGATTCCGAAAAGAACAATAAAGATAATGGCAATTGCCTGCCAAGACCCCTTGAAATCCTTTTTACCAGACGCACAATAAGATTCTTTGTTTTCGGGATTATTTTTTAATTCATCCATAATAATTAATTCTAATTTACCAATTCATCCGCCCTTGGCGGAGAAATCTTCAGTAAACTAAATATTTTTACAACACGCAATTATGCGTTCGACCATTTTATTAAACATAGGATTATTGCGATAAAAATAAATTATGAGGAAAATCAACCAAATCACAACCAAAAAAAGAATCAACGAAATATATCTATCGATTATGCCCAAAATAAAATACACCACGAAAAAAAGAGTGAGAAAAAATGGTAACCGGAAAACGTGCAATTGCTTATTTGTTTTTCTTTCCGCTAAATAATAAATACCCACAGCGCTCGCCCCCAACAAAGGAGCTATCAGGATCAAGTTTTGAAATTTTCCAACCCAGTAAAGAAAAAGTAAAACCAACCACGTAGTTGAGACTCCAGCACAAAGCGCGCAAAAGCGCCAACCCGTTATGGCTTGTACAATCAAAAACAAGATAAAAAGAACAAAAATACTAAAAAAAATTACCAATAAATCACTCATAGCAAGAACTGAATCATAAACGCTGCCATTATTAAAAGCGAAAACGTAATTCCTATTCCCTGAAAAGGCAATGTGATTCCTTGCCTGCTTCTAGTCAGTACTGCGCTAATCCAGGGCGCAATCGCCAAAAGCAACCCCCCAACAATGCTCCCAATTAAAAACTTATCCCAAATATAAGTACGATTTAATAATGAACCGTAATCACCAGATAGCGATATATATATAGAACCGTAATCTTGCATAAGAAAACGAAGCGGTAAGATTGTAGCCAAAAAAGAGCCAATTCCTAATATCCATTCCTGAAAAGGGATAAAGTTCTTTCTTATTGCACGAGAAAACCACAATCCAAGAGCTAACCCAAAAGCCCCTAAGAAAACGCCAATAACAGCAGATTTTACCCCAAGCAAACTTGCCCCAACGGCCACAGCTCCCGCGCCCAAAGTACAAAGAGGACAATGAGCAAAAACAAATCCAGGAACCGACACTACAACAAAAGACAATATTAGAGCTGATATAGCTATTTTTTTCATCTTAATTATGTTTTTAAAAATTTACGAAAATTCCTCCGTCGGAACCATCTAAATCAATGCTATGAACTTCAAAAGGCTCAAATTTTGATCCTGGCATTCCAGGAGAACCTGACGGCATTCCTGCCAAAGCAATGCCCGCAATATTTGGTTTTTGATCCAAGAGATCTTCTATTACCTCAACCGGCACATGTCCTTCAACAACATAATTTCCAACAACCGATGTATGACAACTTTCTAATGAACTAGGAATATTGTATTTCGTTTTTATCGAGCTCATATTTGATTCTTTCACCGATTCAACCTCGTATCCTTTTCTTTTTAAGTAGGCGACATAGTTTCCGCAACATCCGCATGTTGGAGAATGAAATACTGTTATTTTTTGCGCCGGACTATTGGTTGGTTCATTGTTCGTCTTTGAAGAAAATGACTTGCCGATGAATAACGCTCCTAATGCCAAAATAACAATAGAAATTATAATACCAGTGTTTTTCTTCATAAGAATTTATTTATTACTATTTTGCTAATTTGATCTTGTGATTACTCAAATTTAATCCGAAAACCATACATACCCATCGCACACATCCCCTTCAAAACACTACCTACCTTCTGCGACGATACATTAATAAGCGTTTCGCCCGATGGCGGTAAATTATTCCTATAACCCAAAGATGGAATTATAATTGCCGAAGAGCAATCGAAGGTATTTTTTGTCTTCATCTTGATAACGGTAGGTATGCCAGCTTTGGCGGTTGTGGCTCTTGGAGAATAACCGCCTTTTGCATTGATTTCTATAATTTGTTCACCATCAACTATGCTAACGTTGTTTGAAATTTGCCCCGTTGAAGTATTTGTCTTTTTGTCCCCACTAGTAAACAAAACCGCAGCCCCAACAAGAACAGCCACAGCTAATAATGATATAACAATATTTTTCATAAAATTTTATATATTTTTCTTAAAAATTAAAGATTGGCGGAATAACCCCAATAATTGCTAGACTATTAACCAGATTGAAAATGCCAAAGAAAATTACAATAATACCAGCTGTTTTGAAGAATATTCCCGACTGCGCTTTTTTGTGAATACCAAGAAAGCCAAAACTCAAAAGCGAAAGAACCGGCAACGTACCAAGCGCGAACGCAGACATAATAAAAGCTCCTGTCAAAAAATTCCCCGTGGTTAAGGTGTAAACTTGCATAGATTGGGTAAAGCCGCACGGCAAAAAGAACGTCGCAACACCGATAAAAAATGGCATAAAAGAATGTTTAATATCTTTGAGATTATGCACGCGCTTTCCAACGGAATTAGGAATCGCAGGTTGCAGTTTTTTTACCCATGGGAATATATCAAGCAAATTTATGCCCAGAATAATCAATACTAAGGCAACGATCAGGCTAAGGATGAATGTGCCCGTGGTCCCTAGCTGAAACGCAGAGCCGAGCGCACCAATCGCACCACCAAGCAAAAAGAAAGAGAGCAAACGTCCGATATGAAATAAAATCTGCGGCCATATCTTATCGCCTTCTCTGGCAAAGTTAGCGGAAATCGAAAGAACAAGACCGCCCACAACAGCCATACAAGTAGAAACGGATGCGATTATCCCGACCATAAATGCCGTACCGTAACCAACCTCGGATGTTGTTACTAAATTCATAATGCCTAGTTTCTGTAGGACAATGAATAAAATTATAAATCCCGCGGCAATAGGCATCGCATATACAAAATCTGACCACCTTGCCAAGCTCTGTTGTTTTTCAAGAGAAAGGGTATAGCCATGAGGCTTTAATACCTCGCTTAGATCCCGAGCAACATGTTCAGGCGCTTTATCTCCGAAATCCCCAGCCACCTCAACGGTATGAACCGCCAAAGATGATTTCGCCCAATGCACCTCTGGTATTTCATTAAGTTCATTCTCGATAAGTAGCGCACAGGCATTGCAATGCATACCATTAACATGGAAAACGTATGTTTTCATAATTTTAGATTTTTTTTGTTTTAAGGCGTAATGAATTACCAACCACCGAAACGCTCGAAAATGCCATAGCTAAACCAGCAAAAATCGGATTCAAAAGCCAACCGAATATCGGATAAAAAACACCGGCAGCCAGAGGTATTCCGACAATATTATATATAAATGCCCAGAAAAGATTTTGTTTAATTCCACGCATTGTGAATTTAGATAATCGAATAGCCTTAACTAATTTCGAGATGTCTCCGTGCAAAAGCGTAATACCCGCTGTTTCAATTGCCACATCTGTACCAGTTCCCATTGCAACACCGACATCAGCCTGTGCCAATGCCGGCGCATCGTTAATTCCATCTCCGGCCATTGCCACAACAAAACCATTACCTTGTAATTCTTTTATTTTATTAAGCTTGTCTTCCGGTAGAATCTCTGCGACAATCTCATCAATACCAACTTCTTTTGCTATAGCTTCTGCGGTGCTTTTATGGTCTCCTGTAAGCATTACTGTTTTGATTCCGAGTCTGTGAAGGTTCTTTACTGCCTCGACAGCTTCGGCCTTAATGGCATCGGCCACCATTACGACACTTATCACTTCTTTTTGTGTTGCAAGAATGACCGGTGTTTTTCCTTTTGTTGCCTCTTCTTGAATTTGGTCAAAATTAATAGATAATCCGAGATCAGAAATCAATTTTGTGTTTCCGGCGAAATATTCTACCCCATCGATAACCGCTTTTAATCCCTTGCCTTTTACGATCTCGAATTGGGTAATCGCTATCGGGACAATGTTTTTTAACTTTGCATATTCCAAAATGGCATGAGCGATTGGGTGCTCTGACTTGCTTTCAAGTCCCGCAAGAATTGCAATAACTTTTTCTTCTGTCATTTTCGAAGTGTTTTTCATGCTAACCAATTCTGGTTTGCCGCGAGTAATAGTGCCTGTTTTGTCAACGACTACCGCATTAACTTTATGTAATTTCTCTAGGGTAGCTGCGTCTTTAATAAGGATTCCTTCTTTTGCGCCCTTACCCACGCCAACAATGATTGCCGTCGGAGTTGCAAGACCCAACGCGCAAGGACATGCAATAACCAGAACACCGACAAACGAAACCAATCCATAAGAAAGGGCTTGAGAAAAACCTAGCTCCCTAGTTCCCATTAAAAGCCACGCGCCCAAAGTGACAAACGAAATAACAATAACAATTGGCACAAAAACAGCCGAAATTTTATCTGCCAATGCTTGTATCGGAGCCCGGCTGCCCTGGGCATCCTCAACCATCTTGACTATGTGCGCCAACAGCGTTTCTGAACCAACTTTTGTGGTCTTAAAAATAAACGAACCTGTCGTATTTATCGTACCGGCAACAACTGCATCTCCCATCTCTTTGTTGACCGGCATTGGCTCACCGGTAATCATTGACTCGTCTACAAATGACGATCCCTCAATAACAACTCCGTCCACCGGTATGCGAGACCCGGGCTTTATCACAATATTATCGCCATGAACGACTTCGTTGACAGAAACTTCTTTCTCTTGGCCGTCTTGAATAACAATTGCTGTTTTTGCCTGTAAGTTCAAGAGTTTTTCTATGGCGTCTCCGGTTTTGATTTTGGCCTTAGCTTCAAGATATTTTCCTAGCGTAATAAAAGTTATAACTATAATCGTGACGTCGTAATACGTGTTATTAACATCAATAAACCGCGAGAGAGGCTCTCCGAAAGCAGAAATTGCCAGGCTATAAAGAAAAGCGGCAGATGTACCAATGCCAATCAATGTATCCATATTCGCCTTGCCATAACGCAAAAAACGGTAAAACCCCAAAAGATAAGGCTTACCAACAACGAAAAGAGTATAAGTTGCAAAAATAGGTAAAAGAAATTTTACAAATCCAGAAATAGTCTCTGGCATTTCAAAAACAACTCCAAAACGGGCGAGAATATCCCATCCCATAATAATAATGCTAAAAATAGCAAGCGGTATAACAGATATTACCTTTGATCGCATATTGGCAACTTCAATCAATTTTTCCTGTTTTGATTGACCAATACCGGTATGGGCAGCATGTTCTGCGGCGGACATTCCCATTTCTTGGGCAGTTGGAATATGGCTCTGATTATTATCGGGCAGAATCAATGAATAACCTAAAGGTTCTATCTTTTTAGAAAGATTTTGTGGGTTGGTCTTAGTTGGATCAAAAGAAATTTTTGCTTTTTCTGTGCCAAAACTAACTTCGACCGAATTAACTCCGTCCACCTTACGAAGGGTTTTTTCAATTATGGAAGAACAAGAAGCGCAGTGTATTCCCTTTACGCCATATGTTTGTGTTTGCATATTACTTCCTTTTAAGTTTGTAAACTTTTAGTATTTCTCCTTTGGCTTTATTGGTCTGGCCGGCTTTAATTTGTTTCAAGATGCAATCTCCAAGATGATTTTCGAGCAGCATATCTTCCAGATTCGAAAGACCTTGCTTAACAGCTGATGTTTGAGTAATCACATCTATGCAATATTTTCCTTCGTCAACCATCTTTTGAAGACCTCTGATTTGGCCTTCTATTATTTTAAGCCTGCGTATAACTTTTTTTCTGGTTGATTTGTCCATATTAAACAATATACCCCCTAGGGGTATATCGTGTCAAGAGTTTTTTGAGCGGGTGAGCGGAGTCGAACCGCCGTCTATTCCTTGGGAAGGAATCATAATAGCCGTTATACGACACCCGCAATCTTTTTTTTAAAATTTGAATATTTCCAAAAATTTTTGCCAAAAAGTTTTTTCCGTTTCCTCGTTTTTTTCAATGCTCTCTTTTGATGGAACCACAACTACTACTTCTTCTCCTGGTTTTTTAAGTCCTAGTTTCTCGCGAGCAATCTTTTCTAGATTTTGAGGATCAGATAACTGCGAAAATCCCTCTTTCAATGCTTGGTTCTCATCTGTTAGGTTCTGCGCTTCAGTCTCTAATCCCTTAAGCTGTTTAGCCAATTCCGTCCTCTTTTGATACATTCTCCAATTGGAACTCAATAAAAATCCGATAAAAAATAAGACGAGCAATACTTTTAAAACAGATGATACGAATAACCACACTCCACCAATCTTTTTACTTTTGCTTTTTTTCTGTATCATAAATAAATTATGAAATCAAAAACATTTCTAAGAACAGTTTGGATCATATTGGCATCATTGATTGTCCTAAGCATGCTCGTGTTCACTCTCGCTCCTTTGTTTTAGGCAAACAAGTTTGATTCCTGCAGAATTAAACAAGTTTGTTCTTGGTGGAATAAATCTGCGAAAAACGCACGACGAACATCTTTACTTCTTCAAAATATCAAAGAAAACGCTAGTTGGAATTTTGATCTGTGCTTTTTCTTTCAACTCCTTCTTTCCTTTTTTCTGGCGTTCAAGGAGTTTTCGCTTGCGAGTATAATCTCCTCCATATAAAGGAGCTATCACATCTCTACCTCTAGCCCTAATTGTTTCTCTGGCTACGACACGACCTGAAATTACAATTTGAATAACTACAGAAAATTGTTGAGGCGGTAAAACCTCTTTTAATTTCTTCGCTAATCTACTCCCCTCCTGATAGGCCTTTTCAGTCGGAATAATCTGGGAAAAGGCTTCTTCTTTATTTCCCGCAATCAATACCTCGATTTTTTCAAGAGGAGTTTTTCTAAAACCCACCACTTCGTACGCCAAAGAAGCATACCCTTGAGTTGAACGTAAAATATTATCATAAAAACCAACGATTATTTCTCTTAAAGGAGCTTCGCAGATTAGAAGAATCTTATCCTGTCCGAAATATTTTTTATCTCTATGTTCGGCTCCAATTCCATCGATAACTTCCATTACTTTTCCTAAAAACATTAGGGGCGTCATTATTTCTAATCTTGCCCATGGTTCTTGAGTTTCCTTGATTTGCGACGGATCTTTTGGCCAGTCTGCGGCCGATCTTATCAAATACTCTTTATCTTTTTTATCTATGATTTTATAGATCACCGAAGGCGATGATACAACCAAGCTTAATTCGAATTCTCTTTTTAATCGCTCAGCGATAATTTCAGCATGCAAAGACCCCAAGAACCCGCATCGAAATCCCCTACCCAACGACTCTTTTGACTCCAATTCAAATTCAAGAGCGGCATCATTTAATTTTAATTTAAATAGGGCCTCTCTTAACAAATCGAATTCATCGGAATCGTCTGGATACATGCTGACGAAAACCATTGGCTGGGGATTTTTATACCCAGGTAAAGGCTCTAATTCCTTAGAAACAGGATAAATCGTAATAGTGTCTCCTGTCTTAACTTTCCCAGGTTCTTTTATGCCCGTAGCTATATATCCAATATCTCCAGTTTTCATTTCACTTGAAGCAACGAGAGCCGGAGAGAAAAAACCAACTTCTTTCGCTTCTCCTCTTTCCCTCTCTGCCATCAAGAATATCTTTTCTCCCTGACGAATCTTTCCATCTCGTATTCTTACAAAAGCTACAACTCCTTTGTATGCGTCGTACTTAGAATCAAATATTAATGCCCTTAACGAACCATTAGGATCTCCTTTGGGCGGCGGCACTTTAGTGATCACCATACCTAGAACATCTTTCACATTCGTTCCGTCTTTCGCAGATATCTTTATTATTTCGTCCGGCTGGATATTTAGCAAAGTTGCCAATTCTTTTGCGCTATCTTCGGTTCTTGCGTTAATTGAGTCAATCTTATTGATAACCGGTATTATTACTAGGCCCTGTTTTTTCGCTAATTCCAAATTATATAGCGTCTGTGCCTGTATGCCCTTAGTCGCATCGACCAAAAGAATAGCTCCTTCGACCGCCGCCAGAGAACGTGAAACTTCATAAGAAAAATCAATATGGCCCGGAGTATCTATCAAATTCAGAACATAAGTTGCGCCATTAAATTCGTACCTCATTTTAACGGGTTGCATTTTAATGGTAATCCCCTTTTCTCTTTCAAGATCCATAGTGTCTAAAAATTGAGGCTTCATTTTCCCCCGGGGCACCGTATTGGTTATCTCCAAAAACCTATCTGCCAAGGTTGATTTTCCGTGGTCAATATGAGCAATGATAACAAAATTCCTTATCTTATCCATATCACTTAATAAGCGTTTTAAGCTCTGTCATTTTCATAAAGTATGTTATACCTACGAAAACCAATAAACCAACGATGACAGAAAAGAACGTCTGCCAAAATAATCCATAAAAATTCGAATGATTAAAACCGGGGTAAACCATGGACAAGCGAACGAAAAGAGCCATTACAATGCTTGCAAATACGGTTTTGACAAAAGAATTAAAAATTTCTTTTGTCTCAAAGCTTCCAATAATCTTCTTCAGAAAAAGTAAAAGCAAGAATAATTGGAAAATAGCAGAAATAGATAGCGCCATAGGCAAACCTACAATTTCTAAACCTTTAGAGTTTTCCAAATTAAAAAGGCTGGATATATTTTCCTGAAAAAAATTAGGAGACCTTAGAATGCTAACAAAGAACAATGACAAAGCTATGTTTAAACACACAACAACGGCGCTTATGATGGCTGGGGTTTTAGTGTTATGGGTCGCGAAAAAAGTTTTGGACGCCAAAAGGACCAAGCCTTGAGCGAAGATGCCGAAGCTAAACAATCCTAAACAGGCCGCTGTAAGCTGAACATCCGCTGTGCCAAACTTCGCCGATTCAAAGAGAAGAGAAATTATTTGTGTTTTTAAAGTAAAAAAAAGGAAGCTTAAAGGAATAACCAAAAAAACAATATGGCGAAACGCCAAAGAAAATTGCTTCAAAAAAACCGTTTTATCTTCATCGAAAAAACTTAAAGACAACGCAGGAAAAACGGCTGACGTAAGCGGAATAGCGACAATCCCTATCAATATGGCAATAATGTTATTGGCAAGAGTGAAAATAGCTATACTGCCCGCTGCCAACGTCGAAGCTATTGCTGTTATAACTATTAAATTAATTTGTGAAGCAGCTAGCCCTAAAGACCTGGGAAGCATTAATTTGATAACTTTTACAACTCCTTGATGAAAAAAGTTAAAGACTGGTTTATATTTAAAACCAGCGTGAAAAAAAACTGGCAGCTGAATAATCAGATGAATAGCAGCTCCTAAAACAACCCCCCAAGCCAAGCCAGAAACGCCCATTAGCGGCACTAGGAATAAAATTCCTAAAATAATTCCGATATTATAGAAAATAGGAGCCAATGAAGTAACTAAAAAGCGCTGAAAAACCTGTAAAACTCCAGAAATGACATTACTCACCCCCAAGATAATGGGACTTAAAAACATTATCCTAGTCAATAGTATAGCCACCTCTCTTTTTTCGCCATCGAATCCTGGCGCAATCAGCGAAATCAACAATGGAGCTATGATTGCCAAAGAAGCAGCGACTATGATTAGAACGACAAGGCAGATATTTAAAAACGCAGAAAGAAAATCCCATGCTTCTTCTTTTGAGCGCGATAAATACTGGGTAAAAACAGGGATAATGGCGGCCGATATAGCCCCCATTATCAAAACTAAAGCGATAAAATCCGGAATCTTAAAGGCGGCGTAATATACATCCAATTCGTCCCCTGCTCCAAATTGGCGCGCCAAAAGCAAATCGCGCGCCAATCCCAACAAAGCGCTAATTAAACTAGCTACTCCCAAAATAAAAGCGGCGAAATTAACGCTTTTTGTTTCCGTGTTTAAAATTTTGTGGATCATTTGATATCGTACAATCATTTTAATCCGACGACCATCTTTTTACAAGATGGAGCTTTTCAGCCAAATAGGTTGACAGAAAAAATATAATATGCTAGGGTTTAATTATCGAACATTAAAAATCCTGCTGGTAGTTGACGGCTATCCGTAGGTTAATATAGACTTTTTAACCGATATTCTTAAGAAAGGAGGAAGTGCAATGATAGACTTTTTGTCTCTATCGCTCATCTTTGCTTCTTACTGGGCGGCGGTCATCATCGAAAAATCTATTAGGCGTTGGGACATCAGTAAAGACCTCAATGTGCCACTAATCTTTTTAGCGGTCATGCTTCTTGTTCTAGCTGTACATATTGCGACAGATTCCCTACCTACAGCGTACGAAAAAAGCATCCAAGGACAGCCGCTCTCGACGCCGCCAGTGCCTGGTGATTATTCGATTGTCAGTGCCGAGGAAAAAGACGGGTTCTGGTATATTGTTACAGATATCAATGACGCGACAAAACTTGGGTCGAGCAAGGTTTCTCCTTCTGTTCGTTTCTACGAATTGCCGGCCGAATCGGTTCAGATAGCACAGGAACCATCCAGAGTCCCACTGCTTGTCGTTCATGGAGATGGCAAGATCAAATTATATCTTCCAAAAGGCACTTCGCCTAGCCCAGTAGGAACTCCAGTAGTTATTACAAATTAATCTCCGTCTAATTTCGCCCAAAAGCCTCGTCGAGGCTTTTTTCTTTTACGTAAAGGAATTGACCCGGTAGTGAATTTTGGACTCGCTTTGTGAATAGATCCACTTTAGATAGCGAGATCTTCCAAAATCTACTACCGGGTTGACAAACCAACTTCTTTACCATATAATCTTATTGTCTTGGCAAGCTGGGTGGTTGCTGAGCATATAAGAAATTATGTGCTTGGAGGAAAGTCCGAACATTCATTTCGTTCATAAGATCTAAAACGCTCCGGGTAACGCCCGGCCGCTGAAAGGCGAGGGGTGCGAACAGTGACGCCCTAGATACCGAAAGGTATCGGGCGCCCGTCCATCGCAAGATGGAATAGGGCGAATCTGAAGAGAAATCTTCGGAGTGAAACGGCTAAATCCCTGCGGAATGCAAGAATAACCCAAAAAGTTGCAAGCATGTAATTTTTTGGTGAAAAGTAGTTCGCTAGATCCTAAGGGTAACCGAGGGACCAGATAGATAATCGTCGCCCCGCCAATGGCGGGGTACAGAATTCGGCTTATAGGCTCGCCAAGACATTAAAAACCCGCCCATTTGGGCGGATTTTTAATTTATCTATTAATCTGATTAAAACAATGGATGAGTAATTTTATGACTATCCAATGCTTCGTTGGCTAACTTATCAGCATCTGTGTTTTTATTGCGAGAAATAAGCTTAAATTTGATTTTTTTGAAATCCAGCCTAAGATTCCATACCTGAATAAACAATTGCTGGATTTTTGGTTCAAGAATTTTATACTCTCCATTGAGCTGCTTAACCAACAATTCCGAATCAGATCTTAATTCAATCTCTGTTGATTGAGCAAGCTTTTTGCCAAACAGGGCTTTAAATTTTTTCATAGCGAAGATTACCGCCTCGTATTCAGCTTCATTATTTGTGAGATTGTTTCCAAAATACTCTGCATACTTTTTAATAATCTCTCCCTTCTCATTGCAAAAAACTATTCCCCCACCGGCAGACCCTGGATTCCCCCTTGATCCACCATCTGTATAAATAATAATTTTTTTCACCCCGTTAGAAATCTGTCTTATATAACACTACGTTATTTTCGAACAGACCATTATTTTTAATTTAATCCCCGCTATTATAAGACAGAAAAAATATATTTTTTCTGCTCAAGACTTCTAACGGGGCTCATATTTTCGCGAAATACTTAGCAAGACAAACTTTAAATTTTTCCAAGTTTCCTACTTCGATCGAGAAACCGGCTGCGGCTGGATGCCCGCCAAAAGTTTTCAATAATTTTTTACAACTGGTCATTGCTTTTACCGCATCTACTCCTTTGGGCATCCTTACGGCTCCAGCACCCAAACCTTCTTTTTTGTTAAAATCTTTTTGCACTAAAAACGTAGGCTTTTTATATTTTCCGCAAATCCTTGAAGCAACAGATCCTAATAAAGAATATTGCCATTTGTTTTTCGACTCAAAAATAATCGGATCTTTTATATTTTTAATAACAAGTCTTTCAACCTCATTAGTAATCTCTTTGACCCTCTTTTGTCGTTGAATTTTTTGCTTAATTAGACTTTTAGCCAAAGACGTTATGGTCTTTTTACTATCTGATACCAATAAAGAATATATGGCATTTATGTGATTTTTTGCATCGCCCGAATTAAGAATAGCGACTATTTTCTGGGCAACTTCTCTTGGTGGCGCAGATTTTAGGCTTTTATCCAATTCAAAAAAGATTTTCAAACTAGGCCTTGTTGGTGTTTTTAATCCCTGTAAACCCTTTTCGATTATATCTTGATTGTCGTCAGTCTGAATCATCATATCGGCTATTGTCGCCAAAGCTGCAATTTCAAAAAAATTCCTTTCTTTAATGATTGAGGAATTCTCTCCCAATAACTCAAAAACAAGCTTAAGCGCTAATCCTCCGGCAGCCAATTCCTTAAATCGATACCTGTCTCCCGGTTGCTTTGGGTCTACTATTATATGGGCCGTTGGCAGTTTGCCCAAAATAATATGATGATCAATAATTATGATCTCAAAGCCCAATTTTCTGGCAAGCTTTATTTCCTGAAAATTACCAATACCGCAATCTAGCAAAATCAAGAGGGCGGGAGCTTTTGACTTAAGATTATTCACTGCCTGCTCGTTTAAACCATGTCTTTCTTTATTCCTGTCTGGAAAATAAACAGCGTCTACCCTACCTCCCAAGGATTCTATACTTTCTTTTGTGATAACGGTGGCTGAAGCTCCATCCAAGTCTGAATCTCCGTATAAAATTATCTTCTCGTTGTTTTTAATTGCCCTTTTTATCCTTAGGGCGGCTTTTTTAAGATTTTTTATCGGCATAATTTTTCAATTCAAGATTATATACACATTACATATTAACGAATCTTCTCAATTCAAAATATATATTTATACACTAGCGAATCTTGTAATTTTACTATAAAGTATTGCAAAAATACAACAAAAAACCGTATTCCTTTAAAAAATACGGGTTTAATCATAAGAAATATTTATTTATCAATAGCCTTAATCCCAGGCAAATTTTCACCAGACAAAAAATCCAGCATTGCTCCACCGCCGGTAGAAACATGATCAAACTTATCAACTAGCCCAAATTTAGAAATCGCATCTATTGTTTCGCCCCCTCCTACAACTTTGAAAGCGGATTGATTCCTCGTAATAGCTTGGGCTATTTCCCTCGTTCCCCGTTCAAATCTTTTATCTTCAGATAATCCCATAGGGCCGTTCCAAACAATCATTTTTGCTTGCCCAATAATTTCTTTAAAAATCTTCACCGTTTCCGAACCTATATCCAGTACCGATTCTTCTTTTTTCGCCGTACCAATTGCTCCTTGGCGCACCGCATCTTTTTCCTTTTCCAAAACAATAGTGCCATCAACCGGCAAATGAATTTTAGGGTCAGTTAGATTTATTTTACCAATAGCAGCTAAAACATTTTCTTTTGGCAGAGGAAAACCAACCATTATGTCCTTGCCTATTAAAATAGTATTAGCTATGGCTCCGCCGATTAGTACATGGTCGGCTATTTTTAAAAATCTTTCAATCATTTTAACCTTGGTTTCAATTTTAACGCCGCCGACTATCACAACTAACGGATGCCAAGGATTTTCTAAAACATTTGAAAGCACTTTAATCTCTTTTGCCAAAAGAAATCCGCTACCAGAAGGCAGATATTTTGGAATACCCACTACTGACGCATGACTTCTATGGCACACGCCAAAAGCATCATTTATATAAATATCTCCTAATTGAGATAACTTTTGGGCAAATTCCTCATCGCTTGCCTCTTCTTCTTTATAAAATCTGATATTCTCCAACAACAACACTTCGCCTTCTTTCATTTTTTCAATTTCGCCCTCAACTCTTTCACCCAAACACTCGTTGGTTTTTGAAACCTCGACACTCAAACAAGAGGATAAACATTTTGCAATATTATTTAAACGCAGGTTTTCTACAACTTTACCGTCCGGATCTCCAAGATGAGTTATTATAATTACTCTCGCCTTGTTTTTGATCAAATACTCAATCGTAGGAACTGCTTGCTTTATTCTAAAATCATTCAGAATTTCACCATCATCAGCCAAAGGAACATTAAAATCACACCTTAGTAAAACTTTTTTGCCTCGATATTCAAAATCTTCCAGATTTTTTATCATAAACTATTCCTTTTTGTCTGAACCAATATTGCCAAGCGTTTCATCTAGTAACTGTTTTAATTCTTGAACATTCACGTTCGGCTGTTTTTTTTCTTTTTCTTTCGGCAAAAAACGCGGTATAGACGCTTCAACATTTTTTCTAGAGGAAAAAGCAGAAGATTCCCTATTGATTGTTTCCGCTAAAGACATTGGCGCTGAATCTTGCTTGCTTTCCCGCTCCGCGTCTTGTTTTTTAATAAACTTATTCCTGCAAGATTTGCAGTATACCGGCTTTCTACCGTCGGGCTGAAAAACGACTTTCGTCCATTTACCACATGAAGAACATTTAGCATCGTAAAGAGTCGGACCGGCTGACGGCAATGGACCTTGCAACGGAGTGCTTGATTCCGAAAGCCATCTGCTAATCTTTTCTTCTACGGCTTTAATCGGCGTTCCATATCTCTCGCGAGAAACATTAATAATTTTATCCCTGTTGGATTCTTCAAGCGGGGCTATGGGCGGCAGAGTTTGAGCCGAGAAAGGCTTGCCCGCTATACCATCAATCATCAATTTTAAAAAGATGCTGTATTTTCCTAAATCCACAATATCCGTAGCCATAACCTGGGGCATAAATTCTTTTTCCAAAAACTCTGCATCTTCAGCGCCAACCCGAAAAGTAATTAAAGTGCCCACATTTCCAAAAACAGCATCTCCAACTTCTTCTTCCATCTGCGCTATGTATTGATGCCCCAAAATTAAACAAAGGCGATACTTTCTTGCTTCAGACAAAATATTGATAAAACTTCTTGTGGCGAAGTTTTGAAATTCATCAACGTATAAGAAGAAATCTTTTCTATCATCTTCGGGAATATCTACTCTGGACATTGCGGCCAATTGCAATTTCGTAATCAAAAGGGCTCCCAATAACAAAGAATTATCTTCTCCAATTCTTCCTTTCGACAAATTAAGAATAAGAATTTTCCCTTGATCCATCGCGTCTCTCATATTAATACTCGATCTTGTTTGCCCGATAATATTTCTAACTAAAGGCGCTGAAATAAACTGTCCCACCTTGTTCTGGATAGCGGCCGTAGCTTCTGTCTCGTATCGCTGGGAATAACGCGCGAATTCTGTTGTCCAGAAAGCTTTAACTACCGGATCTGTTATTCTTTCAACTACTTTTTTTCTATATTCAGGATCCCCTAACATTCTATTCACACCCAAAAGCGTAGAACCCGGATATTCTAAGAGAGCCAGTATAGAATTATTTAAAATATATTCCATACGGGGCGACCAAACATCGGGCCAGATTTTTTTAAAAACGCCCATAAGACCTGAAGCCACTAAATGCCTATGTGCCGGATCTACTTTTTCCATTACATTAAAGGCAATCGGGCATTCTAGATCGGCCGGGTTGAAATAAATAACATCGTTAACCCTGCTGGATGGAATAAAATCAAGTAATTTTTCTGCCGCCTCTCCATGCGGATCAACAAAACCGACACCGCGACCAGCCTGAATATCTTGCACCACCATATTTTCCAACATAGCGGTCTTTCCCATACCGGTCTTTCCAACAATATAAACATGTCTTCTCCTGTCATCAGTTTTAATGCCAAACTTACGTCTCTGATTCCGAAACGTTGTTATTCCAAAAAAATTTATATCGTTATTCTCGTCCATTTTTTCGTCCATTTTCTAAAAATTATTTGTTTCAACGATTCACTGCGTTTATTCTATTGGCAATCCGCTAGGAGCTTCTCTTTTTCTTGTTTCAACTCTTTCAACCGAAGACGTTGGAGCAACGCCCGCACTCGGGAAATGATACAGGGTGGCTAATTCTTCCGTGTTTAAAATATATGTTCCTCCCGGGCGCGGAAAAAAAGGGGTCCATCTACCTCGATAATACCTGATTAATTTTCTCTTCTTGAGGAAAGTTAATCTTTTATCCAAAAACCAAAGCCAAATTTCTTTTGACTTTGTCATTGTTATTTTCATTGGTTTTAAACCTCCTAAGTTTTCACTAGAAGTCGCTTTGAAAAAACCGTAGATAGCGCGCGACCTCGGCTTGAAAAAAGCGTCTTTTGTGCCAAGATATATTGTTCTAACGTGACAGCTGTAAGCAAACTTCGAAATCTTTTGCTCGATCGCCTGTACTATTTCTCTTTCTCCAGGGGTCAATTTCATTTCCGGAGGAATAACATCTTTCTCCGCCTCTTTCATCGCCGTTGGCTTCCCAGTCACAACTACCTGTACCGCTTCCGTAATCATTGGTGGGGGTGGCGGTGGGGCTTCTGGCCTTCTAACCAATCTATCTCTTTCCTTTATAGCTTCTTTGATCCAAGGAGTATCGCTCTCTCGAATGGGCCTACAAATAATTTGCAACCATGCCTGTTCGCCAGGATTTAAAGTCGCCAAGGCCTCTAATAATCCAGACAAAGGATCTACCATCTTTCCCTCCGTTCTCTCTGCTTCGTTTTCAAATGCAAGGTATGTTTTTAATGGATATCCTGAATTCTTAGTATATTCCCAGCTCATTCCAAATAGATCCCAATCCCTATTTGGGATATCCATAGGCACTTGCTTTGTATAATCTTCTACCTGTATAATTTCTACCTCTGGATACTGAGAATAAATATTGGACTCAATAACATCACGGAAAATTTCTGGCAGCCGAATAAAAAAATGAATTTTTCCATCAATGCTGGCTATTTCTAAAGAAATACTAAGCTGAAATTGCCCCTCTATGTATTTTTCCCGCCATACCGTAACGTCGTGTATGGCATGAAATCCAGCAAGAACATAATCCATTGCCTTTATGGGCTTTTCAATAATCTCTGGTAGTTTTATTTCTAGAATAATTTTCTTAACAGTAGAATCCCATACAACATTTCTCCAAAAGATATATTGATATTTAAAAGTTCCCCAAAGTAAAAATGGCGGGAAGACCCACCACCAAACCTCAAAAACTTTCCAGAATTCATTCAAGAATGGCAAAACTGGAGATATTAAGCTCAAAAATTCTGGCGGGAAAAAAGACATTATATTGATCTCACCCCTTTGACGAAGCTATATTTCCCCTCCTGATTTCTTAAAAAGAATTTTTTATTGTTTAAATTAATAAGGATGGTATTCTCCTTCACAATCCTTTGTTTCGATACCTCTGCAACTATTTCTTGGGGAGTAAGGGGCTTTTGTGATTTCTTAAGAATATTCATTATAACATCTTTCACTACCCCGGGCATATACCCCATTTCTTTCAAAGCATAAAGACCCCTGCCAACCAATACAAACCTTGCATCCCTAATTAGCTCATTGTGAACGCTTTGAATATTGGCGCTGTCTCCAATTAGCCTTGCCACCTCCTGAAAATGCAAAGGCCTTTGTTCTTTCTTGAAAGCCAGATAAGCCCTATCTTTAATCCCTCTTGGATTAATCTCTGGCCATTCCTTTAGCCCCCAAAGATTCTCCTGATTACTTTGGATATTCTTTGATACTTCTAAGTAAGATTGTAAATGCTCGGTTTTCAAATTTTTACCGAAATCTTTCTTCACAGAAGTATCCTGCAAAGAAATTGGTTTCTTGTTTTTGTTTAAGAATTTATAAAAAGCGCTTACGGTTTTTTTCAAACCATCCATTGGCTTTTGCTCTGTGGTCCAAAAAGTATGGAAATCGTCTGATTCAGTAAATCTAGCAAAGGGTTTTCCCAGGGTTAGCAAAAAGAAAACTTGGTTTTGGTTATCTCCATCTCCAAGAATACCGAGCAAGATAGATTCTTTTTTTAGCCCGCCGTGGGAACGAATCTCTCTTTCAAAACCATCAAAAACCGATTGATATTTTTGCACCCCATCATCAATCTTTGACATTGCGACTTCTTGAATCTGACGGACTCTTTCTCTGGTAATACCATGGTCTTGCCCGATCGCATCTAGGGTTTCCCTATGTAATCCATCCAAGCCAAAACGCCTGACAATAACTTCTTTGCCCTTGTCAGGTAAATTCTTAATTAAATCCGAACAAATAGTTTGAAAATTTATTTTAGCCATAATACTTTTTTCTATAATATACTCATTTATACTCGTTAAACGCATTTAAGCATTTTATAAAGGAGTTGTCAACCCCGTTAGAAGCCATCTGTGGAAATATGTTGATTTAAAGACAATAGCCGTTATGGCGGCTGAACGCCTTATGTCCTTTGTGTGCGCAACAGCTATCGCGGGATTCTAACGGGGTCAACCCCGTTAGAAGCCATCTGTGGAAATTTGTTTACCAAGCATAGAAGTCGCAAGGCGACTCCGCCCCAACTACTTTCTTTTTCCCTCTTTGCTGTTCACCCAACTAAAAATCAAAGGACTGGCAATAAAGATAGACGAATAAGCACCTGAAACAATTCCTATGATTAGCGCCAAGGAAAAGTATTTTAAGCTTTCTCCGCCGAAAAAATAAATAGCGAATAGAACGAGAAGGGTTGTTAGGACGGTATTAATCGAGCGAACTAATGTCTGATTTAAGCTTTGATTGACAACGTCTCCAAAAGATACAGCTGTTCTTTTCAATAAATTTTCGCGAATACGATCAAAAACAACAATAGTATCATGCACGGAAAAACCGAGAACTGTTAACAGGGCAGCAACGAAAGGAATGTTAATTTCTACATTGTAAAATTCCCCCAAGATCGCAAAAACTCCAAGAGGAATGATAATATCGTGGAAAAGAGCCACCAAAGTAGCCAAACCGTATTGCCAAGATTTAGCAGGATAAGAAACTCTTCTAAACGCGAAAGCAACATAAGAAGCTATCGCCAACAAAGCAAGGATAGTTGCCGTTCTTGTTTTACCTGTTAATTCTTTTCCAATCGTTGGCCCAATTGCCTCAAAGCTTTGCTCGGTTTCACCTTCTATTTTTTTTAATATCTCCTGATGAGTTGATTCTTCAATATGCCCAAATCTTAAGATCAGTCTATTCTCACCAGCTGGCTGAATAATAATTTCTACCAAATTAAGATCGGCCAAGCTACTTTCTATAGACTCATTGGACGGAACTTGGCCGTCAAATACTAATTCCATTATACTGCCGCCGGTAAAATCAATGCCCATCTTTAAACCAAAAACTAAAACGAGCGCCAAACTTGAAACAATCAAAACGCCAGAGAGAATATAATAGAGTGTTCGATATTTTAGAAAGTTTATATTCATAATTTTACCTCCAAAGCCATTTTAACTTTATTGCCAAAGCCATTTACTTTTTTCAATTTTGCTACCATCAAATAGTTTTAGAAAATATCTTGTAATAAAAACTGCCGAAAACATACTAATTAAAACTCCGATTATCAAAGTAAAAGCGAAACCCTTAACGAACCCCGTTCCAAAACCAAATAAAATCAATGAAGTAATAATCGTTGTAATATTGCTATCTCGGATTGACGGCCAAGCGCGAGAAAAACCTTCCGCGAGAGAAATAGTGAAATTCTTTCCTTCAGCGAATTCCTCTTTCATTCTGGCAAAAATAAGAATATTAGCATCAACCGCCATACCGATAGATAAAACGAAACCGGCTATACCTGCCAATGTTAAAGTAACAGGAATGAGCTTGAATAAAGCAAGAATAATAGCAATATAAATAATCAGCGCTAAAGAAGCTAGGATACCAGGCAGGCGGTAAAAGATTACCATAAACATTATCACCGCTAGAAATCCTATAAATCCAGACTTCAATGATTTCTCTAGGGAAATTTTACCCAAAACTGGACCAACGGATTCTTGAGAGATAAGAGTAATTGGCAATGGCAAAGCTCCCGCATTAAGATTTCTGGCCAGCTCTTGAGCTGATTTAATATCGAAATTACCTGTAATTTGCGCTTTACCGCCAACGATTTTGCTTTGTACTACTGGAGCCGAGATCAAAACTCCGTCTATATAAATAGCTATGGGCTTGCCAATGTTATTTTGGGTCAATTCTTCAAAAAGCTTCGATCCTTCGTCGTTGAATTCAATCGAAATTAAGGGCTTTGGGGCATTTTGTTCGAAACCTATTTCTGCTTTTTTGAGATATCTCCCGGTCAACGAAGTGGATTTAAAATAAGGATCCTCAAGTGCCGATTCCCAATTCTCTATCTTCTGCGCTTCTTCAGGTGTTTTTCCCTCAAGCTCTTTGGCCTTATCTAGGATTTTTTGAGATTCTTCTTGGGATTTTTGCTCTTTAAATTCTAAAAATGGAGTCTGCCCTATTTGTTTTACAGCTTCAGCAGGATCAATCACGCCAGCTAATTCAACTATCAATCTGTATTTATCTCCGGCATTTTGCACTTGCACTAAAGGCTCTGCAACGCCAAAAAAGTTTACCCTTCTTTCAATGATATCTCTTAATCCTTCCATTGCTTGTCCTCTTTCTTTTTCTGCAATTTGCGACAAATCCGCCTCGTATAATAGATGAGAACCACCCTGCAAATCCAAACCTAATTTAAAAGGCACATTCCAGAAGTGCGGAACCTGCCAGTTAAATTTAGCATTTAAGAAGTCTACTGATCTGTTGAAGTAATTTGGATAGCTAAAATTCCCGACAAAAAATGCCAGGACTAAAATAAAAAAGACTATTGTATAAACTCTTTGCTTCTGCATTTTTTAAAAATTTTGACGATAAACAATCATACAACAAAAAAAATAATAAATCCACCCGGGTAGTAGATTTTGGACAGCCCCGCCACTAAAAGCGGCGGGTTTCTGACGCGTGGCGCCGGTCCAAAATTCACTACCGGGTCCACCCTACCAATAACCACTATAGTACAAAATACACACCTGCATATTTTGTACTATAGATTGATAGAAGTAAAAGAAATAAAAAAGACCGCCTTGTGGCAGTCCGAATTTTTGATTGACAATAAATCATCCTCCGCTTCTTTTGAATCCCGATCGAAGACTGATCAATCCCAGTACGACAAGGATATATGCAAATATCATGATAACTTTTGCATACCATGCATATTTGATACCCATGTCTGCTCCGTACAAATCAACATAGATCGATTTTGACGGAATAACTAGGAAGTCCTGAATGATCCATCCCGGCGGAAGAGACAGAATGATTATTATCATCAGGCCCAGCAAAGCAATCATAGTTCCAAAAACTTGTACTTTCATAGCGAGCCTCCATTGTTTGTGCTATTTACAGTATAACAAATAATACCAATCCTGTCAAGCACTCCTATTTCAAAACTTGTTATATTTTTTCTATTTCAAATAACGCTATGCCAAAAACATAGAATCTTTCTAGTCTGCTAGATTTTATCTTAAATGTGCCAGATAACATCTGGCTTAATTTTTGGAAGCTTCTTATTTTCGCTCCTTTATCTATATAGAAAAAAGGATAAGCTAGAAAATTAAGAGATGGCGGCAAAACAATATCCACTATCCAAATATGACCTTTATTTTTCGTAACGCGTAATATTTCTTTTAGCGCCACTAGAAGATCTCCGTCTTCTAAATGATGCAATACAGCAACAGAAAACACAAAATCAAAAGAGCTATCTAGTAAATCGATCTTTGTCATATCCATAATTTCAAATCGGGAATTATTATATTTTTTCCGGGCATAATTTATCGCTTTTGTATCTATGTCTATGCCAAGGTAATTATTATTTTTAAAAATATCTGAATATTGTCCCTGCCCGCAACCAACATCTAAAACATCTCCGCCCTGGAAATGTATTGATTCTAAATATTGCTTTAATTTTCTTTCGTAAATTCTTCTAAATCCTAGCATGGTTTAAATTACAATAATGAAGATTTAATAAAATTTATTGATACGCCCTACCACCCAAACTCGCAATAATTTGTTTTCTTCGAAAAATAACTTATTGCTTCCCGAATATATAAAACAGTGTTTTCTGGTAATTGATTTAGAGGAAACCATGAAAAATCATCACATTTTTCTGGCTCCATATTTTTTAATTCGCCTTCCCAGTTTTTTACGACAAAAAATAAATCGATTCGTTCATGATCTCCACACTGTCGGTGCATGGTTAAAACAAGATCTAAATCATTTTTATCAATCTCAACTCCCACCTCTTCATACATCTCTCTGGCCAAAGCGTCTCTCATCGTCTCTCCACCATCCACATGTCCAGATGGCAAACCATAATTACCGTCTTCGTATCCTGTCTGATACCTCCGAGATAATAAAATTTTTCCTTCCTTGACAAAAAGAGCGTAAACAGACGGAATGAGCTTAAACCTTTCTATGTTTGCCATAATGCTTTTTCTTTCCTGTCCAAAGGATATACCTTATTTTAAATTCTTTAAACAAAAATGCCTAATCCTTACCAAGACCAGAGACCAAATAAGGCTGGAATGACGGAGAAAAATTGATCCCTAGCTTTTCTATATTAATAATTTCCTTATCTTTTATTACCGCTTTCAAAATAAGGCCTTTTTTGGTTTCCGGAGAAAAATTTTGGTCAAAAACAAAATTACCCAGACTATACGCAATAAATCCTTCGTCATATTCTTCAACCGGTTGAACTACATGAGGGTGATGACCAATGACCAATTTAGCCCCACTATTTATTAACGCTTTTCCTATTTTCTCTTGATCGATGCTCTGAATCGTCTCGTATTCATTACCCCAATGTAAAATAATGACAACCAAATCAGCAGCTCTTTCGGCTTCTTTTAT
>Ga0209210_1000799_pt1 | contig 29988 bp, 31 predicted proteins | sample RifGroA1_FD_183991 | JGI IMG/M metagenome (GOLD analysis project Ga0209210, IMG submission 183991) | Contaminated groundwater microbial communities from Rifle, Colorado, USA - Rifle Groundwater A1 (SPAdes) (version 2) | ecosystem: Environmental > Aquatic > Deep subsurface > Groundwater >...
GTTTAATTTTGGTACTATTGTTTTGGGTAGGTATCATAGTATTTTTCCTTTCTAAAAAATATTGTATGCCTACCTGCTTCGGTTTTACACACTAAAAGCTTACACTGCCCGATTGTCTTCTGATGGTATAAAATTCATTTGCATAAAATTTTATTGTTCGAGCGGAGTCGAGAACTTTCAGTTGTCATTCTCGCGCAAGCGGGAATCCATAAATATATAGATTCCGGATCAAGTCCAGAATGACAGTTGATACTTCTCGTCCCGCCGAGGCGAGACTCGAAGTATAATCAGAGTATACAAAAATAGCACTCTCTTGTAAAGAGTGCTAGAGGAATGGGAAGATTACGGTAATTCAAAATTAACTTTAGCTGAAAGCAAGTTGTAATAAGCTAATAAAGAAAGACCTATGTATTCCGTCAAGTTGACTGTTGCTGAAAAATCTCGAGCTGCCCTCATTGCTTTTTCCCCTTCCATAGAATTCACCATTTCACTAAAGTTTAGGGGTATATCTATCGTTTCTGGTTTGGCAGAGTCAGCCTCAAATGCAATCGTTCTCTTTGCTAACTGGTTTTTCGAATACTCGACAGTCAGAATAGTTAATCCAGTCTTAGGCGATTCAACTGAAACGCACATACGAGTGGTCTGGGGGTCGCTGTTTAAGTTTAATAACATCACGTGTGCCGCTCTATAACCAGAGGCATTCAGAGCGATGAATAAAGGTCTTGTTTCCGGAAAATCTGTAACATTTCTATTTAAATAAGCCTTAAAGCTGTTTGCGCCGTTACCTAATAAATTGATGGAATAAGAGGCTTCTGAAATCACATCTGACTTATTTGATAACCTGCGAGTTGCATAAGATTCCTTTATGCTCAAACCACGCAGTGTCGCTATCATTTTATTTCGTAAATGTTCTATGCCTGTCATACTTTGAAGTGTTTGGTAATCGAAAGTTTTGAACCCAATTTTTGTAGGAAATTACAGCAGACATGCAATTTTACTACAGGAAGAACAGTATTTTCAAGTTTTAGCTGCTACATAGCCCTAAGTCTTTTGATGCGTTCTTCAATCGGCGGGTGGGTGTTGAAAAACCCGGCAAACCAGGCGCCGAAGTCCTTGTCTTTAAATGGATTGGTGATGTAGAGGTGGGCTGTGGCGTTCGTTGCCGCTTCCAACACTTCGTGATCACCCTTAAGTTTTTCCAAAGCCTTGGCTAAGCCCTCCGGATAACGGGTTAAAAGCGCTCCTGAAGCATCAGCCAAATACTCCCGCTGGCGGGAAATGGCGAGTTTAATAATAGTTGCGAGAAGTGGAGTAAGTATTGCCAACACAATGCCAATTAATAACATCACGCCGCCGCTGCGATTCCGCTCCCGGCTTCTGCCACCCCACCACAAACTTCGCAAAAACCAGTCTGCCAGAAACGCGAGTGTACCAACCAGAACCGTAACGACAAGAAGTAACCGGATGTCAAAGTTCTTAATATGAGATAACTCATGCGCAATTACACCTTCCAGCTCTCTTCGATCCAATCGTGTAAGTATGCCACTCGTGGCAACCACTATCGCATGCTGGGGATCCCGGCCGGTTGCAAACGCATTCATTGCCGTATCATCAATCACATAGAGTTTTGGTTTCGGGTTACCAGCGGCCATTGATAAATTCTCAGCTACCGTAAAAAAATCAAAATCGCGCTTGCGATCTGCCGGGCGCGCTCCCGACATGGTGACAATCAATTGGTCTCCCCAAAAATAACTGCCGAGGTTCACAAGTAGTGAAATGATAAGCGCTGTCATAATCCAGCCGCTGCCATACCCCATCGCTTCACCCAGTACCCAAGCCACTAGAATTATCACCATCATGAACCCAATCATCAAAATGATGGTTTTAGTGTTGTTGCTCGAAATCTGACTGTAAATATTCACCGTTTAGAATTTGACTTCGACTTTTTTCCGCTCTTCTTCATTGGCTGCAAAAAACTCTTCTGACTTAAAACCAAACTGTGCCGCAATCATGGAATTCGGGAACACGATAATTTTGGTGTTGTATTCCATAACAACACTATTATAAAACTGGCGGGAATAGGCAACCTTGTCTTCAGTGTCAGACAGTTCTTTTTGCAGCTGCTGGAAATTTTCCGAGGCGCGTAAATTCGGATAGGCTTCAGCCACCGCAAATAAGGATTTGAGAGCACCGGTCAGCATATTGTCAGCCTGAGCTTTCTCATGCGGACCCCGGGCGCTCATGAGCACCGAGCGGGCTTTGGTCACGTTTTCAAAGACCTCTTTTTCATGTTTGGCATAGCTCTTCACTGATTCGACCAAATTGGGAATTAAATCAGCCCGGCGCTTGAGCTGCACATCGATCTGGCTCCAGGCTTCCTTAATCCGAACACGCAAGGTAACCAGATTGTTATATAAACTCCAGACAAACAAAACGATCAAAACTATTCCAACTCCAAAGATTAAAAATACTGGCATAAATTATTCACCACCTCTCCATTTAAATTGAATCTTGTAATGCAATAAAACCAACTTCTATGTTCTTTGAGTGCTTCTCCGATTCGGAGGAGCATCGAGAAGCTTCCTTAAATAGATTCTGAAACAAGTTCAGAATGACAAGAGGAAAGTTCTCGACTTCGCTCGAACAATAAAATCACACAACAAATCTCACTACGATTTTAGCCACTTACTCAATTCATTATACCCCATGGTGTTAAGTACGTCCTGCGCCTCTACCCATCCACGGCGTGCCACATCCACTCCATATTTCATATTGGTTAAATGGTCAACGTGGTGCGCGTCAGTGTTAATTATAAATTTAACTTTACGGCTGAGCGCTTCCCGCACCAAACGATCCGGTAAATCAAGCCGTTCCGGCCAGGAATTAATTTCCAGCGCCCTTCCGTTAGCTGCGCAATAGGTAAAAATTGCATTCCAGTCTGCGTCAATCCCCTCCCGTTCACCAATCAGGCGTGCTGTCGGATGCCCGAGAATTTTTGCTTTTGGATGCGCAAGTGCCGTAAGAATCCGCTTCGTCGTCTCACTTCTGCCTTGCGTAAAACTTGAATGGACCGAAACTATAGCTGCATCAATATATTTAAACGCATCATTTGGCAAAGCTAATAACCCAGACGGCAATATATCCACTTCAAGGAGATAGAAGGGTTGTATCGGTTTCTTTTCACGATTTTTCCACGCCATAAACTGCCGTTCCAGTTTTTCACGACGAGTTTTCATGAGCGAAACTATCTGTACTTCCGTATGATTTTTCATACTCGGATTATGATCACTAATTCCCAAATAGGAGTAACCAAGCTGTGCCGACTGGTTAAGTAGATCTGTAAGGGAATTTGCTCCCAGATCGTGCGAGGGCTCAAGGTCATAGTTTGAGTGCACATGAAAGTCTCCTTTTATATCCTTGAGAGTAACTAAATTTGGCAGCTTATGTTGCTGGGCAGCCTCAATTTCCCCTGCGTCCTCGCGCAGTTCCGGCGGAATCTCAGGAAGTCCCAATGCTCCATAAAACGCTTTTTCACTCTCAAATTCGTATAAACCTAACTTTTTATTATAATTTTGGGATTTGAAATTTGAGTTCTGTAATTTTTTTATAGCTTTTATCCCATGTTCTGATAATGACAAACCTTTTTTCAAAGCAAACTCTCGCAATTTAATGTTGTGGTGTTTGCTGCCGGTAAAATACTGCAGCATCGCTCCATATGATTTCTTGCTCTGAACCCGCAAATCAACCTGTCTACCAATAGTGAGTAATATAGTTGCTCCTTTTTCTCCTTGATCAATGATTTTACTCAATTTATGGTATTTAGTGAAATATTTAACTACTTCTAAGGGATTCTCGGTCATGGCGGCTAAATCAATATCGCCAATAGTGGCTACTTTCCGCCGCAAACTACCCAGTACATCTACCCGCACAACAGCCGGATGTTTTTGTAAGTAATCAATTACTTCCTGCGCCAGCCGGTCAGCATAGGGTAGCGGCATCCGATTTTCCTTAATTTGACCTTTGCTAAAACTCTCAAGTCCAGACAGCAGCAACTGTTCTGATTTTTCACCAAAACCCTCAAGTACAGCTATTTTGTGCCTAAGCGCCAATTTTTGAAGATCAGAGATAACTGTTTTGGGGTTGGTCAGTTGAAACTCTCGCGTCAAACGAAAGGCTTTTTTCGGACCCAGTCCTGGAACTAAAAGCAGCGGAAACAAGGCTGGAGAAAGCCCGTGAAAAACTTTCCCGAAATGTTTCACATTACCGTTTCTGAATAATTCATCGATGTGTGCGGCAATAGTCGGTCCGATTCCGGGAACTCCTTCAAGCTTCCCTTCATCCCACACGTCTTTCAGCTCACTGGTCAGGTGTTCCACTGAGTCGGCAGCTTTTTCGTAAGCTATGATGCGGAATCGGTTGGCATCCTTGATCAGCAGTGCTGCAGCAACATCGCGCAATAATTTTACAATTTCGCTATTTGTGAACACGTGGACGGTTTTTGATTTGCTCATAATGATTTGTGCTAGTATGATAGCTGCAAAACTGATACAATAGTATCACGCCTGAATAAAAACGTAAATTCAAAGTTGCCCGTTGACTTTTTGTCAATATATTTTTATTATGGGCTCGTGGTGTAGAGGCCTAACACGCGTCCCTGTCAAGGACGAGATCGGCGGTTCGAATCCGCTCGGGCCCGCTCAGATTCGGGTTGACGAATTTGCGCGTTTGTGAAACTTATAGTTTTTACTTAAAATTAAAAGAAACAACTGCCCCAGTTTATTCATAATTTCCTGCCCGCAAAAGGAGGCCATTCATGGCAACTAAACATGCAACTCGCAAACCCGTAGAACCGGAAGAAAGCGAACAACTTTCTGAAAGTTACATTTCAATCGGCTTAGGACTACTGGTCGTGGTCGTGGTCGGAATATTGCTCTATAACTATTTCACCCAGCGCGGTGAACAAGGTCAGGCAGAACCCTCTCCACAAACCATCACCGAAGAAGCCACTATGTCAGCGCAACCAGGCGGAAATTACATCGTGGTGGAAGGCGATACCTTGTGGAGTATTTCTGAGAAGGCTTATGGTACCGGCTACAATTGGTCAGATATTGCCAAAGCCAATAGCTTGAATGAGTCTAACCAGCTGGTTGCTGGCCAGGAACTGGAAATTCCGGAAGTCACTCCCGTTGGTGTGGCATCAGCTACTCCGGCAGCTTCGGCGCTTGCCGTAGCCTCACCAGTAGCATCACCAACCATAGAACCGAGTGCGAGCCCGGTACTCGTCAGTCCGACTCCCATGGCTACTGTTTCACCGGTTCCAGTGGCCAGCGTGACACCGTCACTGGCGCCAGACAGCGAAACCGCTACGATTAGCGGTACTTCGTACACGGTGGTCGGCGGAGATTCACTCTGGAAAATTGCCGAGCGCGCCTATGGCGACCCGTACCAGTGGGTAAAGATTGCTCAGGCCAATGAACTCGTGAACCCGGATATAATTCATCCCGGAAACGTTTTGACACTACCACGGTAAGTAGTTTAACTAGAGTAATAATAAAAAAAGGGCCCTGCAGGGTCCTTTTTGGTGCTTAACGAGACAGGCTCTGTCATCCTGAACTTGTTTCAGGATCTATTAGTTTTTAATAACTAACTCGTTTTTCCTGTAAAATATCGGTATAATCAACCCAAATCGCGGGGTTAGTACACCGGTAGTATGCGTCCTTCCCAAGGACGAGAAGCGAGTTCAATTCTCGTACCCCGCTCCAGATGTGACAGAAATAAACAGAAAGTTATTAGAAAATTACATAAAATAATACATATGTACCACGGAATTGTTCTAGATTTAGAATTTAAAGATCCAACTTTCCCTGAAAAGTTCAAGGTATTCGCGAAGCGCAAAAGTACTACAAATGACTGGATACTTTATGGCGTCGAAATTCCTGATAAAGAAATAAGTCAATCGATTTCGAAAATTCAAGAAAATATGAGGGACGATGAACCTTACTATGCGCATTTTTATAGTGACAATGAGATGTTGGTAGTATTTAAGAACAAAATTTTTAAAGTTAAACCTCATAATTCTACGTGGAGGCCAATAATTAAACATGGGAGAAGCCTTAACATTCCTGAGGAACAACTAGACTTTTGGCCTAACAGATTTCAAGATGAAATACATTATTTTAAGCAAGAAGATTACATTTGAAAAAACTTTTGATATTAAGATGATCTTTAAGAGATTGTAACTGAAAAATGATATTGGGTTTGATATATTCATTCAGACCAATGTGGTTCGAGCTGAGTACCGTTACCAGCTCTCATCCTTCGCCGAGGCTACGGAATGGCAAAGCAAATAGTGACAGGAGTAACCAGAACGTTAGTAAGAAACTACCCAAATTGACAAATATGCACTTCGAAAAAATAAATATCTCCACTGTTACATCGCAATCCCTTAAAGGGCGAAAGTACTTAGACTCTTTTCCTGAATATTACGAGTTGGCTACAGTGATTGAAAACAATCTTTGGCATAACAACCAGAATGTTTTGGATCATGTAATCGGTGTGTTCGCAGGATTGGAGGTGGTCCTTAAATTTACGGATTTGAAAGCTACACAAAAGATTTTGCTGGAAAAATACTTATCTGTGGTTATAGGTCATAGAACAAAAAAAGAAGCTCTAATCGTAGCTACTTTACTTCATGATATTGCAAAAACAGATACGCTAGTAAAGCATCCTGATGGAACTGCTAGCTGCCCTGGTCATGAATTAATTGCAGCAGGAAGAGTTAAAAGATTTTCCAATAGATTTGATCTTAGTAAGAATGACGAGGCGTACGTTGAAAGAATTGTCAGGTATCACGGCTTTATCTCCGAAATACTTAATTTGATTATTGATAATAGTAATAAAGAAAAGTATCTTGAAATATTTCAAGATACCGTAGGCGATATCGCGATAGAGTTAGTACTATTAATGCATGCTGATATGCTTGGGTCTGATTTAGAAGCCAGTGATAAAAAAGCATACACGGACAGAATTAACACTTTATCCTGGATACTTGATCAGCTTATGGAAAAGTATGAGTAAGAAAAAATTCGTAACCCTCAACAACAACTATAAAATCCCGGTGATTGGGCTCGGGACATGGAGATTGAAAAAAGATACAGTACTTGAGGTAATTGAGTTTGCGATAAATATTGCCGGATACCGGCATGTTGATTGTGCTAGTATTTATGGTAATGAAATCGCAATTGGCAATGCGTTTCACCACGTGTTTTCATCTGGAAAAGTCAAGCGGGAAGACGTATTTGTCACCAGCAAGCTCTGGAATACTGAGCACCATCCGAAAAATGTTGAAAAAGCCCTGCGGCAAAGCCTTAACGATCTGCAACTTGACTATCTTGACTTGTACCTCATGCATTGGGGCATTGCATTTCTTCCCGGCAACAGCTTGGGTCAAATCGGCGCTAATGGGTTGGTTAAAACCGAACCGGTTTCTGTGCAACAAACCTGGCAGGCAATGGAAAACCTGGTAGCCAAAGGGTTGGTCAAAAGTATCGGCGTTGCCAATTTTACCGTCCCCCTGATTATTGATTTATTAACGAGTGCCAAAATCAAACCAGTGGTCAATCAGGTGGAGATCCATCCCTACAATACCCAGGAAGAATTAGTTAACTTCTGTCATAAGCAGAAGATCCAACTTGTCGCCTATTCCCCATTCGGTTCATCAGAAAGAAGTAAGCATCCGAAGCCGCTGACTGATGAATTGGTAGATAAGGTTGCCACATCTCATCATAAGACTCCGGCGCAAATACTGATCAGATGGGCGCTGCAACGAGGACTGGTGGTTATCCCAAAGAGTGCGCATCCTGATCGCATCCAGGAAAATATACATGTATTTAATTTTGAACTGTCCAGTAACGAGATGGAACGCATTAACAATCTAAACAGAAACCTTCGTTTTATCGATCCGGTTGACTGGTGGGGATTGTCCTACTTTAAATAAGGTAACTATACCTTTATAGCAGTTAGGAAGCTAGTTGTCAATAGTTGATATATTGACAATTGAAAACAGTTTTACTACTTTATAAGTAGGACAGAAGATTTGAAAAATTGATTATTTTATGATAGCATTCCGAGTCCTACACTTAAAACGACCTCAAATAGCACTTTTTAATTTTGAAATAAGCCCACATTAGCGAACAGAACGAAAGAAACTACATTAGTTTACTTTTTTAGATTTCTTGTATTTTTCGGGAACAAGAATCCCGTTGTTTACGAAATAGCCTCTAGGTATTCTAGGGGCTATTTTTTGTTGGATAGAAAATCTGATTTGCATGTACATCACCTCCATCTGCCGTGTTGGGGAACTGGCGCATGAAGTCTGTCTAGGAGAAATGAAGAAAACGCTCTGCCCGCAAAGGCGGGTTTATTTGCAAATATCTACAGCTCTTAAACCTGCTGGCCATCACGCTGGCTTATGGAGGCCATATAAACCAGCAGGTCAAAGAGTTGTAGTTCCATAATTTGCGTGATGTTAAAGTACGTTGCTAAACCGCAGTATAGCAACTAGTACTTCTTATAGTCAATATCCTTGAACATCCACTTAACCATTATTTCTGATATTTTATAGGTTTCAATTAGTGTACCTGATATAACAACGCCGATTATTATTTGCAGATCACGAATTGATCCATTTCTAATTGAATCAATAACCAATCCAAAAACTCTTATATTCTGATAAAACAATAGGAATCCGAAGAAAACACTAAAACCTATTCGTAAAGCAATCTGTGTTACAACATCCCAAAATCTGGCCGTATCTAACCGTGTTTTTATATCTTTACTTTTTTCAACTATTGCTGAAGGTATACTAAAATCACTATTTTCGCTTATAAAGCTACCGATTGAACTTTTAAAATTCTCATCTGCGGAGGCTGCACTAATAACAACATTATGTTCAGGATTTTTTGGACTCATAACAACTGTAAATTTTTAAGTCTAAAATATACAGCCGTTGGTGAAACTCCAAATATAGCTGATATTTTTTCTACATCATGCGTTAATTCCCAATACTTTAAAATAAGTTTTTTTGGCATTAAAAGGCTTGCCGCAAACCAGTTGGCCTCTGACTCCTGGGGAGAATTTTGACCATCAAGTTTAGTTAAGGCAGTTCGTAAAAAGACTTCTTCATTTTTATCATTATGTAGAAAATGATGTCCTAGTTCATGAGCTATAGTAAACACCTGGCGGGGATATGGATCGTCTGAATTTACAAAAATAGTGTTATCTAGTCTTTTGTATGCTCCAGCTATATTTTCTTCTTTGAATCTACCAACCTGTAATTTAAGATTGTATTTTTTCAAAATCTTAAAGATGTCTATTGGAGGTTGCACGGAATCCAGATTATCAAACACAGAAAGTAACACATCTTGCGCAGATGATTCTATTGACAAGATTTGATCTTTAGAGAGTATTGCCATATTATGTATTAACTACTAATTTTATTGTATGAAGACTATAACAGAAAAACAATTCCAAAAACTAATTAAATTAGCTGCACAACCCGTGCAAGAAGCAGAGAAAAGATCGGTTCAAAAGAAGAGCGGTGATTATAGCGGTAAGAAAACTCGTCAACGTAAAGCTGTAAATACTTCGGGCTAACCGCGTGATACGTTCCGTTGATTGAGCGTTTTAACTGACTCCAAAATCCTTCAAGCGTATTTACATGAACATTACCCCGCACATACTCTTTCGCTCCATGCGCAATGGTTTGATGAACATACCCTTCTTTAGCAAGTGATCGGTACGGTAAGTACTCGTCAGTCATTACTTCCGTACCAAGTTTAACGTGTTCACGGATTATCGGCATAACCGTTTTTCGTTTGGTATCAACGGTTACTTTTGCTTTAACAATACCTTTGCGCTCTACCATACCAAATACAGGTGTTTTATTTTCGCTCCCTCTGCCACGTTTGTTATTCCCGCCTTTACCACCGAAGTATGACTCATCAATTTCAGTAATCTTTGTGAGTACTTCTTTGTTCTGTTCAAACAGCAAGCGGATTTGCTTTGCAATTCTCCATGCAGTTTTATAGGTACAGCCAAGTTGGCGTTCTAACTCTTTAGCAGATACGCCATTCTTTGACGTAGAAAACAAGTACAGAGCATAGAACCAGCTGGTAAGCGGTGTATCTGATTTATGAAAGATGGTATTAGCCACAGGGTGTAGTTGAAAACCGCAGAATTGGCAACAGTAACATTTACGGGATTTGATGCGATTAAACGTAGTTTCTTTTTTACACTGTGGACACTTTTTTATATCCCCGTAGCGGGATACAAACAGTGCATCCAAACAGGCGTCATCAGTAGGGTATTTTTTGTGAAATTCGTTTATGGTAAACTTCATGCTAGAAGCATACCATATTATTTAACTGTTGTCAAGGGATAGTTACCTTAAATAATCTTAATTTTAAACGGATTTAAAATCCCGCAATATCCCACTACCAATTTGTCTTTTTCCCCTTTATAATAAATTTTCCTGAATTTATGAAACGCAACCCGACGCTCATTATTCTCATGGTCATCATGCTCGTCAATGCTTTAAGTTACGGGACGATTATTCCGCTGTTGTATCCGTATGCGGCGCGCTTTGGCATTAATCCGCTGGGCTTAAGTTTACTGTTTGCTTCATTTTCCCTGGCACAACTTCTGGCCACACCTATAATTGGCCGCTTATCTGATAAATATGGCCGCAAACCGTTGCTTTTATTGTGTCTTGCCGGAACTGCAGTGTCACTGGCTTTGTTTGCCTCAGCCACCAGTGCACTGATGCTGTTTGTTTCTCGCATTCTGGACGGCATCACCGGCGGCAATATTTCAGTGGCGCAAGCAGTACTCGCCGACACCACTGAAGGTAAAGACCGCGCCCAGGCGTTTGGGCTTTTAGGCGCTGCGTTTGGCTTTGGCTTCCTATTTGGACCGGCTCTCGGCGGATTATTAAGCCAAATTTCGCTTTCTGCTCCGTTCTGGTTTGCCGCCGCACTTGCCTTAGGCGGAACGCTTGCTGGCACGTTTATGCTTAAAGAAACACTTGATAAATCCAAACGTCAACCTGCTAAACAGCCATTTTTTAGTTTGCATGGCCTCACAGAAGCCCTTACCAATCCGCTTACCGGCATTATTCTCGTCATTTCGTTTTTGTTTATGACTGCGCTCAATGCCTGGATTATCGGCTTCCAGACGTTTTCAAATGATATTCTGAAACTTCCGGCGCGAGACATTGGTTTGATGTTTGCCACGTTTGGGTTTATCTCGATTGTAATTCAGGGCTGGGGTATCAGAGTACTACTCAATAAGTTTAAGCATAAAAAAAGCATACTGGTTGGCTCATTGCTGTTTTCAATCCTAATTGTAGCGCCGACGTTTTTTATCCACTCGTTTGTGCCGTTTTTTGTGCTCGTATTACTATTTGGCATTACGTCAACACCAATGAACCCGGTCATCACTGGGCTCTTATCTGAACGCACCAAAGCCGAAGACCAAGGAGGAATTTTGGGCATTAATCAATCAATCGTGTCATTCGGCCAAATTGTGGGCCCACTCATTGCCGGTACGATCGCCACCACTTCGGTAAACGCCGTATTTCCGGTTGCGGCTGCTATTATGGTAGCTGCACTGGTTGCTACTAAATGGCTCTATATTCCGAAAGTAATGCCGGTTAACTTGTAATTTAACTTCAAAAGTTGGCAACTCTTTACGCTTCTAGTACAATACAGACACGCCGACACAAGCTTCAGCCAAAGACTTGAAGCAAAGGCTCATCGGCCTCTGACTGAGATTATCCTGTGGATGACAGTTTTACCGCCTCTTTAGCTCAATGGTAGAGCAGCGGTATCGTCCCAGCATTATCTTTCTGATTTTGATAAAATCAGAAGTAGATATGCGGGATCCCGTACATTTACGCCGACATAGCTCAGTTGGTAGAGCAACGCTTTCGTAAAGCGTGGGTCGTCGGTTCGACTCCGACTGTCGGCTCAATAGCGTCGGCTAAATGGTACAGGGATAAACCGTAGATGTCAGTTCGATTCTGACAAGAGGCTCAAATATGGAAGGAAAGTAAAAGCGTAGGTCGTGCTTGCCGGCAGGCAGGGGTTCGATCCCGACAGACGGCTCTGAACTATGCCAAGACGTATATCACGCATCTCACGAGTTGAAGAACAACGGGCTACCCGCAGGTTTTATATACTGGTGGCAGTAATTATTGTGATTATCGCCATCCTGGTGGTGGTTGGGGTGCCGGTATTAATTCGGGTAAGCGCCTTCCTTGACCGCAGCCAGACTTCCTCGAACGCAAATCAGGATACGACTGCACCGTTTGCCCCTACTCTCTCACCAATTCTCAATGCAACCAACAGCGCCCAACTCAAAGTTGATGGTTATGCCGAGCCGGAATCAACGCTCATATTATTTCTTAATGATTCTGAAGAAAAGAATGTAATCGTCGGCACTGACGGCGAGTTTGAGTTTAATGACCTCACTCTAAAAAGCGGTGAAAACCAAATCTACGCAACAGCAACCGACACTTCCGGCAACGAAAGCGCGCCTTCACGCACACTAACAATTATGTTTAAAAAGGGTGCGTTGAAGCTTGAAGTGAGCGAACCGAGTGATGGCGCCGAATTTGGCCGCAATAACCAGGAAATAACCATCAAAGGCAAAACTGACGAAGGCAACCAGGTCTGGGTGAATGACCGGTTTGTTTCAGTTCGTGATGACGGTTCATTTGAACACCAATTCCGCCTGAATGATGGAGACAATAACTTACACTTCGTGGCCCAGGATGCAGCCGGCAATCAGACTACCTTGGATCGGAAAGTTAAATTTAATCCCTGATACTACCTCCCCACAGCACTGAAAGCCAAACCAGGACTGGCGGGTAAAATAAACTATTATCAAATAAACTGTGGATGCCGATCGCAAGTACGGTTAACCCAAGTAGTTGCCGATGTCGCACTTCAACCAGTTCCCAGAGTTTTTTACCCATCCAGAAAAAGCATACAAACCCAATAATTCCCACTGTTACGAGTAGAAATAAATAGCTATTATGAAATCCTGCTGCCGAGTGCGCGTTTTCTATCTGGATTAAATTCTCAGGCGGTGCACTGCGAACATAGCGAATAGTATTAAATCCAACACCTATTAACGGCGAGGTTCGCCAAAGCCGAATGGCTTCAACTGAGTTATCAATTCTTGAACTAATTGACATAGTACGCAGTAACCGCACTCCTTCACCACCGGGACGCGGCAACAGAACCAATGTCAATAAAAACACACTACCACCAATCAACAACCACTTAAACTGTCGCTCTTTTAATGCAAAAACTGCTCCTACAACTACTAAAGCCACATAACTTCCCCGCGAATAGGTAAGTAATAATGCAATGAGTAAGAGTATTAAAACGCCAACCCACACCAAATTTACTATTTTACGGTGGTGAATCCGGGTAATAAAAACCAGAATAATGGTGAGCACCAATAAAATTCCGGTAAAGTTAGGGTCGAAAAATGAGGAAAACAGCCGGAATTCATGCGGATCCCAACCCAGATAGGAAAGATTGCGTAAATTTGGGTAGAGGAAATACTGCAAGAACCCTAGAAGCGCTATCACCATTCCGCTGATCAGTAACCCGAATCGGACAGATTTTTTCAGTTCCACAGTTGTACTTACAATTACTAAAAGCACAAGAAATACGGCAAAACGCACTAAATATAACGCGGCCGTAAGTAATTCTGTAATCGATAACCTGAAACCGGCAACCACCAGAGAAAGCAGAGCCACGAATAAAAATGGTCCGGCTACTCGTAGCAACGGGTCAACGGCAGGTACGATCTTTTTCCCTTTGGCAATAACCCAACCAATAAGTAATGTAGCCGTGGCAACATCGAGCAGGGACACGCGAACTGGACCAAAAGTTAATGAACTCACCACCCCACCAATGAGCCCCAGGAGAAGATAATTGAAAAGAAAACTCATACCGCTTGTTTGTTGGTTTGCAGGAGGTACAATTTGGCGCGAGTCAGAAATGAATGAAAACTCATGACCAAAGCCATGATAAGTCCCGGCATTCCATCCAGTAGTCCCAGTTTAATAAAATAATTTATAATAAATTTTGCCTTCGGATAGAGAATAATTTTCCACCAGGCTGACCGTTTACCGGCTCGGTAAAATTCCTGAGCATCCAGTGTGGTCCAGCGGTTGACCCGGGCAATAAATTCCGCAACGGTTGGGTGTGGTCGATGTTCAAGCGGATGATTTAGCTCTCCCACCTGGTCGTTAATCTGCCAAACCTCATGTACTCGGCGCACCCACTTACCCGCGTTTTTTTTACCTAGTTTTAATAAATGAATATTTCCGGTTTCGCCGTGCATCAACTGTTTACCCAGGAAAAAATCCCGGCGTGCCAGATAATAACCAGCGTAAGAAGTTAAAGTGATTGCCTGGTCAATTTCCTGACGCAATTCATTGCTTACCCGTTCATCTGCATCCAGAAACAGAACCCACTCACGGCGGGCAAGCACAAGCCCCCGATTACGCAAAAGACTGAAGTCATTCTGCGTTGCGTCGGAAACAATTCGCAGTTTTGATTTTGGAATTAGATTGCGGGCAATTTTGACGGTTTCGTCGGTTGAGTGATCAATCAGAATAATGTCGTCACTCCAGTTTTTAATAGATTCAAGACAATCGGTAATCGTATCAACTTCGTTATAGGTAAGAATGACTATACTTAGTAATGACACACTCATATATTAGCTGGTGCGTACGAGTTTGTAACCGCGGGTAATTACGGTAGTAATACCGTAGCTGCTTTTTTGCGCTTTCAGTTTACCTCTGACTCGGGCTACCAGCCGGTCAATCGCCCAGTCAGAAATACCCATTTCAGCAGTCTCCGGCCAGACTGCGGACACGATATCCTCCCGTTCGCACAAAATTCCTTCGTGAGTTTTTAGAAAGCTAAACAACAAATGTTCTTTTTTGGTAAATTCCGTGCCGCCATGGACTGGTGTATCAATCCGATGCAGATAATTTTCAAATAAGGGACTGAAAATAATTTCTTTCTTTCCGGAACTTATCATGCCGGTTTCCCATAAATAGCGCCCTTTCTCCTGCAGTTCCTGAGAAAACGGCAATCCACGGTGATGCTTCAGTATCACTTCCTGCTCCACTTTAGTCAGACTGGCAAACAATTCTTCTGACTGCAAAACAATTTCTTCGTCTTTGAGCAATAGTTCAAGCAATTCTTCCCGTGTCTCTGGCTGTTTCCTAAGTTTTTTAGCCACAAGTAACGCCAGGTGGAGATACTGGACATGCCCACCACTTAAGCTCACCAGGTTTTCTACCACCGCCTTTGGCAGGTTCAGATTGTATCTGCTTTGCAGTGTGTTGAGAATCGTGGTCATATCAGTCGCCAGTGCCGGAGTCATGTATAAATCGCGTGAAAATACTGATAAAGAAGATTTGCTAAACACATCAGGCCGAAGTTCATACAAGGGCCGGAAACTGGTAAAAATAAATGACAGCCGCTGCTGGGCCGCATCTTTCAACCGTTGTAAATTACCGAAAAATTCAGGGGTTATTACTTCACTTAACCGATCAAAACGCAAAAGAAAAACAGTTGGGTAAAATCCATGATCAATCAATTGTCCGAGTAGTTTTTGTACACAGTCAACGGTAAAAAATAAATCTTTAAGTTGGATGCTTTCAGTGAACAACCGTTGCCCAGCCTTTTTTAACTCACCGGGAACTTTTGACTGTTCCAGTGTATCAACAATTCGCTTAAGCAGTAGTACCCAAAATGGATAGATTTCCCGTTCCACGAGATCATTTAAATCAACGATAACGGTCAGGAGCTGGGCACCGTTTCGAATGTAGGTCGTTGGAACTTCCTGGTGGTGAAGAAAAAAGCGCAGGAAATTGCTGATACCCACCCGCTTCATACCTATAATCACTACCGAATTATGGTGCCGGAGATGGTCTCCCAGCGTAGTTGCCTCGCGCTTGCGAAATGAGATCGGGTAGCTGGCCTCACTCGACTGTTTCATGGCTCCAATTGTACCCGTCCGGGCAACATGACACAAGATGAGCCCTTTGTCAGAAAGACGTCAGAATTAAGACGCTACACGTGTCAAGAATAATTACCACCCATACTGCAGAATTATAAATCATGATAGTCGAAAATGGATTTACTCAGGAAAATATTACCAGGGCATTCGCAGCTGGATATCACAGTGAAAATCTACCAGCAACGAGTCACTCGACTCACAAATTAATGGTTGATGCTCAACAAATTGCAATGCACCTGGAAAGCGATCATGTGCAGGCTGTTTACGATGCTCTGGTTAACGGTGTTTCCGTAGAACCGTATCCACAGGTTGAGGCACAACTATTTAATTTTAAGCAGGCAGGAGATACTATTTGTATTTGGACGCAGGGAGATCCTAAAGCCCAGGTGGCCAAAGTAAGAAATCTGGGTTGGGAAACGACGTTAAGAAATCAGCGTGATCCTGGTAATTTTATCCTCTATGCTGGTGAAGAGAAATCTCAGCTTTTGCCTTCAATAATCGAATACTCACAAAGGCGACAGTCTGAATCCGTATTCATACTGGATGATAAAATTGACAACTTAACTACCGCTCAAAATATTCTTTCTGCAGAACCGACACCCATCACCTATGTGCTTATGGATCAGGAGCATCGACATGAAGCTTTAGAAAATGTTCAGGTTGTCCACTCAATTGCTGAATATGCAGCCTTAGTGCAAAAGAGAAGCGGGGATGGAACCATTACCCATATCATTGATTTAGATGGAACACTCATTAATCCGGATAACTCCCGGGCTTCACGTTTGCAAGCCCTTACCGACACGCTACTGAATGGAACTGAATTTACTCTTAACCCGCGGCCGCGTTTCCACCAGTTAAACGGAATTAGTGTCATTGACCATGATCATATTTTCCCCAAAGGTTTGATTAACTGGGTTCCTTCCGAAGCTGAATTTGATTTCTCAGGGCACCAGGCAGATATATATATGTTGCGTGACGGCAGGCTGGCAAAAGTATTTGCCCGACATGACAAACATCGCCCGCAAACACCGGAATGGCAAACCATGGGAGGCTACCGGGGAGCTATCGAGCTTAAAAACCTGATGCAGACATACCATGACAGACTTTATGCGACTGGCTTTCCCGTTCCACAGGATCGAACTTTTTTACTCGGGGAAGAATCGGGTCAGTTTTTTGTAGTCGAAATTGTTGAACAGCTCGGAGATAATTTACAGGATGATCTCCTAAATGCAAACTACGGAGATAAGCGAAACATTGTTAATGCAATTTTGGAAGCTTCCTACCCTGTCCTTGTGGATGACGGGATTGGCGCCGATGTCAAACCCGCAAATTTTGTCCATCATCCAGATGGCGGCATTACCCATATTGACCCTGCTCCCGTTATTATGGCTGACTCGGAAACAGGAAGAATTTATACTGAGTGGCCGATTATTTCAGAACTGCAAATCCAGGATTTTTTATATAAGACTCATCTTACGCCCGCGGCCATCGGGTATAGATTTTATCAGGAAATTGGCCAGCTGGATCCAGAAAATCGGAGTTTTTATCAGCAGGTAATCAGGGAAAAGCTTGCAGAATGGGTTGCAGAAGACAAAATGGATGAAGCTACTGTTTCAGATATTAATGAGGCGATGGAACCACATTCTTCAAAAATACTGGCCCGGTATTTACGGGGAGGACTATCCGCTCAAACAGCACAGGCAGATATTGAACAGTATATTAACATGCTTTCTCAACCCGGTTCTCATCCTATCTACGCCTTGAGGGAAATGGCATTTTTGTTGACTGAACGTATATTGGAAACTGATGCCGGTATTGAGTCAGTTACAAACCAGGCTTTACAAATTGTGCGGAAAAGTTTTGACGCCGCTACCGCAGATAAAATAAGAGCACAGCTGGAAAAAATCCCGACTAAGTTGCACTTTTTGACGGTGATACGCAGGCTCACCCATTTATCTCATACTGATTGGGTGGCTGGCCCTGGCGAAACCGTAGCCCTCCGGTGTATTTTAGAAGTAAGTGATCGCTATGCGACCAAAGATTGATAAGGAATCGTTACAACCAATTGTCCTGAAAACCGGAGAAATACTTCGGCGGCATTTTACGACAGGAAAAATTTTGCGATCAAAGAAGTCCCGAGACATTTTGCATGAAGCAGATATTGCGGCTGATAGCTTTATCAAGGAACAGCTGTCAAATCTGTACCCGGGAATTCCGATACTGAGTGAAGAAAATGTAGACGAAGCTTACGCAGCACGAGCACAAAACCGTTTTATCATCGATCCGCTTGATGGAACCATTAATTACTCTCGAGGCATCGAAGAGTTTGGCGTCGCACTAAGTTACCAAGAAAACAGACAAACAATATTCAGCCTTGTATATAAACCAGTAGCAGCTACTATGTACGTGGCTCAAAAAGGTAAAGGAAGTTTTAAAAATGATATACCGCTTAAGGTAAGCACCACATCGACACTTCAGGAAGCAATTGTAGCTTTTGATCCTGACCGTGAAAATTCTGTGCTTGCCAATTATATAAATCCACTCCATGCTCGGGTAAGGACACTGCGCAGTTTTGGCTGCGCCATTCAAGCGCTCGGACTGATTGCCGAAGGGAAGATTGATGCGTATGTGTACGATCGACCGAAAATCTGGGATATTGAACCTATCGGGCTTGCAATTACGGAGGCCGGAGGATTAATCTTAAACCACGACGGAACCCCGTGGGATGGGGTAAGTCCGGTTGTTGTGTGTACTGCGGCTTTAAAGCCTGAGTTATTATCGATAATAGAGCAATCATGAACTTGGACATTGTCACTTCCAGTTTTTTAAAAGAACTGCGTCTAGGCAAGGCAGGTAAACCGGATAGCTTACGTTTCATAAGACACCAAATTTCCAGCTCCCCTACTGTTCAACCCAACGAACTTTTCCAAGTGCTCACTATTGGTGGCACGATGTGTAAGAATACGCTGTTACGAAAAACTTCAGATAATTTTATTATTGTGCAACAAACAAAATTAAAACAACCGGGTTTTAACACTGCCGCAATTTTTTTAGATTTTTTAAATTCACAATTACACCCAAATGTAAAAGTGCTAGGGCTTAACTTTGCGTTCCCGCTTAACCCGACTACTCGGGATGGTCGATTGGATGGACTTTTAGTCGCCGGCACCAAAGAACACACCTTTGCCGGCCTGGTCGGTAAAACTGTCGGTGAAACAATCGAAGTTTTTATGAAAAAAAAGAATAATCGTAAAGTCAAAATTTCTTGTGCCAATGATACAATTTGCCTGCTGCTGTCCGGACTAACGCAGACACATTGGCAAGGCTTAGCCGCAGGCATTGTAGGTACCGGACTTAACTTTGCAATATTCCTAGACGAACACACGCTGGTTAACCTGGAAGCTGCAAACTTTAATAAGTTTACTGTCAGTGAAACCGGAAAATGGATAGACCTGGCATCTAAAAAACCGGGAGCCGCATTGTTTGAAAAAGAAATCTCCGGTGCATATCTTTTTCAACATTTCAATTTGCTGACGGGACTGAAGATCAATTCCACCGAAGAGTTGCATAAAATTGCTGAGGGAAAAAGTAACTACGCAGGCATTGCACAACGGTTGTTTAACCGTTCGGCAATGCTCGTTTCCTGCCAGATTGCCGGCATTACAAAATTCTATAAAAATAACATAACCTTTGTCATGGAAGGAAGTTTGTTCTGGAAAGGGTGGAAACATCGTGAAACAGTTACAAAACACGTGGCTCAACTGATTCCAGAATATCAAGTTAACTTTGTTGAGATTGAAAATAGCGGCATTCTCGGTGCGGCAAAATTGGTAGCGTAAAAATTAAGTTTTCGAAAAACTGTATTTATTGATTACATCTAACACTCCCCGGGCAAAGGTACGCCAGCTAAAATCCTTGGCTCGCGCAAATCCTTTTTTAATGAGCTGCTGCCTCAGTTGTTCATTTTCGGCAACTTGAGTGAGTGCCAGTGCGATATGTTCAGAACTCGACACATTGATCGTCAGTCCCGCATCTCCCACAATTTCCGGCATTGAGGAACTGTTTCCGGTAATAACCGGTGTACCTGAACGGAGCGCTTCAATAAGCGGTAACCCAAAACCTTCATAGAGTGCAGGTGAAATGAAAGCAGTCGCCCCGCGATAATATTTGGGCAACTCGCTCATCCGCAAGTAACCTTTGCTGATAACCCGTTTTTGCAAACCCAAGCGCTTAATCGTGTGCGGAATTCCGGAATCCAGTTGCAAATCACTCCCTACCAAAACCAGTTGGTAACTACGTTTGCTGGTCTTGAGAAATTCTGCAAAACCTTCGAGTAAACGCGGAATGTTTTTGGTTTTTTTTAATTGCCCCACGTAGAGAAAATACGGCTCCAGCTGGACATATTTTGAGCCGTCCGGAGTATAGGCCGGAGAAACTCCAGGATATAATACGGTTATCCGCTCTGATGGTACATGGTAATTTTCCATTATATCCAGTTTGCTCGCTTCGGAAATTGTTATCAGATGTGCGCTCTTCTCAACCAGTTCATCAGTCTGACGCTTCAGGGCCTGGTTGTTTTGATACGCCTCGGGAAATTTGATAAATGCCAAATCATAGAGAAAACCGATTACCCGCGAAACGCCAAATGCCGGAACTGCTTGTGCCAGCGCCAGGAAAACATCAGGTTTATCCAACCATAATGCCAATGGCAGACGAATGGTTTTATAGCCATATGAAGGTGACAACACTCGCAAATTCACCCGGCGCTCAAAATGGCTGACAATAGATTTAGTTAGCGGGGCAAAGCTATACAAATCATACTGATTGCGCTGGTCAAGCAGACTCAATTGCACCAGTAGGTTGGTACAAATTGTGGCCAATCCCCCTTGTGCCCGTTTGTCCTGAAAAGAAATTGCACCGCAGTCAACGGCAATTTTGAGTTGCGGCCGCGGTTTTCGCCCGGCATGATTTATTTTTTTCATAGACACTAACCCTCAACACCAGTATGCATTATACGGCATTTAGACATACTGAGCGTTCCCGCTATTTTGACTCAAACCAGACGCATATTCTGTTTTAGGCGTCACGAAGAGTAATTCCTGGTAACCCCTTGACATGGGGAATTAAATTCTCCAAACTGGAATAAGTATTGAATAGTAAGGAGGTGTATATGGCAAAAGCCAAAAAAGTTCATCACAAGGTTAGACATCATTTACCAACGCTTCACCAACCAGTGCCACATGTAGTGGCCTATGTATTGCTCGCAATCTTATTTGTTATCGTCGTTAAACTGGTGAGTGTAACAACTGGTGCTGGTTTATAACTTTACGAGAGCGGGCGAATGGTAATTAGGTCACTAATTATGGTCGCGCGCTTTTTCGTGGTGTAAAAAGTAGGAAAAAATAACGCGCAAATTCGTAGTAGCTGAAACACAAAGCCAAGAGGAAACCGTATATCCCATCTCTATACCCTTCATCCTCAACAAATATCGACCAGAACATATGAAGTGGATAGAGCGTAAACTTTTTAAAAGTTGCCTTTTCTCCTTTGGCAAAATAAAGTTTTGCTTCTAGCTGAGCATATCGAGTGAACTTGGAAAGGATTTGTGGTAAAGAACGAAAAGAATAGTGGTTTATTTCTCCTTTTAAATTTCCAATTCTTCCTTTTATGACCACCTCTTCGTGTACCGGATCCAGGGTTACCGACCCTTTATTTCTTCTAAACAATCTGACCTTAGAATAAGTTTGCGCTTTTGACTTTAACGCGTGACCCAAAAAATGATTTTTGTATGGAACCGCGTACGCATCATATTTCGGTTCGTACGATAAAACATCTTTGATTTCTTTTTGCAACTGACGGGACACAAATTCGTCAATGTCTACAAGCAGTATCCAGTCTTTAGTTGCTTTAGACAAAGCAAACTGTTTTAACAATCCCAAGCTCTTTTCGCTGTTGGGAAAGACATGTGGCGTAAATACTTTGGCGATTTCGACAGTCTTATCGGTAGATTGGTTATCAACCATGATTATTTCATCCGCCCACCCATAATACATAAGAAATTCACCGATGTGCTTCTCTTCATTTTTTACTATTGTGCAAATGCTTATCTTATCCATATAATTTAAGAATGTTCTCCGGAATCGTCCATCTTCTTAAGCAGATTAAACATCACCTCTGGTTAACATTGCTTCATCTCGAAGGATTAATGGATCGTTCTCGCTTGTATCGAGATTTTCCTGGACTAAAAAACAAATTCAATTCTTCCGCGCCAATAGTAACAAATAGTTATAAACACTACACTACCACTGTGTCAAATCCCAAGATGGCTGTTTCTTTAGAACTGGCAACATTTTTGTCAGCTTTGTGCTCAACGCTTAACCCGCGATCAGTTCTCGACCTAGGTTCGGGTTATTCAACCTATGTTTTTGCCCGTTACAAACAAGAGTCAAAACATTCTGTAAAACTTTGGTCAGTTGATGACAACCGAAAATGGCTGGCAAAAACGCATGTCTTTTTGAAAAAGCAAAAATGTCATCCGTCACGGCTCATGCATTGGCTAACACTTGAAAAAATGCGCTTTCCAATATTACCATTTGAATTTGTACTTTACGACTTGGGAATTATGAGCACACGTAAACGGATTTTTCCTTATCTTATAAACCACACTAAAAAGGAAACTCTTATTATAGTCGATGACGTACACATGCTTGATTATCAGCGATTAGTCAGGAAGTTGATTCGCAACCAAGTAACACAATACTATTCTTTGAGATCGTTGACGTTAGACACTTACCAGCGTTTCGCCATGTTGGTTATTCGTTAAAAACCAAATACTATTCATTTCAAAACATACCAAAGCGGCGAACAAAATAATCTCTTATTCCTTGCAGCGAATTCCATTCACTTGCTGCCGCATGTTCGTAAAGCGTCTTAGGTAATCGTATTACCTCACGTAATTTCACTGGAAAAGGGGCGTTGCGTTCAATAAATAGTAGATGGTTGCGAGCTAAATAGTATTTTTTTAGCAATAAACTTTGTGACTCTTCTAAATGCACTATTTTTGCAGTTGGCACTACGAACGAGGAAAAACCAAGTTGTTTTGCTCTGACACAAAATTCCACATCTTCATAATAAAGAAAATACTTCTCATAAAAACGCAAGTCTTTTTCAAGCAACTTTCGTGGAATCAGCATGCAAGTGCCGGACACAAAATCCACTTCTTTTTCTTTGTGGTTTTTATTATCTAAGTCTTTAAACCCAATGAGCCCCGCAGTATAACGTTTTTTATCCAGTTCTCCACCAATTGACCAGATCCGTTTTCCATCCTTCATCAATATCTTCGGACCAAAAATCCCGTTACCCCCATGCTTCTCTGTTGCTGAGAGTAATAATCTAATGGTATCTGGCTCAAGCACTGTATCAGGATTGAGGATAAGCACAAACTCGCAATTCAGTTCCAGTGCTTTTTCAATACCAAAATTATTTCCGCCTGCATAACCTCGATTTTGTGAAAGTGAAAATAACCTCACCGTTTTAAAATTTTTCTTCACGATATCAACAGTTTTGTCCGTCGAGGCATTGTCTACCACTATAATCTGTCTCTGCTGCTGCTTTTCCAACGACATAACGCAATTCTTTATTGCTGCCTCGTTGTTATACGTAACAACTATAATTACAACGCTCATGTTTCAATTATATGCTAAGGCTCACAGATGAATAAATAAGCTGGACATACTGAAAAGTTCATTTAATTTTTTATTGTATAAAGTGTTGCGTTAAGACCGATGAGTGTCCACTCTTTTTTTGAATCAGATAATCGTGGCATAATTTCCTCGTACTGTTCAGGATGAAAAGACAGAAAGTGGGTGGCCTGGCCGACTTTAATTTCGCGTTTGAGAATTTCGATTGCACTTACTTGATCAGCTGATGCAGTTCTTCCCAAATATGTACAACCGCTGAAATACGCTACATACAATCCTCTCGCCCATTCGTCAGATAGTAGAACGCAGGGGGCTGTAATTTTTTGGCTAATTGCGAAATGTAATACACTATTGCGATCTGGCGCTACTGCTTTAGTATAGTGACTGCTAAATAAAAACAAAGCCGCGAGAAAGAAAACCGTGACCAATGGTTTAAAGTGTGGTTTCATCCCTACCACCAGCAAAATAATGAGCGGCACGACAATTGGCCACAGGTAACGCTCCTCAACTAGTACCACGGCATATAACAGTATCCAAAGAATGATAAAAATGGCTAGGATCCTCAGTTCCCGTTTACGTCTGATTTCATTACTCGCAAAGACGAGAAAGATGAGTCCGAGATGAAAGTTCTTGAGTAAAAATTGTCCAGTGGTTACTAGATTTTTTTTAAGCGCAACCAACTGTTTCATTACGTCAAAAGTAATCGGAGTAAAATCTGCCGGGTCTGACCAGTAGGAAATAGCGCCTGCTGTTGGTTGTTGTGGACTATTTAAAAAATTAAATGTGTTTCCGGTGACAAACGTCTGGTAGGTAATCTGTCCACTTGTCCCAACTGAAAACTGGTGGTATTTGATAAACAAAAAACTGGACCAGATGACGACAATTGAAGTCAAACCTACGAGCACCCAACTGACTGATGTGGGTATGCGCGGATGCACGTAACGCCAAACCACCACGGGGAAAAACAGTAGTGCGAAAACGAGAAAATAAGTTTTAATTAAATACCCAAATCCCAGGAGTAATCCAAACATTCGCCAATCAATTGCCGAACTTTCATGGATGAGGGAAGTCACTACCATAAGTAACAGTAAAATGTAGACGCTTAAGAGTAAATCTGGAGTAATCAATTGCCACATACTGCTGCTTCCGGCAAACAGCAGGGTGAAAATGGCGGTCAGTTCGGCTTTCCGATGATCTTTAAAGATATAAAAAGCAAAGCAGTAACTTGAGATGAGCCAACTCATGGCGAGGATAAACGTCGAGACTTTGGTTACGGTCAACCAGTCACCGAGAGGTTTCAGCGCTATCAAATGCAGGGGATACCCAGGACTCCAGTAGGCAGTAATGGCACTCCGAAAATGACCAACACTGAGGTTGCGCGCAATTTCAATATACGAAATGCCGTCAGGATTGATGTCGAGTCGGTGATTAAAAATAAAAAACCCTGCCAAAGCCGCGTACAAAATGAGCAGGGTAAAGATGATATGGATCCGGATCCTCACAGCGGGAAGAAGTATAACATTTACTGCCCACGAACTACCATGCGGTCATGCAAACCCAAGAGAAAACCTATTTTTTATAGTAAACCATTTTTCTTGTTTCTTGTGAAATTAATTTATGATACGATTATATTGGTATTATGAATTTAAATACAGAAACGTCTACATCCGAGGTTGCTATTCAAGAACAAGTTCAAAGAAATACTCCTCCGATCAACACAAAACAACTTGTCACTCCAGTACAACCAGCTCCAAGTATTCCTTTGCAGCCAATCCAAAATAGCTTTGAAATTAAACCAGCTGGTGCTTGGTCAAGATTTTGGGCTAGCGTTATTGATAACATGGTTCTGAGTTTGCCAGTTGTAATAATTGCTTTCGTCTGGTCTCTAACCACTAAAACGAATATCACTTTAGGTAACATAGAAAACAATAATATATTTACAATTATATTCTTATTATGTTACTTTCCTTACTTCATTTACCTAACAGCCTCAAAAGGTGCTACTGTCGGTAAAGATGCCTACGGACTTAAAGTCGTTAAAAGTGGGACTGATCAATATATAACTTATGTTCAGTCTGCCATTCGTGAATTAGTGAAATTCGGTTTAATGATAATCCCACTACTAGGTGGACTTTTTTACTTAATAAATGGTTTGATGATTATTTTTTCTAAACAAAAAAGGGGAATTCATGACAGAGCAGTAAACTCACAAGTGTTAAGAGTTAAGCCTGCATGGAAAATGGGCAAGCAAATATTATTTTTTGGTGGTTTTATCTTGCTTGGAATTATTATTTTAACTTTCAGTCCTCAGTTTTTTTCAACATAAGCCAGCGCGGATTAAACTAACTATCAAATTAGATCAGGCTCCTGAAAATCTAGCTCTCTTTAAATACGATACGTTTGGATGGTCATTTTCGGCACACTCGTGTGAATTTAAGTTTTAGAACTTTCTACCAACAATTGTAGCCGCTGAGGGAGTCGAACCCCCGACCTTTGCAATGTGAATGCAACGCTCTAACCAACTGAGCTAAGCGGCCGAAATTTAATTCCCAGTTGAACATAGTATAACACTTCGTTATACTGAATCTGCGGGCAACGCCGTATTTTTTGTTTTATGAAAATGCTCTTATTACGCTTTTTTCGCACCATTTTTCATTTCTTTTTTGACGTGCTTGAGTCGATTGTGGTGGCCTTGGCGATATTTGTGGTCGTGTACCTGTTCCTCTACCAACCGCACCAGGTCAAAGGAGCCAGCATGGAACCCAACTTCCACGACGGCGAGTATATTTTGACGAATAAATTTGTGTATAAGTTTGAGGATCCGCATCGGGGAGACGTCATTGTTTTTAAATCGCCGCAAAATCCGGATATTGATTTTATCAAGCGGATTATCGGCACCCCGGGCGACCATGTGAAACTCCAGAATAATCATTTTTATGTCAATAACCAGCTGTTGGGCGAATTGTACATTGCTGACGAACTGTATACGTACTACGGCAACTTTTTGAAAGAGGGGGCTGAGATCATCATTCCCCAGGACTATTACTTTGTGGTGGGGGACAACCGACCGCGCAGTTCTGATTCGCGCGAATGGGGACCAATTGACAAATCTGCTATTATCGGCAAATCCCAGTTTCGCTACTGGCCGTTAAACCGCGCCGGCCTGATCCAGGATCCGCAGTACTAGGGAATTCAGTTAATGAGTTTATGGTGGATTTCCTTGACTACTTTTGAGGTTTTTTCCAGGTTTCCGCGGATGACGACCACAATCCGGACTTCCACCTTTGACTGGGTAATTTTCACCAATCCCTGTGTTTGCTGGGCAATATCTGAGGCAATTTTGTCAAGTTCGTCATTATGAATCCGTTCAATGCGGGAACGGGCTGTCTTTGAGTATTGGGCTTTAAGCCTACGGGCCAGATCTTCAGCTCGGCGCACCGATGCATTTTCCGAAAGTAGCATCTTATAGGCATCAACCATCAGTTTCACGTCTCCCAATCCCACGAGAGCGCGCGCGTGCCCTTCAGATACGGCTCCACTCATCAGGCCATCTTTAATCGCATCAGGTAGTGAAAGCAAGCGTAAACTGTTGGAAACGTAGGCATCGCTTTTGCCGACCCGTTTGGCAATTTCCGATACCGGCAACCCGAATTCTTCAATCAACCGTTCAAACGCCTGAGCCCGTTCAATCGGGTTTAAGTCCTCCCGCTGCACGTTCTCAACAATGGCCATTTCGAGCATGCCGCGGGCCGTGGTTTCTTTGATAAGTACGGGAACGGTACGCAATCCCAGCAGTTTTGAAGCGCGCCACCGGCGCTCACCGGCAATAATCTGATATCCGGCCGGAGTTTTAGCCACCACCAATGGCTCAAGAATTCCATGTTCTTTGATTGAGTCAACGAGATCCCGAAGCGAATCCGCGTTAATGAGCCCTCGAGGTTGGAGCGGATTGGGCTGGAGCATTTCTGTATCAAGTTCAAGTACCTGACCCCCAATATTTGCGGGCATTTGGTTACACCTCCCGGGTAGCAGATTTTCGAGCTTTTTTCAATGAAAAAAAGCAGAAAAATCTTTTTCGATTATTATGTTTAAACGTCTTATATTTCAGCCAAAGTAGAATATTTCTCTCGAAAATTCACTACCCGGCCTCCACTGAAACGTGTTTTTTAGCTAAACGTGTATAAAATTTTACGATTCCTGCGCGGAGGGCAAAAACCGTGTGGTCTTTTCCCAGCCCGGTTCCGAGGCCGGCAAAGACTTTAGTACCCCGTTGGCGGACGAGTATAGCGCCAGGTTGGGCCTTTTGGCCGCCATAAATTTTCACTCCCAGTCGTTTTGAACGGGAGTCGCGATTACCTTTAGTAGTTCCACCAGCTTTGACGTGTGCCATAAAACAAATGCAAAGTCCTGCCTGCCGGCAAGGTCAAAAACCAAAGTGAAAAATTTTACCTTTTGATTTCTGAGTTTTAAATTTTCCTGAAAACGTAAATTTGCCGTTTCACAACCGCTTGCGGCCGGGCATACTGCAGCGAACCTTGTTTGACAGTATACCCAAGCTTTTCACAGTTGTCAATCATTTTTTTCACGCGAAAAACCGACCTACCGAAACTCACTTCGGGCAAGACTATGACGACAAATCCTCCCGGCTTCAATACTTTTGTCCATTCACGCAGCACTCCTCTATACAGTTTTTCTAGGCCAGTGAAAGTGTTATCAAGATTCTGCTGCGTCACCGGTTTACCGTTTCGCATAAGTACTTCTCCCTGCTTCTCAAATGCAGTTCCTAGGAACGGCTCAGTCACAATCGCGTCAATACTTACAGCTGGAACGAGCTCAGAAACATGGGTTGCGTCACCAGTTTCCAAACCATAACAAGATTCATCCAACCGATAAGTTTGAATGAACCAGGTAAGATTTGCGCGGGCTTTCGTAATCACCTCGTGATTAATGTCACTGCCGATCATTTTTTGGCCTAGCAGTAATCCTTCGGCAACCACGGTACCCATACCGCAAAACGGATCAAGTATCAGTTGTGGCTTATTCGTAACCACAAGGTTTAACATCATCCGGGCGACTTTTGGCGGCAACATACCAGAACTTGGATCTGCAAACGGCCGGCCAAAATCACGCTTGCTCCAGTCCTCGCTGTTCTGCACCGCTACAGTTTGCGCAATTCCCCACTGTTTATTCTGGTCAATAAAGCAAATTAGCTCGGTAATGTTTTGTTTCAAAACCACAATACTTTGCAAAATTCCCGATTCTTTAGGCAGGACATAACGTAAATTCTGCGGTTCGCGTAACGCTTTTACTTCTTTGCACAACTCCATAATGGGTAAATTCCGCTGGCTGTAGTTACTGAGGCCAAAATTTTTGGTTTCCGATGGAATTACAGACAAAAGGGTTTCTGCATCGATCAACTCAACCTGTTTCATACTGCGAGCGATTTTCACGGTTCCACCCAGCCGTTTATTGAGCTCGGCAACCGGCGGCGGATCTGGAAAAGTAATGCAAACCAAGGGATGCTGGTGCCAGGAAATTGTGTGGTCGGGAACAAATTGAGTCAGGACGCTCTTGAGTTCCGCAAAACACAGTTCCGGACTGACTCCCAGTACAAACAGGTATGAGTAACTCATGTAGACGGCTTACGCGTTTGCGGGAACTGGTTTAGCTGCTTTCGGTGCCTTTTTAACTGCAGTAGCTTTCAGCGTTCCAATTGCTTCAACCGTGATTTCAGTGAGTTGTGAACGGAAGCCGGTGTGCCGACGGGTGCGTGATTTCGCGCGAAAACGGCGGACGTGGACTTTTTCACCCTGGCCGTGGCTGACAATTTTGACCGTGACCGGAGTTTGCGATGCTACTGTTCCAAGCGTAACTTCCTTACCCTCAGCAACCAGAAGCGCGGGTACTGTCATTGTGTCACCAACAGCGCCGGAAAGCCGGTCAACGACCACCTTATCTCCCGAAGCAACCCGATATTGATGCCCACCTAATTTAATAACTGCGTACATAAAAAGTCTCCAAAAGTGCGTTTTACTGCTCTATTCTAACAAATACAGAGCTGAAAGACAATTGATTACTCCCCCCGTGGTTTTTGCAATGAGGCGACAAAAATCCCCAACCCAATCCAGGTCGCAATTAAAGAACTACCCCCGTAGGAGACAAACGGTAACGTAAT
>Ga0209210_1000801_pt1 | contig 29968 bp, 27 predicted proteins | sample RifGroA1_FD_183991 | JGI IMG/M metagenome (GOLD analysis project Ga0209210, IMG submission 183991) | Contaminated groundwater microbial communities from Rifle, Colorado, USA - Rifle Groundwater A1 (SPAdes) (version 2) | ecosystem: Environmental > Aquatic > Deep subsurface > Groundwater >...
GGAATACATTAAGGAACAAGAAGGGGAACCTATGGAGGACGACAGTCGATTTCAAATCGACCAAATATAAACCCCTCGCCTTAGAGGCGAGGGTAGTTTAGTTTACGGAGTGGCCACTTTATTTCGGTTGACCATAATTAGAAATATACTCGTCTCTTTCTGCATTAGTGTATGGTTCTCTAATCCATGAACAGGTATGTGTATTCGGATCAAAATCTAAATACACTCTGGTATTGGGTTCAAGATACCAAAAAAATGGAAGCTTCCAACCTTTTTCAGTAACCGGCTCTAAGGATTTTTGTAGACACGCATTTATCTGTGATAGAGAAAATCCCCATTGTGTAGCATTTATAGTTATTACCTTTTTAGGGTGAGTAAGACCACCACATATGTTCTTTTCAATTACCGAGGTTCTTGGATCGTCACCAAAATAGATAATTTGCGTTGGAAAGTCTTTTATTTCCATTATTGGATTATTACTTGATTTCATGATTCTTTGTATGGTGTTATAATCTTCTGTCCAACTCGCATTATTACACCACTTCCCCTTTGGGGGTGGTTCGGGAGTGATTGCAGTGGGAATGACAGGTTTTTCTGTTTTTTTTGGTGGTTGTCTTTCTTTGTCGTAATCTATTTCGGCAGCATTCTGGGTAAGTGCCAAATTTTCTGAACGTTGTTGTTTAACTATGTTTGGGTTTTGTGAGGGTCGAATATCTATCGGAAAAACAGCTGGAGAAGGATTAAAAATAACCGGAAGGTTTAGCATGGCATCCGGAGTTGGAGAGGGAGAGATATGGGGTAAATCAGGAGTAGCTGCTACTGGAGCAGCTCCAGAAAAACCTGGTAAACACCCCGTAGTAGCCATTGCTGCAATAGCAACGACTGTTAAGACACCACCAACACGAAGTGCAACACGTCCAATCTGTTGCCACCTTGTTAGTTCCTCCTCTATATCAGGTTGTTGAGCTTTAGCTTGTTCTGCTATTTTTTGCTGCAATTGATCATGGACAGAAGGATATTCTTGATGATATCCAACTGATCCGTCATCATACACATTTACTGCATCATACCCCTTTGGTACTGTTTCCTCGGGAAAAAGAGAAGGGTCCGGCGCTATTGGAGATGTTCGTGCGTCTATTACTGGTGAAGGATAGTCCCCTTCAGTATTTGCTGGCATATAACCTATAGTATACCTTTATGAGAACATATTGTCAAGAAGGTGTCAAGAGGGAAAATGCTATGGGTCCTTCACCCACACATGGAGGGTGATTTACCTGCCTGCGCTCCGTCGGCCAGAGCCTTTGGCGGCGTGCGACCGGCAGACAGACTTTTGAAGCTACATGCCAGAAGCCAACTATTTTATGATATGTTTTTTTAGAAATGTCAGGAGATAGAACAGGAGAAGCGCGGGAATACCAAAAATAAAACCAAAGAGCGTCCACACTCCATGATGGGACTCCTGATATAACCAATATGCAATACCACCGTTTTCTAAATACGAAACTATAAACTGCGCGATAAACAATGTCTGTTGCATCGTTTGACCTGGCATTAGAGGAACCGATCCGGTCGACAAAAGCATACGTGGTAACTGAGAAGCCAAAAATATGCCAATAAACTTAAAAACAATTGCAATGACGATAAATTTTTCGTATTTTTTCATATACCTCCTTCATAGAAAACCGGATTGGTTAAGAATAGCATAGCACATGACGTGCCTCTCAGTCCAATCCGGTTCGAACAAATAGATCATAGCTTTCGACATTAGCGCGAATAGTTAATCGTTGTAACTCCAACACTTATAGAAGTCGGTTGTGTATGTCACGTCACGGGGACCGAGCGATTGCCTTGGACCATCCGGGTATGAGTAGCCTTGCCACCAACCATAACCCCACGGAAGTACATTTCCGTATTCGTCAACGTAAATCCAGCCGCCATGATAGCGCCAGTGACTTACGTATCCGAAAGGATTATCGTCGAGAGACCAGCAACCCACAGAACCAAGATACATCCATTCGGTACCCTCAAACGTCCAGATACCGCTCCAACGTTGATATACGCCGCCGCTCATCCTTGCAGTTGCCTGAGTATATCACCCACACCCGCCGGGTGATATAGGTATACACCTATTCTCATACCCCTCTTATTTGCTATATAAAGATGAATTTAGTATCCCACACATGTACGTACATGATTCTTATACTAAATTGACAAATAAATTTTATTCGTACGTCAGCTTCTATTCCTTGCCTATTTGTAAAGTTGATTATGGGTGCCGAGAGCGATAAACATCACACAATGAGGAGACACTTCCTGATATATTGCGCGCCAATCTCCGGTCACATTGATACTCCGTTTCCCTTCATAATGACTATGAAGAGCGTGGTTATGAAGGAATGGGTGAAATGGATTTTTAATAAACAACAGGGTGCGTTGCTGAAATGCTTGCCGTATTTCTTTCGGAGTTTTTTTAAGTTGTTTGATAAAGCGATACGACAGGTCCACGTTCATGATTATTTTTTTGCAATTGAATCAAGAAACGCAATTGCTTTCTCCGGGGTATCGAAGGAAACATATTTGCCGTTTTTTCTGTCCTTGTCAGACTGGCGGAGTATTCTTTTAAGATAGGGAGTGGGCTCCAACTGCACATCATCAGCAAAATGTACGCGTTTAGTGCGGACGAGGTTGCGAAGGTACGCATTCACGAGCGTGCTTAACGAAAAGCCTAAACCCGACGCTATTTTCATAGCTTGCGCCTTGATTTTTTTATCTGTCCTGACGGTAAGCATAGCAGAGTTCATATGCGGATAGTATAGACATTGTCTATACACCTGTCAAGTCGCGCGTTTCTACACCCGCTCTCCTACTTTTGTTTGTCAGATTATTGTATGGTAAAAATAAAGGCAGATATCTTTTTTTGCGATAATTTTGTATATCGGATATACTTATCGATACGACTCTACAAAAATTTTACAAAAAATGAATTTGATGAAATATCGACATTTAATGTCGAAGCACGGTATGACGTCTATAAACGGACGTTGTATAAAAAAGCAACAAAAGAATTTACAACCATGTATTTTGTCACCCACACCCGCCGGGTGATATAGGTATACACCTACTCTTTTGGTACAAGATTATGCTATTGTATACCTAATGGCTTCGAAAAGGGCTATCGTTTTCTCAAATGGACACTGGTATCATGTTTTTAATCGCGGTATTGAAGGACGCCCTTTATTTCTTACCAAAAAGGATTACACACGATTTCTTCTCACACTTCAATATTATCAATACGCGGATATTCCGTTGAGGTACTCCTATTTTATTCAATTGACTCCGGGTGTACAGGAACGCGTGATGCAGGGAATTATGGAAAAGCCAAAACGCATAACCATATCTGCGTATTGTTGTATGCCGAATCATTTTCACCTTTTAATCCGTCAAAATATCGATGATGGAATATCGCGCTATATATCAGATGTTTCAAACAGTTATTCAAAGTATTTTAATACTAAGAATGGTAGAATAGGTACGCTGTTTCAGGGAATATTTAAGGCAGTTCACATTGAAGGAGACGATCAGATGCTCCATGTATCCCGATATATTCATATAAATCCATATGTATCATCCCTCTGCGAATTTACATCAGTTTTTCAATATCCATGGAGTTCTTTGTCAAACTATGTATTCGGTAAACAGGATACGCTTGTAGATACAACGGACATTTTGAGTTATTTTTCCGAAAAACAATCATATAAAACATTTATTACAGATCAGATGTCGTTTGCAAAGAAAAATAAAAAAATGGAGCACTTGTTATTAGAGTAGAAGAAAAGGTGCAAAGCTATATCACCCGCCGGGTGATATAGGTATACACCTACTCTTTCATAATTTATAATTTATTTATGAACATTACAGTCGTTATTCCCACCATCCGCACGCTTTCGTTTTTATCCGAATGGAAATTGCTTCTTTCTCAATGCCATCTTTTGATTGTCGAAGATCATGAGGAGAAGATGATTAAAACACCCAAAACCGGATTTATGAGCATCTCGCATTACTGTTGGGAGGATATACAGCATGATTTTGGCAAAGATGAATGGATATTTTCCCGTCAAAACGCAGGAATACGCTCATACGGATTTTGGAAGGCATGGAAAAAGGGTGCGGACATTATTATCACTCTGGATGATGACTGTTATCCGGTCGATAGGAATTTCATAAAACAGCATGTTCATAACCTATCTCTTCATGCTCCCCATAGTTGGCAGCCGACGTATCCGCATCCTGACTTTATTTATACGCGCGGGATTCCTTACCGGATACGAAATACCTATCCGGTTATGGTAAGCCATGGGTTGTGGACCAAACACATTGACCTTGACGGAGTGACGCAAAAGAACTACCCGGATCTTTGCCTGCCTTCCTATCCCCCATTTCTTACGTTCATTCCAAAAAGACAGTATTTCCCTATGTGTTCCATGAATCTCGCGTTTCGGAAAGAAGTCACACCGTTTATGTATTTTCCTCTGATGGGCAAGGATCCCGATGGAGTCTCTTGGGAGTTTGACCGGTTTGATGATATCTGGGCAGGTATATGTGCCAAGAAAATCATGGATCATCTTGGCTTTGCGGTAGCCAACGGGTCGCCGTTTGTAGAGCATCGGAAAGCATCGGATCCGGATGTGAACATAAAAAAAGAAAAGACAGGTCTTCCTGTCAACGAAAAACTTTGGCAATGGGTTGATGCGGTTAAGTTGACCAAACATGCTCCTGCTTTATGCTACCAAGAGCTTGCCAAGGGCATTGCATTTCCCCACACGCGGTATTTTACGAAGCTCCGGAAGGCTATGCTCATTTGGGCGGAACTATTCCTGTAGGTTGAAAACACTGAAAACACACACCCGGTGTGCGAATCACACACCAGGTGTGAATAGTTAGAAAAATGGGAAAACACAACATCGTATTGATCACTGGGGGCTTAGGATACATTGGTGCTCCGACCGCGTATGCTTTGTCACGCATGGGATTTCGGGTGGTTGTTTTTGATAGTGCCCGTTTTTGCCAATCGATTCCCGGAATTAAAGAAGTCCCAAATCCGGGAATCGGAAAAAAAGAAAATTATATTTTTGTTCAAGGAGATATTCGTGATATATCTGCGCTTACCTTAGTTATGAAGAAATATCAACCCGGTATTGTTATCCATTTTGCCGCATTAACTTCAGCGACAGAATCAGAAAAACAAAAAGCTTTGTATGTTGATACGAATGTTCGGGGAACGAAAAACGTTCTTGGGGCGATGAAAACCAGCGGGTGCAATAATCTCATTTTTGCATCATCGGCATCCGTTTATGGATTAGTTAATAACGGACTATCTGAAGATTCGGTTGTTCATCCCATGCATACGTATGCTTCTACAAAAAAAGAAGCAGAACAGATCATACAGGAGGAAGCAGCAATTCGATGGGTTATTCTACGGTATTTTAATGTCGTCGGGGCAACAAAAGACGGATTATTCGGCGAGCCGATCCGGAAAAATCCGAAGCTTATCCCCTCTGCCTTACGGGTTGGATTAGGGTTGCAAAAGAAATTACCTATTTACGGAAATGACTATCCAACTCCTGACGGAACTGCAATACGCGATTACATATCTTTGGAGGATGTTGTGAGATCTAATATAGATGCAGTCCGGTTTATGCAGAAGGACAATCCTTCCAATATCTTTAATATCGGAAGCGGGGTCGGAACCAGCAATCTGGAAGCGGTGCATGTAGTTGAAAAGAAACTGGGGAAAAAAATACCGATACTTTTGAAAAATCAGCGGAAGGAAGCAATAATTTCTGTTGCTAATATTAAGAAGGCAAAAAAAATGCTCGGATGGAAGCCTCAATGTTCGAGTTTACCTAAAATTATCGACGGATTGGTTTCTTTTCAAAAAAACTTCATCAATAACCGGAATTCCGTGAGGATATAATTGCCTCATCTGCGACCGGTAACAGGACAGGATCTCTTTTTTCTCCTTGTGATGCGGGATTCGGAATACTTCCCGAAATTCTCTATTTACATTCCCGGAATTAAAGAAATCCCAATTCCGGGAATGAGGAGTTTGAGTAATTTTCCATGCGTACGGCTGGTCTGGATAATAATATGTTTTATTCGGGAGTGTTTGGGCAATGCGGTTTATTATAATGTGATCAGCATGAGTACCAATGCCAAGCGGTGCGTAGATGATATCCGATTTTTTACAATAAGATACGATCTCTTTGCGAATTTTTTTAAGAAGTATTTCATCATTTTTAGCTATATTTCCGGAACAAAGGTGATCAAATGTCGGATACAAAGGTTTTCCTTTCTCATTTTTCCGAAATCCCCCATCAATAAAATCCAGATGTATAAACGGGATAGTAAGCTTAGCCATTGCAGATGTATCTTCTCTTTTTCTTGTATCGGTAAAACCTGTAACACCCAAACAACCGGATTTTAAAAGGTATTTTTGCGCATCCCAGCTGATGGGTCTTGTGCCGAATTCGGTAAACACCGTTATAATACATACCGGTTTTTTTTCTTTGACGAGATTGATGATATAACTGCCTGCGGACAGTACCGCATCATCCATGTGGGGAGAAAGGAAAACGTGTCTCATATATCCTAAATATTCTATAATAAGACAGTATCAATATCTATGATGACGTTTATCCGCAAGCATCTCATCCTTACCGCATTTTTTTTGTTCCTTGGAATCTGTCTTTTTTTGGGTGACGGCCAGCAGATGCTTGTTGACACGGTTGGAGCTGGAGGAGTGCTGGCATTGCTCCTTGTTGCCTTTCTTTACGGGAAACGGGAACGTGAATTGCCGCTTGTTCCGGCAGTGTTGTGGGGAGCAACGATTCTTTATTTCATTGTCCGTACCGTATTTTCTGACGATATCGGCTATTCAGTGTACTCGACAGTCAGAATACTCGATGCATTTCTTCTGTTTTATATTTTCTATTGTTACACTAATGACAATGACCGCAGGGTGATCCCCGGATATATCTTGGCATTTTGTATTTTTTCTCTTTCGGCATCGTTTGTGTACATGCTTATTCCGACTCTAGCCGCGACACTCCCCAAAACTAACCTTCTTGTCCCGACTTATGGACACAATAATATTGTCGACATACTCCTCTTTGGCATCCCAATTGCGTTTTTCTTTATGGTATCAAATAAAAAAACTCTATATCTTTATATCTTTATCTCTTTGTTACTTGGATTTGCATTCTCATTTGCCCGGGCAGCAATGATCGTAGTTTCTCTGTTTCTTGCGGCTTCTTTGCTTTTTATCTGGAAGAAGCTATCCGTAAAGAAGCGTACGTTGTTGTTTACTCTCTTTTGCGTTATTGCCGGTATGGTCCTTTTGCTTCTTACTGTTCCCCAAAAGACGTATTCCGGATATGTTTTTCAGGCAATACTTCCGAAAATGACCAAACAGGCAGACGGAACGACGAACCGTTTTGAATATTTCCGTCAGGCAATTCTCGCAATTAAAGAACGGCCTTTTTTTGGAAGCGGTCCCGGGACATTTCTTTTGCAGTCTAAACGCCTGCAGAGCGCTCCGGATTCGTATTCCCGCCACGCGCATAATTTTATATTAGAGCAGTTAACCGAGGTTGGCAGCATCGGAACAACACTTTTGTTGCTCATAGGCATGTGGTGGCTGATAACTGTTTGGCGGACGTACCGGAAACAAGAGGGAACAAAACGGTTTACACTTGTCATCCTTGGAGCAGGTATTGTTCTTCAAACGCTGAATGCATCGATAGATTTTTCCCTGAATTTCTTCATTATTCTCATGCTCTACGGAGCGTGTATGGCGATCATGGTCTCGTTTGGAAAACCGGATACTCATACAAAGTCTCTCATAACCAGCGGAATTCTATTATTGAGCGTTTCCCTTATTTTTGTTTTTTATCTTATCACCAGTATCTGCAGTGTTGGCTTGAAGAAACGCATTCCGTTTGTTTCCTCCTGCTGTTTTTTGTCTGAATTTTATACCGTTGAAATGCTCAAAACGTCTCTGAAGCTATCGGAAAGCGATAGAGCAGTCATTAAACTGCTCCACGCCGGGAATCCGGTGATTTTTGAAGAGTTGGGCAAATATGACGATGCTCAGGGAAATATGTTATTGGCAAAACAACACTACGAGCAGGCGATCAACTATGACAGAAAAAATTTTGCGCTATATCAGAGGTATCTCTGGATGATTTTGGAAAAACGTGATTATCAGGAGGCAAATCGGGTTCTCCTTACAATGGCTTTTGATTATTTACCTGCATCACTTGCATCCCAACTATCGAAGAATCAAAATGACATACATCACCTATCGGAGTCGGATCAATATGAGGCATTCAATATATTGCAGACTGAATCTGTACCGGAATTATATTTTGCCAAATTATTCTATTTATACGGTTTATATAAACTAGAAGCCAACCCCGCATTAGCGGAGCAATTTTGGCAATTGGCACTAGATTGCTATCCGCGCCTCGGTGTACTCTACGCAGAACTAGCATCACTGAAATTGAATACGTTAAACAAACCGGTGGAAGCCGACATCATTATTAATGAGTGCAGAAAAATCCCGGAGGCGTCTCTCCACTGCAGGAATATTTTTGATGATCTTTCAAATCTTACATACCCCGGGGATTTGAGGGAATCTATTCTTCACCATCAGTAAAAAAGCACAAAACGGCTCACTTTTTCAAAAAAAGACGGGCATATATTTCAGCTGTTTTGTCCCATGAGTATTTCCGTAAAATCCTATTCTCTCGGCTGTTGTACCGATAGCCCGGATGACTCCGCTCCAGCCCTAACGCTTTTTGCAGATTAGTGAAAAAGGATTGTTTGTCAGAACAATGAAACAGAATGACATTGTGAAGCGTTTGCAGATCCGTAGGCGTGTATTCTTTGGCAGAAACACAATATTTCCCATACCCGATAGCTTCCAATAAACTTATAGACGTTCCCTCAAGATTTGAAGGAAGCGCAAAACACGCGCAATGTACCAGCAATGCTTCTTTCGGTTTTCCAAATATATATCCCTGCCACGTGATCCAATCGTCACTATACTGTTCTTTTAATTGTTTTTCATATGCAGGAGTATTCCCCTGTCCGCCCGCAATAACCAGGCGGTAACGCACTTTTGTTTTATTTATGAAAGCGAGTGCTTCGATGAGCCATTCCAGGCGTTTTTCCGGGACAATCCTTCCCAAAAAAAGTACGTAGGGTTTATGTATGATTTTGCTAACTGTTTTTGTTTGCGGAATTTGGTCTGTATCTTTCATGGTTATTCCCGGCGGTGTATATGAAGCGCGGATGCCGTAGTTTTTTTTCAGATATATCTGTATTGATTCTGATACGGTTGCTATCTTCGGCGGGAACACAAATAAACATCCGGCGGCCAACCGGAAAAGCAATTTTTCTGGGCCGTTCCATTTATCCCTCTGCCAATCCAGGCTGTGAACGGTTACGACTACTTTCTTTCCGAACAACCGGGGTATAAAGCTGAACAATGCCGGTCCGACTGCGTGATACCAGACGGTGTGGGAGGAATCAAATACGGCCAAAAGCGAAGAAAGGATGCTGTAGATTAAGGATTCGAATAGTTTAGATCGGACCGTCCATACGGGAATAATTTGAACCAGTGGATTTTCTATTTTTTCCATATGTGATTGATAGGATGATTTGACATAAATTCTGAAATGATAGTTGGGATATTTAGTCAAACAATCAAGTATCTTTTCCAAATAAGTTTCTACACCGCTGGTCCCGATAAAATTCGATGGATAAGCCCGGGCTCCTATGATTGAAATACTATGTTTTTGTTTGTTATTCATAGAAGTTTTGAATATTTGTTGATTATAGTGAAAGTACTTTTTTCGAATCGATCTTTAGAAAAATTTTTTGCCTGTTCATAACAATCCTTCGGAATAATCTTCACTTTGTTTAATTGTTGGATGGCTTTATATAATCCGATTTGGCTGTAGTCATGGAAAAAAATACCGGTCTTACCATTAATAATTGTTTCACTCACCCCTCCACTTTTATACGCAACGACGGGAACACCCTCTGCCATTGCCTCTACTGGTACCATGCCGAAATCCTCATCCCGCGCACAGTACAGGAGCGCTTTCGCGTTTGCATAGATGTGTGACACATCCGTATCCGGAACATATCCTAAAAATCGTATTGTCTTACCGGCGATATTCTCGAGATGGTTCCGAAGATACCCTTCACCGACGACCAGTAAAGGAAGATTGTGTTTTGTGCAGGTGTTTACGATAAGTTCAATCCCCTTTTGCGCCACCAGCCTGGAAAAAGCCAAATAATATTTTGGGTAAGCATTTTTTCGCGGTAGTTTACCGGCAATATGGACAGGTGGGGAGATGACCGTCGCGTTTTTGTTGTAATATTTTTTGATCCGTTTTTTCACAGTGTATGAATTGGCAAGAATTAGATCCGGATGGTTCATACTTAATTTATCAATATATTTCATAATCTCTAATACCGGATATAAAAATAGATTCCATGGAAAATGCTGTATTAATCCCCTATTAACAAATTCTTTATACAGGTATCGTGGGGTTGTATGCAGATATGAAACATGGAGTGTCCCGGTTTTTTTTCTGACCATATTTGAACCAAATGAGTGAGATGAGCAAATGATCAGATCGTAATTTGAAAGATTAAGAAAATAGAAATAGATCCAGGAAATAAGCCGCGTGAGAGCAAACGGGAATCTTGATTTATAGAATAGAGGAATATGTTGAATGAATGAAGATTTCGGGTGATGGTGAGAAAACGCAGAAACAATAGTAGTGTTGTGGAAATTATAGTAAAAGGTGAAAAGATCGGAGGACGGGAACATGGTGAGCAAAACTTCCAACACCCGCTCCGCCCCGCCGTATTCCCAAAGAGTATCGTGCACGATGGCAATTCGCCTGTTTAATTTATTTAATTGTAACGTTTTTATATGTCCGGAATGCATACGATGAGAAAAGTGTTTCAAAACGAAACGATTTTGGATAGCTAGAGAGCGTTTTTTTCCGGTACTCTAGCAGTGCTTTTCCGTTGAGTATTGTATCAAAATAAATCCGCACATACATGAGGGGTCCGAACCTCCATGCAGCATACAACACTGTCCAGCCATGTACCAATAGAATTTTGGGAAGATTTTTGACGATAACCGGTATCGGCCATGTCAGGATGATTACCCATATAATATTTCTGTACGTATGGTACATGGAAAAGTAACTTTTTTTGCCGGACGTAACCGATCCTTGGTGGCGAGCAACCAGCAAACGTTCTTTTACAAACATCCCGCCTATGGCAGACGCACGGATACTAAGCTCAACATCTTCCAAATAGTAGTCGAGGATCGGATTGAAATAAAAGCCGTAGGTCTGTTTGATTTTTTCCAAAAATGAGGTCTTTATGCATACACAACCTGCGGACGCTAGCGTCGTTTTCACATCGTTAAAGATAGAATTTTTCGCATATCCGGAAGTAAAATATTCTACGCCAAACGAATCTATATTATTTGACTTATTTTTAAGCATGAGTGGGATGACGACATCGGGATGTTTTTCGTGTATGATGCGCTGCAAGACCCGAAAAAAATCCGTTTCCACCCATGCATCATCATTGATAAACAGATAATAATCCGAATCATACAATTTTACGCTTTCCTCTATGGCTTTGTTGTTTGATTGGGAAAACCCAAAAGAGGTATCTACGGGATAAACAGTATCTACACGGGTTTCTTTCAGAAGTTTGCGGGAGTGCGGATTATTTGATACGACTACAATGGTTAGTTGCGTTTGGTCCATTGCTGATTTTCTCAGTGAACGGATACAATTTTTCAGGTATGAAACCGTCGTATCGGTACAGGCAGATGGTATAATACAAACGATTTTCATTATATCTTTTCTTTGGATTTTCTTCGTATACTATAGCATAGGAGGCAGGTTTTAATGCAATCGAATTTCGTACGTTTCATAAAAACATGCTATTTCAAACTTGTAGTTATCCCATGTTGTCTCTTTTTCATTTTTGTTTTTTCTTGCGCTTCATTTTCAAAAGAAATTCCCATATCGTATTGGGATGAGATGCTGTGGGTTGGTCATAGCTATTTTTTTGATTTTTTTATAAAAGGAGATTTTTCGAATCCCATTTGGCAATCAGAAGCATCATACGATCAACCGAAATTAGCCGAATTTTCATTTGGAGCATGGTTGTATCCCCACTATTTTCTGGACAAACAAAAAAGCAACGAGGCAGATTTTGATTACATGAAATTTCTTATTTCGCGCGGACTCTATCTGACAGATGAACCTTACGCGGATGCATATCGTATATATCATCAGTTACATAATTCTGAAACGGTCAATTTGGTAAAAACGGACAACGGATTCCCTGACGAGTATGTTGCACGCTATGGGACGAACGTATTAAAAACAATACATACCATATATCAGGCAAGAATTATAAATTTTGTCTATATGGCGCTTGCCGTCGTCATGATGTTTTATATTGTGTATATACGTATGGGTATCCGATGGGCTGTGATTTTTTCCTTTTTATACGGATATAATTCATTGTTGATACATACAGGAATCAAAGCGCATAGTGAAGCGTTGTTTGTTTTATTATTCAATGCGTCCTTGTTATCGTTACTGTTATATTTTTTAAGCAAAAGAAAAGTATTCTATTTGTTCTGCTTTTCCGTTCTTGCGGGACTTTGCACATCTACAAAGCTAAACGGAAGCGTGCTTGTAATAAGTTTCTTTATTATAAACATATTTTATCTGCTGTTTTATGATACAAAGAAAAAAATGATAGGATTTTTTCATTCATTCATTCCAGTGATTGTGGTTCTGAATATTTTTATATTGCTCAATCCGTATACATATGCTGATCCCGTTGGTAGAATTCGATATGAATATGAGAAACGGATGGAAACTTCGAGATATTACGCCCAAATTTTTCCTGACGCATCTCTTCCGTCAGCAGCGTCACGATTTACTAAATTTTTCAGTAATTTTTACATATCTAAAGACACGGGCCTTTATAATGCTATATATAATATGCCAAATATTCCGGGTTATTCCCTGATAGCATTCGTACTATTTTTAGTAGGTATTTTTTATGAGGCTTTGATGACATATAAGCGAAAAAAAGTCAGTTTTCTTATAATTTTTTCATTTTTTATCTCATTCGGCGCGATGTGCAATTATTTATTGTTAAACTGGCCCAGATATTACGTGCACATGGTTGTATTTATCGTACTATTTGAAGGACTTGGTTTGTATTTTTTCATTCAGTTATTGCGCAAAGGAACGGACGCATTGACATAACAAATTTATACCCATTTTGGTTATATGGATTTAAAGCATAAAATAGTGAATGTAATCATGTGCTATGAAACTAAGTGTGGAGGTGAGACAGTAGCGACTGAAGCAATACTAAAAGAATTACGGAAATTGCCGAACTTAAGAGTACTGTCGTATTCCCAATTCCCTCTTACCCACACGGATTTTATACGATTTTTCTTTTGGATAATTTATTCCATTATTCACTGGATTCGGATTATCTATTCCCATCGTCGGGTCGATTGGGTATATGCCACTACATTTACTGCCGGTGTTGCTGCGGCACTTGTCAAATCATTCGGCTCATATCACATTATATGGCACTTTCATGGAATCCGTATTCCTCCATTACCAAAGAATTATTGGGGGAAAACCTTTCTAACACAGTCAGTAAAACATTGGGCAGTGAACTTTCTTCATGAATTTTTTTTAAATCGAACCGATATGGTGTTTATTCCGACAAGCCAAAGTAAACAGCACCTCTTACGTAGGATGCCATATCTTCGTCCATCAATAGTTCGTATTGTTCCCAATGGAGTTGATCTTGGGCGTTTCCATCCGATATCACTAAAAAATCGGAAGGCACTACGGAAAAGATACGGTATTGATGAGACTATGCGCACTCTCCTTGTTGTTGGCCGGATAGAAAAGCAAAAAGGTTTGGAAACGCTTTTCGAGGTGATGCAGTTTCTTTCTCTTTCTGAATCCCGCGTGCGACTTTTTTTTGTATTTTTGCATCTGATCAATGATGCCGAAAAGAAATATAAACAATATCTTGATCGGCGTATTGATTCATATCACATAAAAAAGATGATTGAATGGGTGGAAGAACCCAAGCACATTGAAGATTACTATCACGCAGCAGATATGACAGTGTCATTTTCACAGTTAGAATTTTTTCCGTTGACCATGCTGGAAAGCATAGCGTGTAAAACTTTATATATGGGATATTTTGCCGGAAATGTCGGATCGTTTCTGTCTCTTATTGATAAACGGCTAATAATCGTAAATTTATATCCTGACGCAATTATGACACAGCTGCAATCAGTTTTTTCTCTTACTCCGAAAGAACTGCGGAAAATTCAGCAGAAAGGATATGATGTAGTAAAGCACTATACATGGTCTCAGACAGCGCGGATTATAGAAAAAAGCATTACGGATTTTGCAAATGAGCCTCCACATATCTAAAGCCCATGGCATCTCTGGATTGTCCGAGGCGAAACCCCTGCCTGCCGGCAGGCAGGCCGTACCGTCCCGACGTTATGTCGGGACTGGTACTGGGGTAAAATTTACTATAATGGGGAAAATGTTTTTAGTATCGAGATTTGAAGGTATACCGCGGTTATCAATATTTGACGGGACACTGACGTTTTCGAGATGAAGAGGGAGAGGTTCTCCGATTTTCAGAGGCAAATTATCAAATATATAGACGTCTTTCCCGACGGTTTTTGTCCGTATGTCTACGGTTATGAGAGCGTCTTTATAGAGCGGGTCGTATCTCAAAAGAAGATCTCCGGCATCGGTTGTTGTTACTTTTTCTGCAGGAGTAACAGTTACATCCGTGATTTCAGCCAGAAGCAACTGGTTGGAGTCCAGAATTTTGCTTCCGGGTGTGATAGCTGAAGCGATACTGGGTTCAAGGTTCCGTGCAAGTGCTTTCACTGTTGCTTTTCCTATTTTTACACCCGCATCTTTCTCAGATCCCGGAAATTCCGTCACAAAACCGTCAAACGTAACTTTGCTTACGTTGAACCGCATAGGAGTACCAAACATAAGAGTTTTTCCGTGGGTTGAATACGTCTTCGTTCGAGTATCATAAACAGCTTTCACTTTCAGATCCAGATACACTGCCTTATGTTTGCTGTCAACAGGAAACATGTCGATACCGACTATTTCTGTAATTGTTCGGCCAAGAGCATCCAGTTCCTTGTCTCCCACGAAAAACCGGTTTGCATACCACATTGTGGGCTCTGTTCGCTGATAGAGAACATCCTGATCAGTTACTTTGACGCGGATTGTTATGGTTTCAGATTTCCGATAGAAAAATAGGAAAAACACTAATAAACAGATAAATCCGACCACAAGAATGCCTATATCAAATGCTGATATGTGCTGACGGAAAGATCGTAGAATTTTTCTAAGCACGTTTTTGTTCATGTGCTAAAGTTAAAGCAATGCACCCAGTCCCCAGTATAATGCCAAGGTACGCAAACTCGATTATACCAACATGAGGTAGAAATAGGTAATATAAAAAAAATGCCGTGCTTCCTGCAATAAATCGGAATGTGTAACCGAAAAGATCCGGTTTATGGATATGGGTAGTTTTTGCATTAACAAGACCCCTGAATATATATAAAAATGGGAAAAGGAAAAATAGGACGCCAATAAGACCCACTTCTAACAGCAGCTGCAATATCCCCAGATGGGCGGCTGTGGGAAAAACGAACATCACACTGTTGAGGTTTTGCGAGCTCATCACGTACTCATTCGTCCCTACGCCGTATCCAAACCATGGACGGAGAAGAAAGAGAGGGAATGCTTCTGAAAGCAGACGCATTCGGATCGGAATGCCTGCTCCTTCGTAGATTGCATTGAAGCTTAAGAGAATTCTTGGAATAATGACATAAGAAAGACTAGTAAGCCCGACAAAAAAATAGATGATTATTTTTGGCCAATAGAACCGTTTAGAGAAATTCCGGATTTCTTTGCGCAACATTCGCAATGCTAACAATACAGTTATACCTGTTGCGATCCAAACAGATCGGCTCTGCGTGAGAATGATAGTTACGAAGATAAAGAATAGAGAAGCGAGGTGTGGTTGATAGCGTTTTTTTAAAATATACGGAAGCAGGATTATAAAAAATATCAGCATTATAAGAGCCAGCTGGTTGTGAAATGCAAAACTTCCTGCGACGCGGTAAATAGCATTTATTTCGTCCAGTCCGGTTGCAAAACTTCCCGGTCCCCGTATTTGCTCGACAGGATTGCCGATTGGAGATTGTCGGAGAAATTGAAGACCGGCAAGAACAAATTGGAAGAGAGCAGAACAAAGGACAACAACATACACCACATTGAATTGTTTTCTTTTGAAAAGGAATATCGAAAGAGTAAGAAGTGCAAGCAGAAACATTTGCATGTACTGGATAAGCCAGGTAACAGAGAGAGCGACAAATAGCGATTTGGATACGGAGGTAATAAAGCCGGTTATGAAAAAACCTGTTGCACATACGAGCACAACAGATACGATTCCATAAGACAGTAGAGAGCGAAACGCCTGTTTTTGGATTACTTCCTTTATGAGAAAAGCGAGAGTGAAAACGATGAATATATTGGCAACGTTTGCTCCATACCCCAAATAGTATCCTCCCCCATATAAAGGCAACAGCATATCCCCACCCCTGATTATTTCCTGGATATAGTATTTATTCGGTGCATAGAACTGTAAAGAAAATAGTGTTGTTAAAAAACTGCTTAAAACAAGATCTTTTAATTTTACCCACAAAAAAAACCACAAAATCATGAAAAGGAGAACGAGGAGCCGGAAATTCGTTATAATACCGGTAAGAAGAACACACGACGCGAAGCCGAGAATGAGAGCAATATATACTGAGTCCGAAACATGGGATAGGTATGAAATGACTGAAAAGAAAATACCATGATTCGAAAAGTCTTTTTGTGATGACATGGTAGCGTATTCTACTATATTTTTTGTATGCTATCGAATAATCTAATAATCGTTGCCTGCAACCTTCCTTTTGACTGGTCGACGGATTACCCGTATCAGACTTCTAAAGAGCTAAGTAAAAATAACCTAGTTATCTGTTGGATGCTGCAGGGAATTCCTTTGAAGGAATATCTTCTGCAGCGGAAGGTACCGAAATTATTCACAAAACAAGCAAAAAACCTTTATTTCTATCAGCCCATTGATATTCTTCCGTTCCGGCGCTTTCCAATTATTTATGCCATAAACATGCAGATGTCAACTATAACCCTTATGTTTATTGTTCGATTTATTCAACGATTCAGACATTTCAAGCGGACTATACTCTGGGTTTTTGATCCTCGATATACTCATTTATACAGACAATTAGAAAAAAGAATATTTTTTATGTACGACTGTATTGATTATTTCCGCGGTGATCCGCTTCTATCTAATAAACAGCAAAAAAAATTGATTGATCATGAAAATGAGCTTATCCGGACAGCGGATGTGGTAACAGTCAATTCATCTATTTTGTTCAAAATTCATTCCCCTATCCGAACGGATATCCATATTGTCCCTCAGGGATTCCGTTTGGATGTATTTGTTAAAAATTTTAAATCACATGTTGGTTTTCCAACGGATAAACCCATCATTGGGTATGTTGGAGCACTAAATTACCGCCTTGATTATCATTTATTGGTTAAACTAGCAAAACGGTTACCTCAATACCTTTTTGTTTTTGTTGGGCCTCTTCAAAAAGATAATACACTATTTGGAGTACGATGGTTGAGCTATGCACGGAAATGTTTGTTTTCATTGTCTAATGTAACGGTTATATATGGAGTTGAAAAAAAAGAAATAAAGAATGTTATTGCGCAGTTTGATATCGGTATGATCCCTTATGACGTTTCTCAAGATTTTAACCGCTATTGCTTCCCTATGAAACTTTTTGAATACTTTTATGTAGGGAAACCTGTTATTGCTACACCCATTAAAGAACTGAAACGATTTCCGAAGTTTGTGAAAATAGGAAAAACAGTTAAGGATTGGGAAAATATTATTATTAAATTATTATCAGTTCAATGGCCTCTTGATTTTCAGAAGGAACAAAAGAAGTTGGCATTTGAAAATAGATGGAAGAACAAAATAAATCAAATTCTACAATTTATTTATTAGAATCGACTCGTCTTTGATTCGAAATACGACTTCTTTTAAGTAATAAAATAATCCGATAAAAAATCCTTTCATTCTCGTTATCAGTTTCATCACGGAATATTTCCAATCATTCGTCCTTATTGTTTTTCTTTTGAAAATGTCTCCAAATATGCGTTTCATATCGTAAAAAGAATCAACTACATTATCTTTAATTACTTTTTGAGCAAAAGAATATCCCGAAAGAAAATAATACCCATAACAAGCCAGTTCGCCACACAGATACGATAGTTCTAGGTTTTTCATTTCTTGTTCCGTTAGCCACTTATTGTGATATACAATACTTTTTGGATTGTAAATTAATTTGTAACCTTTTATTATTAGACGTAATGATAATTCTGCATCTTCTGCGGCCTGTCCTAGAGAACCAGGACCCAACCACGTTTTATAACCTTTATTTTCAAGAAGCACATTTCGCTTAAGAGCCATATTATTTCCAAATCCAATATATTTACTATGCAGACAAGGGTTTTTTATTATGCACGGACTGTTAGAAGTAAATGTTGATGGGCAGAATTCGTTATCGTGAAGCGTTGACATAAACGGAAAAACTTCTCCATTACATCCAACAATATCTTTTTGGGTTTCAAATAACTGCGAAATAATAAATAACCAATTTTTATCGACAACGCAATCATCATCTGTAAATGCAATTATTTTTCCGTTAGCCTTTTTAATCCCAAAATTTTTTGCACGGCTCGCTCCTATAAAGGATACATTATAGAAAAAAATGACATCGGGTTTATGGTATGTATCAATAAATTTTTGTAATGTATCATTACCACGTTGTTCAATAACAAGAATCTCGAAATTCTGATACGTACTACACAAAATTGAATCGATAACAGTTTTTACTATGTGCCCTCTCTTATATGTGGGAATAATAATGGATATTTTTTTCTCCATAAAAAGAATAGTAGCAATTATTGCCTCTGTTTAAATGTTTTTTTTATTTTGGTATATTCACAGTAATCCTTTATTAGTTAAGAAAATAATTATTTTATTAGCATTTGTATGGGGTTTCGTGGTTTTTGTATTTAATCGAATTTCAGGTGCAATAGGAGTTTCATATGGATCATCAATACCAGTAAAATGTTTTATGATGCCCTTTTTTGCTTGTTTATACATTCCTTTATAATCGCGTTTTTCACATATAGTTATTACTGTGTCCACGTGAACAAGAATAAATGCATTTGCAGGCATCATATGGCGTACCTGATTGCGCGTATGCTCGAACGGGCTAACCGTTGCACAAATAGCCACTCCATTGTGCTTGACGATTTCCGAAGCCACAAAACCAATACGTAATATATTTGTATCACGATCAGGCTTTGTATATCCCAATCCTTTTGATAAATGAGTACGAATAACATCACCATCAAGGAGAGTTACCCTTCTACCTCGATTTTGAAGTAGTGTTCGAAGAATTGAGGCAATGGTAGATTTACCTGAACAAGGAAGACCAGTGAACCATATACAAAAACCACGTTTATTGTCAGGAACAAAAGCTTCAGACAGGAGTGATGCTATTTCAGGACGAATAAGCCAATCAGGTGGTTGTTTGCCCTTATTCAAGTAAAAATTACGAATATTCGTTCCAGAGACAGAAATATATTTTTGTTTTGACAATAATTGATTTAGTTCAATATATCGTCTCTGTTGAGGTAAATATACCACTTCATTAATAATCACCGGTGTAATACAAATGTCTTTTTTTACCTGTTGCATTAATTTTTGAGCAGCTTCTGGAGGATAGAATGGACGATTGTTTGAGTTAAGACCTGGACTTGCATGATTCCTGCCTATTATAAAATGATTTGCTCCATAGTTTCGTCGCACAATAGCATGCCAGACTGCTTCTCTGGGGCCAGCAAAGCGCATTGCTAGAGGAATGACACTTAAGGCAGTCGATGTGTGGTTAAAGTAGAGTTCATACATTTTTTTGTATGTCAGTATACGCGTAAAATAATCGATATCATCAGGTTTTGTTAGGCCAACAGTAGGGTGAATTAAAATGGTTCCGTCGATGACCTCTGCAGCATGCTTGATGAGCGCTTCGTGCGCTCGATGTATTGGGTTTCTAGTGTGAAATGAAACCACATTTGATTTACCCATGGTTGAAAGAACTTTTCTGATCTGTTTTGGTGTCTGTCGTAACTCTAAAAAGTTATAATGTGAAGGTATTTGAATAACTTTTATTGGGCCAGAAACATAATACTCACCCCAATTAAACATTTCCGAAATAAGAGGGTGACGTGAATCCGTAGTACCATAAACAGAATGTGATTCTTTTAGGAAGTTTTTCTTATATATCTCTTGAACAAGCATAATAGCTATTATTTCATTCCGTGTATTCCGAAGAATGATTTCTTTATCAATAAATACTCGATGACGATCAACAACGGGAAGAGTTATCGGAACAGGAAAAATCATGCCATTCATAAGTCGCATATCGTCTAATACATGATCATAGTCGAGTTTTGACATAAATCGGTCTAGAGGAGAAAATGCACCAATTGCAAGCAACTCTAAGTCTTGTAACGCGCGAGGAGATAATTGTATTGAAGGAAGGTGAAGCGCTTTTTGGAAAATTTCGATCCTTTCATTTTTGGCAACAAGTAGATTAATTAGTTTACCACCATACGGAGAAATTAATTTAGCATTGTTTCTTTTCAGCATAGAAATAGAATATTTTATTTATGATGTATTACTTTTGTGAAAAAATTTGCAGTTGTCACCGTAACGTCACGGATATTAAAATTATATTTATATTTAGTATTATATTTTTCTATGGAATTTCGTAGCGTGACATTTGATAATAAATTACTTAATGTACGTGCACAATCATGAGCGTTATCTTGTTTGAATACAAGACCGCTTTTTTGGTCTTTAATTATTTCTGGTATTCCGCCAGTGTTGCTTGTAATTACAGCTTTATTCCATCCTATGGCATCAAGAAGCGCTATAGGATGATTTTCGTGTCCTCGAGCTGGCATCACGTATAGTAAACAGTTAGCGTAATATTTTTCTAGTTGATATTGATTTTTCTGAGCAAGAATAAGCACCGTTTTTTGCATTCTCTTCTTTTTTATAATACTCAACAAATGTTGTTTATAACTTATCCAAGCATTATTTATTCTTGTTTTCATGTCTCTTCCTATTAATATAAGTCTTATATTATGGTGCTTGTTCTTAATTTCAGAAAATGCTTGAATAAGAGTGTGTAGGCCCTTTCCATATTCTAGCCTTCCAACATAAAGAATATAAGGGGTTATAGAACGTTTATTAATAGCATGATTAGTAATTTTTATTCCGTTAGGAATAACTTCACTAGGGTTGCATTTGATCTTTAAAAACCAAGTTAGAAGAGAATGTGTTTTAAACATGAAGGTGGTAGGTGATGTTATTGAGCTTGACAGCAGTATAGAGATCATTTCAAGCATATTTACCAACAAAAGATCAATATTAATGGGTAATTTATTATCAAGGTAATATTGATATTGGGATCGGTGGAGTCTTATGTTTACTTTGTGTTTTTTATAAAGCGAAATTAGTAACCCGCTTGCTCCCCATTCTGGACTTTCTATGATATCGAATTGACTATTTCGATATACAAAACTATATACCCCATATATCCATTTTAATCGATCAATAAACATGGGAAATAATTTAACCAATAACCGTTCTCCGGGGATTTTATATTTTTCATAATATTTAATTGTATAAACAGGTATACCTCTGTATTTATAAACACGATTTTTTTCTCCTGGCGTAAGTATGGTTATTTTATGGTTGAGTCGTTTTAGTTCTTGAGCAATAAGTAAAGTATATGCCGTTACGCCGCCCCATCCCACGCTCTTATAATCTATTGGAATGATAAACATGATTTTCATATGTTATGTGTGAGTTAAGCAAGCTAACGTTGTATTAATTGTAGCTGTGTTTTTTTATAAACATATAAGTAGCAACGCCTATTCCGTATAAAATATTATATATTTCGTATACAATATATGTTATTTCATTTTTTTGTCCATAAAATTGCTTAAGCCTAATATGAATCAACAGTTTTAATAAATTATGCATTTTAGCAATAACTCGATTTTGTATTCTATCTTTAATATATATATAAATATTTATGTGTTTATTTAACATGTGAAAGAAGGAAAACGCAACCGCTCCCCGAGAATACCTGCCTTGGAGCATTTGTTCCTCTTTTTGAGGAAGCCATTTATTGTGATAAATAATGATTTTAGGATTATACCCAAGGCTATACCCCTGGTTAAGAATTCTATAAATATAATCGCTATCTTCTCCGGCTAATCCCACTGTTCCAGTTCCAAGCCAATGTGTAAAGTTACCTATTTGTTGAATTAATTTTTTTCTTAGTGACATATTATTACCAAGACCCAGACTTTTATAATGAATACTATACGGATTACGAATAACAATTTCTTTTTTTAAAAAGAATGTCGCAGCACAGACAGTATAAGGTTTTTTTTCTTTATTAAATGGGAGAGATGATCCAAAAACTCCTTCGATATCAGAGTGATTATTTAACCAATTATGTATTGTATTAAGCCAGTTTTTGTGTACAACACAATCGTCATCGGTAAATGTAATAATATCTCCCGAAGCGACTGATAACCCTATGTTTAATGCGCTTGATTTACCTGTTGCGTATGTTTTTATATATTGAATCCGTTGATTATTTATTAATTGGACAATTTTGTCTGATTGATTATTATGACTTTGATCAACAACAATAATTTCGTATGAAGAGAAATTATTATGCAGAATTGAAAGAAGACATGATTTTAGATGAGCTGCTCGATCTTTTGTAGCAATCAGAACAGAGATAGCTGGTTTTTTTTTAAGGTAGTGTATGTTTTTATTGTATTTTTTCATAATACACTTTTTTCTTACTGCATTATAAAATAATGTTATTATTATGTATATCGTACAATTATGAACAGGTCGTTATGTTTGTTACATGTTAAACTATTTATAATATATATGTTCTTTTTAAAATTCTTTTCAAAAAAGCATTTCATATTATGATAAAGAAAAATATTCTTATTATTGGATCTGGACAAAGAGTACAACATACCATCCTCCCTGCAGTGCTATGTCTACACAAACAATTTCACTTAGTTGGTGTATTTTCTCGAAAAGAGAAGATGCTTATAAATAGTTATAAACTTGGGAAAATTCAAACCATTACAGATTATAGAAAAATAGATTTTTCTTCTTTAGATATTATTATCGTTGCGATAACAACGGCAAATCTTCCAGATGTGTTAAAAACAATGAGTTACAACAAAACTCATAATGTTGTTTTACTTCTCGATACTCCGGTTATACCAATTAGGCAATTTTGGGCGGTAAAATATTTTAAACTATTTAAATCTGTATATGTAACAGAAGATTATATCTCAATGACTCTCTTTGATGAAGTGCAAAAAATAATTAGGAAAGGATTAATAGGTAAATTGCGTCATATATATTTGCTACATAATGCATATAGACATCATGCGGTAGCCATAATGAAAAAAATTTCATCAGTTGATTATGTACAGTATATTTATAAAAGAACGATAAGTGATAGAGTATCAGAATTACGCGTTCGACTGCCTCATGGAATAGGCGCAACAATATTAGAACCGAGAGATTATTCTGTGGGCAGATTGTTTATTGTTGGTGATAAAGGTTTTATAGCTGATTATCCTTTAGCGGGGGAAAATAGAGTGATCGTGAATTATTTGTATGAAAATGGACAATATTATGGTATGACAACCAAAGGATTGTCCAATAAGCGACTTTCATTCATGAATGGGTATTCGGGTGAGGTTTGTAAAATGTTATCGGATACATCACTTATAAACTATCAGAAGATTGAGGGGGTTATGAATATGTTACAAGGAATTATTGAAAGTCCGCCGCGATTTCGCTATGCATATGAGTCTGGAATTTATGATAATTTATCCATGCGCATGCTTTTAACTCTTGGATTTTTTTGGGACATAAAGCTCCCATTTATGCAGAAATCACTAATAAATATGTGTATAAGTTACGTGGTAAAATTTTTTCACTTATTTAAATAAATAAAAACAATATGTCAACCTATCAAACTTACCAGAAATTTATTATTCTTACTATGCCTAGAAGTGGTTCAAATTATTTATCCTATCTTTTGAATGATCATCCCAACATAATGTCTATTGGAGAGGTTTATTGCAGAGAAACTATATGGGGTCAACCAGGAAAAACACATTACAATCATAACTATTTCTTGAAGTTGTTCAGGGACATATCCCCAACTATGTTTCTTAAATTATTCGTGTATCATAAGTATTCTAAACACATTGTTGCGGTAGGGTTCAGACTGTTTTATCATCAAGCGGAACATTTTAGATCAATTCTTGAGCATTTATACAAAGATAAAAGCGTGAAAGTGATTCATCTAAAAAGGATTAATCTTTTGGAAAACTTAGTTTCTCTAAACCTGGCGGAAAAAACAGGTCATTGGTCTTCGTTTGGGGAAAATAAAAGTAAAAATGAAAAACTTTTTTTAACTTATGAAGAATGCTTGAATCATTTTGTATCATCAACAAATTCCCAAAATAAATTTGAATCGTTATTTCAAGACCATCCACAAATTACTGTTTATTATGAAAACTTTTTAGTTAATCATCAAGCAGAAATCGACAGAACGCTGACATTTTTAGGTGTCAAAAAGCGTAATCTTAATTGTTCTCTTAAAAAACAAAACACACGACCCCTTAACGAGGTGATAATAAATTATCAAGATTTAAAAAGGCAATTCTCTCATACCAAATGGAGTGTTTATTTTAAAAACTAGAACCATGAAATCTATATACAATACATTGCGCGATCATGCTGTTTTTGGTCGTTTTGTAAAAGCAATAAGGAAAATATATTACTTTCTAATAAATAGAAGAGACAAGGAATTCCCGACGCAACCATATGTTTTTTCCAAGAATGACGCAAAAAAAGTTTATTACGTCGTTTTAAGCGGAAAGCTACACCACAAATCCGGAACAGAGGTAATTTCACTGGAAAGGGAGTTTGCTGAGTATCATGGGGTTTCGTTCGCTTTGGCGACAAACGCAGGGACTTCAGCACTAGAAATGGCGATAAAATCTATTGGTATCCATCCCGGTGATGAGGTTATAGTGCCTGCATACACATTTGTAGCTACAGCACAAGCAGTTATTTCTCGTGGTGGTATACCGATATTTGCTGATATTGATGATACATTCACCATCTCACCAGATTCTATTTTGAAGCATATTAATAAAAGAACCAAAGCAATAATTCCTGTGCATATCTTTGGTAATGTCGCTGATATGGACCAGATTACAAAAATTGCAAAACGATATAAACTATTTGTGATAGAAGATTGTTGCCAGGCGATAGGTGCCAGTTATCGAAATAAAAAAGTCGGTGCCCTTGGTGATATTGGCTGTTTTTCGTTTAATGAAAAAAAGGCTGTTACTACGGGTCAAGGTGGGATGTTTATTACTGCTAATAAAGACCTTTTTACGATTGCTAATTTAACTAGAGAAACAGGACAGCTACGCGAAACAACTGGTAGTGATGTGGTTACAACCGGTAATACATACGCCATGACTGAAATGCAGGCCGTTCTTGCACGATCTATTCTTGCGCAACTAGATGTATTGAATTTACACAGACGACGCAATTATGATTGTTTTGTAAAACTCATGGATTCACAAGATTTACCAATACGATGGTATAGAATATTACCTGAAGTATCGGCTTCTTTTTCACGTTTAGTTTTTATGATAGATTTTAGGTCACTTGGTATATCACGGAATTCTTTTATAGACTCTATAAGATTACAAGGAATTCCAATGAAAACGTTTTATCCGGTGCCTCTTTACATGTACTCATTGTTCAAGAAAAGAATGGATTGTTTGACCAAGAATCGTTTCCCTTTTACCACGAACACACATGTATGTTACGCAAAACACTTGCCGTATGTAGAACTATTTTGTGCGCAACAAGCAGGAATAGAATTTAGTCCGTATTTGACAGATACCCACATATCAAATTTATGTCGTACTCTGCGTACAACGCTTCTTTCATATGTCAGTAGGAGTTCTACATGAACCTATTTCCTCAAAAAGTAATCACTATTGGTATGATAGGTATGGGGAACATAAGCAATATTCATGTAGATGCTTTCCGAATGCGAAAAGATGTTCATATAAAAGCTATCTCTGATAGCAACCAGAGTTTATTGTTGCGTAAAAGTGGTGAGCTAGATATTGCCGAAACATACCCTGATTATCGTTTTATGTTGAATGATCCGTGTATTGATGTTATTGATGTGATGACTCCACACTCATTACACAAACAGTGTGTTTGTGACGCTTTGAACGCTGGTAAAACTGTTATTTGTGAGAAACCATTAGCCACGACACTAAGAGATATTGATAAGATTATTCGAGTATCGGAATCTAAAAAAAAGTATGTATATATAAAACAGTATCTTCGATATTCAACAGCATATCAGAAAGCTCTAGAACTATTAGAAGATAATAAAATAGGAACGCCATATTTTATCCAATGTTTGTTTACAGGTAACTCTGTAAAGGATTATCTCAGCCCTCTTACATGGAGAGGTAGCACATCTCAAGCAGGCGGAGGTGTTTTTATTGATGTAGGAGTCCATATGCTTGACTTATTGCAGTTATATTTTAAATTCCCTTCTGCTCTATATATGCAAAGCAGGAGGATTACGGCAAGTTTGCCAGAAAAAGGAGAAGATTTTGCTTCTGCTATAATAGAGTTTCCAAACAATTTAACGGTAAGTATTTCCTGCACTCATAATGATATTGGTTACAAATTTCGATGGGAAGTAAGAATTTATGGGAGAAATGGCGTAATAACAATACTTGATAACGGTAAACAGGAAAAACAACTACATGTAATTAAAGAAAATAAGATAGTTTATGAATTCACTGAAATTGATTGGTGGAGACAGTCTAATATTCGGGCATTACACGACATAATTAACAGAATATTGTCGCACAAATCCCCCCCCGTATCGTATTTGCATGCAAGATCTGTTATACAAACAATTAGAGAATCGTATAGGTCTGCAAAAACAGGGAAACGTCTGTTTTTGAATAAAACTGCTCAAGTTTGAGTGAAAGCAGACCTATAGAGACAGTATGCTGAATAGTCGCTATAATTTTGGACAGCTGTTTTGTATGCGTTATGGCCAAACCTCACTGAAATCTGATTGTTCTTTTTGAAATAAAGAATATTTTTTACTATATTTTTTGTTGAATTGTTTGTGAGTAGTCCATTTTGTCCATCAACAATCATTTCTTTTATACCTTCACCATTAGTTGCTATTATTGGTTTTTTAACAGCCATATAATCTAGTATTTTTAATGGAGAAAAATAGAGAGGATGATGTTTATTTTTGTGATATAGAGCTAAAGTAATATTTGAAGCATTTATTGCTTGTCTTAGCTGATCGTCAGGTAATGAATCGAGAAGAATAAGATTTTTCCGCCAGCGAAATGTGTGCCATTTGTTTGCACCGATAATAATAAAAATTATAGATTTGTCGATTGGATAAATTCTTTTTGCCACATTTTCGATGGTATCAAGCGCATGCCATCTGACGGTTCCATTTCCAACCCAAATGATTATATATAAATTTGGATCGGAGAAGAGATGTTTAATTAGAGAATCGCTAAACTCATTATTAGTGATTTTTTTATTGATATGAATAAAATTTGGAATGACACACTGTTGTTTTTTTGTTAATTTGTTCTGTGCGTAAGCTTGTAATGTTTTAGATATAAAAATGTATTTATTCACTAAGAACGATAATATTTTTCTTTTGACGTTTTGCCATCGAACAAGATTTTTTATGTGTATATCATTCTGATTAAATAAGTTTTCTTCCGGAAAACCATGAATTTCCCAAAATATTTCAATTCTCCATTTGAGAAGTTTTAAAATAGTAAATTTGTCTAAAATACCAGATCCGTCAATTCTTATAATAACGTAATCAGATTTTATTAATTGAGGTAGCAAATGAACACAATCTTTTATGAATGATCGATTATTACACGAATATACCCACACGTTAAATTTGAGTTTTTCAAGTATCTCTTTTCTGCGTTTAGTATTAATATTCCGACCTATAGTAGGTGTATCAGTACCATATGTGAGATATATTATTTCCCTCTTTTTTGTCATGATCTTGTTACTTTACTAATTGCATCAACTGTCGGCTAATTAGAGAACTGCGTCTTTTTGTTGGAGGTTTATACTCGTAAGTGAAATTATTATCATAATATTTAATTGCGTCTAGGCCTCCATCTTTAACAACTTTCCCATGTTCAAGCACAATAATCCTATCGCAGAAGTCTACAATTGCATACAAATTGTGAGATGCCATTATAATAGTAGACTTTTTGTTGAATAACAAGCGTGTTTCATTTCTGAGTTTGTCTTTAAATTTTTGATCACCAACTCCTAAATTTTCATCAAGAAGTATAATGTTTGGATTTGCATGTAAAGCGATAGAAAATCCTAAACGCAACTTCATGCCTTGTGAATATGTGTAAAGAGGCATATCGATAAACTTTCCTATGTCTGCATATTTGATAATTTGATTCTTCTTTTGTATAATTTCTGATCTACTCATGCCTACGAAAAGTCCATTTAGGTGGACATTTTCTCTTCCTGATAAGTCTGAATAGAATCCAGCCTCTAAAGAAATAATTGACACAGTTTTACCATTAATTATGATAGCTCCATCCGAGAGACTTGCAATGCCGGAAAGTATTTTCAATAATGTTGTTTTTCCGGATCCATTCGGGCCGATGATGCCGACCTTTTCTCCTTTTTTGATCGTAAGATTAATGTTGTTCAATGCGATAAACTGTTCATCTCTTCCTTTTACAAATTTTTCCACGAGCGTCGGTTTTTCATGGTGGATGGTGTAGGTTTTGGTGACATTGGTAAGCTGGATAGCGATGTTGTTCATAAAATAAAGGAATTAGGAATAAGGAATTAGGAATAAGGAATATTTCATGATTAGGAATATTTTCTATTTTTTGATGCAATAATAAGTCCAGTGATTATTTTGTGAACTTTTATTGTTTGATTTAGTATGGAAACGAATTCATCGGGACTTATATAACAAATATCTTTTGCTATATAAAGCTGATTTTGCAATTCTGTTAAGGAACCGAGACTCATATAGTAAAATTGAATTTTTTCCTTGTACGATTTTCTACTATACCCTTCTGCAATGTTTGAGGTGATTGATATTACTGCTCGACGCATTTGATTTGTTAATGCAAATAATTCTTCACGAGGAAACGTTTTAACAATATTGTAAATTGCCAATACCAATATATGTCCTTCTTTCCAAGCATCAAGTTGTGTAAATGATGTAGTCGGTGTATTCATATTTTTTTTCGTATTCACAATTCCGTATTCCTAATTCCGTCTTCCGTATTCCTTATTCATATCCAATCATCGAAGTTTTCCCCTTCTTTTTGAAACACGAGAACACCGAGTGTACATACAATGATGGTTATTGTGGCATTGGCGGCTACCATCCCGA
>Ga0209210_1000803_pt1 | contig 29921 bp, 34 predicted proteins | sample RifGroA1_FD_183991 | JGI IMG/M metagenome (GOLD analysis project Ga0209210, IMG submission 183991) | Contaminated groundwater microbial communities from Rifle, Colorado, USA - Rifle Groundwater A1 (SPAdes) (version 2) | ecosystem: Environmental > Aquatic > Deep subsurface > Groundwater >...
TCTCTTTATTCGCGATGGGCCGCACCCATCGCAATCGTTCTTCTTTTATTGTTTTTGCCATACATATTGCCATATCTGGATTCTATCCAGAAACCGCCAAATGTGTGTACACATTACCATCAGACATTGACAATTATGATAATAAATGCTATTATATAAACATTACAAATAACTGTTCTTTTTGAAAACATTTTGCTTTCGCGTTAAGGTTCTGAATTTAATTCGGGTCTTTGCCGCGAAAGCAAAATAATTAAAGGAGGTAGATAATGGTAAAGAAAGCACCACGATACGCAATTCTGGAAGTCGGAGAAACAAGCTTCAATAGTCACAAGGACGCCTTTTGGCTCCAGTTCACCAACGGCAAACAAGCCGAAATGTGGCCAGTAGTTCATTATGAAGCGGATAGATTCCCGCCGGGTACGGTTGTCGTGTGCCGCGCGATATGGGGTAAGCCAAGTGTGGGTAAATCTGGCTATACTACTGTCGGTATCGCCAAAGTAACGACGTGGTCAGCTGATGGTCGGCCAGAGGAGTTCGGCGACGAGTTATCAGCTATGTCCTGGGGATCAAAGCTAGGAGGATGGAGGCCACCCGGGGCTGATGAGACCATCTATGATGAAAGAGAGGAAAAGGTGCCGGCATAGAATCTGGGGACGACAGTGTTTTACATCGGGCGCTTGCTCTGACTCAAAAAGTCATCAAGCGCTCTTCTTTTTTTGTGAATTTACCGCCAAGGGTAAAATCTGGTAAGATTTTACTAGCGAGCTTCGCTCGCTAAAAACTTGCTTGCCCGCCATAGCTCAAAGGGCGACGGCGGGAAATTGTTCCGCCTACACTAAAGTTTCGGCGGACAGGCGCCGAACGCGACGAGCCGTTAAATTTTTTGGGTTTTACTCTAACGTTTTACGTGAAAAGCTCAAGGGCTTGCCCGGTAGTAGATTTTCGACTAAGTTTTTCTTTTGGAAAAACTCAATGTCGCGAAGCGGGTCGAAAATTCACTACCGGGCTTGACAGTCGTTTTTAAGATGTTAAGCTTAATTTAGTTTAGCCTGCCCGCATTGCTACGCAAAGCGTTGCAGGCGGGGAAGGAGATGAATGAAACCTTTGTCCGTTGGAAAGCGGACATTTTATTTAATAAAAACAAAAAAATGGATTTAAAAAATTTCACCTCAGCCATCGCTCAAATTGCCGAAGAAAAAGGCATTCCCAAAGAAAAGGTTATTGAAACCATTGAAATGGCCATTGCCGCCGCTTATAAAAAGGATTACGGCAAAAAGGGCCAGATCACCAAGGCCAAGCTCGACACAGAGACTGGCGAACTTAAGTTTTGGCAGGTAAAACAGGTGGTGGACAAGGACATGATTTATTCTGAAGAAGAATTGGAGAAATTAAAAGCGGAAAAGCCCGAAGAGTTTGTTTCTGAAGAAGTGGGCGGCGAGGCCAGGAAGATCCGCTTTAATCCCGAAAAGCATATCATGCTTAGTGAGGCCAAAAAAGCAAATCCCAAGATTAAAGTCGGCGAAGATCTGGAGATTCCTCTGGGAGAACAGGATGATTACGGCCGAATTGCCGCCCAAACCGCTAAGCAAGTTATACTCCAGCGCATCCGCGAAGCGGAAAGAAACGTCATTCTTGAGGAATACAAAACCAAAGAAGGCGAAATTATCTCAGGGATTGTCCAGAGGGTAGAAGGCAGAACTGCCTTTTTAGATATCGGTAAAATCTTAGGCATTTTACCCAGGGAAGAGCAGGTGCCCAACGAGTTCTATCGCCCGGGCCAGAGGCTTAAGGTTTTTGTCTTAAAAGTGGAAGATACCCCGAAAGGTCCGGCCGTGTTCCTTTCCCGGGCCTATCCCAAGCTTATTTCCAAGCTTTTCGAACTGGAAGTTCCTGAGGTTTCTTCAGGAGCGGTCGTAATTAAATCAGTGGCCAGAGAAGCCGGTTCCCGTTCCAAGATTGCCGTGGCTTCGACCGTTGAGGGTGTCGATCCCATAGGATCCATGGTTGGCCAGCGGGGCACCAGAGTGACGGCTGTCATTAATGAGCTCGGGGGAGAAAAAATCGATATTATCGAGTGGTCAGAAGAGCCGGAAAAGTATCTGGCTAATTCCATATCGCCGGCCAAAGTCGTGGAAGTAAGAATCATGCCCAAGAACAAGGCTTTGGTCGTCGTGCCGGAAGACCAGCTTTCTTTAGCCATCGGCAAAGACGGCCAGAACGTCAGGTTGGCGGCCAAATTAACCGGCTGGAAAATAGACGTGCGGTCCCCGGCCAACGTTGATGAGGTTGGAGAGGGGAAAAAGGAGAAACCCGCCTCCGCTGAAGCTACGGCGGGCGAGGAAGAGAAACCTAAAAAGAAAACAACTAAAAAATCTAAATAATATTTAATGAGGTCCGACCTCCCTCAAAATTAAGAGGGAGGTCGGACCTCCAGATATCATATGTTATATTTACCTCTTATTATTGCTCTTTTCGCCTTAGTTTTTGCCGGGTTTTTAATTCAAAAAATCCAGCGGTTTTCCGTGGGCTCCGGCAAAATGATCGCCATCGCTAATTATATTAGAGAAGGCGCTGTTTCTTATCTAAAGAGGCAGTTTAAAACCGTCGGCATGGTTGCCGTCTTTTTATTTTTTGTTCTTTGGCTGTTTTTAGGGATCAAGACCGGGCTGGGGTTTTTCATCGGCGCTTTTTTCTCGGGGCTGGCCGGTTTTATCGGCATGATGATTTCCACCAAAGCCAATGTCAGGGTGGCCGAAGTTGCCAAGCACGGCTTAGGCGCAGCTTTGAAGCTGTCTTTCCAGGGAGGTTCGGTGACCGGGTTCTTGGTGGTGGGATTGGGGCTTTTTGCCGTCGCCGGTTTTTATATGTTAACTGGCGATTTGAAGTCGTTGATCGCTTTGGGTTTTGGCGCTTCCTTGATTTCAGTTTTTGCCAGACTGGGCGGCGGCATTTACACCAAAGCCGCTGATGTGGGAGCGGATTTAGTGGGCAAGATTGAAAAAGGCATTCCAGAAGATGACCCGCGCAACCCGGCCGTGATTGCCGATTTGGTGGGGGACAATGTTGGGGACTGCGCCGGCATGGCGGCTGACCTTTTTGAAACATACGTCGTGACGCTGGTGGCAGCCATGATTTTGGGGTCTTTGCTTTTCCCCGGCCAACTGATCGCCGTAACCCTGCCGCTTTATTTGGGGGCAGTGGCTATTTTGGCTTCGATTTTAGGAACCTTTTTCGTGAAACTCGGGAAAAAAGCGAGTATCATCGGCGCTCTTTATAAGGGAATTTTCGGTTCGGCTGTTTTAGCGGGCCTCGGCTTTTTATGGATTGTTAAAAATGCCGCTCCGGCCTTAAACTTTTCGTTCTCACAGCTTTACGTGCCGACTCTGATGGGGCTTTTTGTCGCCGGCGGCATGTTTTTAATTACAGACTACTACACTTCAAAGAAACACAAGCCCGTCCAATCAATCGCTTCGGCTTCGCAAACCGGCCATGCCACCAATCTGATCACCGGTTTGGCTGTCGGCATGAGATCCACGGCTTGGCCGGTTTTAGTGATTTCCTTGGGCATTTTGATCAGTTTCTGGGCAGCCGGACTTTATGGAATTGCGATTGCGGCGACAGCGATGCTTTCTTTGGCAGGCATCATCGTGGCCATTGATTCTTACGGACCGATCACCGACAACGCCGGCGGAATTGCCGAAATGTCTGGTTTGGACGAAGGGATCAGGAAGGTGACCGATGCTTTGGATGCGGTCGGCAACACCACCAAGGCTGTGACCAAAGGTTATGCCATTGCTTCGGCGGGATTGGCGGCTTTAGTTCTTTTTACATCTTACGTTCAAGAATTGGCCGGGCTGGGCGCAGGCTTCAGTTTTAACTTGGATAACCCGAAGCTTTTAGTCGGGTTGTTGATCGGAGGCCTTTTGCCATATCTTTTCGCTTCCTACGCCATGTCGGCCGTGGGCAAAGCGGCTTCGGGCGTGGTGACGGAAGTCAGGCGGCAGTTCAGGGAAATAAAAGGACTGATGGAGGGCGAAGCGAAACCCGAATACGGCAAATGCGTTGACATTGTGACCAAGTCCGCCATCAAAGAAATGATTTTACCGGCTGTCATTCCGGTGGCAGCTCCGATTTTGGTCGGCTTTATTTTAGGGGCCGAAGCCCTGGGAGGCTTGCTGATCGGCAGCATTGTGACCGGAATTTTTGTGGCGATTTCCATGACTTCGGGCGGAGCGGCTTGGGACAATGCCAAAAAATATATTGAAGACGGCAATTTCGGCGGCAAAGGCAGTTTGGCCTATCAGGCAGCCGTGACCGGGGATACGGTGGGGGATCCTTACAAAGATACGGCGGGACCGGCCATTAACCCGATGATTAAGGTTCTAAATATCGTCGCTTTATTGATCGTTGCTTTCTTAGTTTAAAATAATGAATCATTCCATCCAAAAATTAGCCAAATCTCAACTGGAAATAAAATGCGAAGTGCCGGCCGAAGAGTTCCAGACCTTTGTGGAAAAGGCCATTCTGAAATTAGGCGAGAATGTCGCGGTTGAAGGCTTCCGTAAAGGCAAAGCCCCAAAAGAAACGATCGAAAAAATACTGGGGCAAGAAGCTATTTTAAAAGAAGCTTCTCAGGAATGCGTCAGGGACAATTATCTGAAAGTTGTCAAAGACGAGAGTTTAGAGCCCCTAGGCCAGCCGGAGATCAGCGTTCTGCCTGCCCGCAATGCTTCGCCGCCAGCCCGACAGCCTGATGGCAGTCACGGCGGCGGGCATAGCGATGCAGGCGGGAAGTTAGCCATCAACAATCCCTTTGAGTTTAAGGCGGTCGTCACTGTTTTGCCGGAAATAACGATAGCTGATTACCAAGAGATCGTGCCTAAGATAAAAAAGAGGGAAGTTAAGGTAACCCTGGAAGAAATTGAAAAGCTGAAACAAGAAAAAGAGAGAATAGAACGTGAGAAACTGAGGCAGGAGATTTTAGATAAAATTGCCGCGGGGTCCAAGATGGAAATCCCGGAAGTTTTAATTGATTCTGAAAAAAACCGGATGCTGGCCACCATCAAAGAACAGGTTCCCCAAATGCTGGGCATCGGCTTTGAGGAATATCTAAAAAAGATCAATAAAACCGAGAAAGAGATTTCCGATTCTTTTTTGCCGGAAGCTGAAAGAAGAATTAAAAACTCCCTGGTTTTGCGGGAAATCCAGAAAAGAGAAAAGATTGAAATCCCCGAAAAAGAACTTTCAGACGAAATGGCCAAAATCGCCAAACAGAATCCCAATCTTGATAAAAATCAGCTGAAAGATTATACTGAAAGCGTAATCAAGAATGAGAAAGCTTTCGAGTATCTCGAGGGTCTTACCAAATAATTATTCAAATTATCTTTTTTTTCGCGCTTTACCCTGAAGGGCTCCGACGCGACTCAAAAAAGGACAATTCTCATAATTTTGCTATGAATCTTATACCTACTGTCATAGAAAAAAGTCAATACGGGGAGCGGGCTTACGATATTTACTCCCGCCTTTTAAAGGAGCGCATTATCTTTTTAGCCAGTCCCATTAATGACGCGGTGGCTAATTCCATTATCGCCCAAATGCTGTTTTTGGCCTCGCAGGATCCCAAAAAAGACATCCAAGTGTATATCAACACGCCGGGCGGGTCAGTGACTGCCGGCCTGGCGATTTATGACACCATGCAGTATGTGAAGTGCCCCATTTCGACTGTTTGCGTGGGACTGGCCGCTTCCATGGGCGCGACTTTGCTGGCGGCCGGAGCCAAAGGCAAACGGTTTGCCTTGCCCAATTCCCAGATTTTATTGCACCAGGTAGCCGGCGGCGTGAGCGGGGAAGCTGTGGAAATCGAAATTACCGCCAAGCAGATTTTGAAAATCAGGGAAAAACTGAACAAAATTTTGGCCAAGCACACGGGCCAGCCTTTGGAAAAAATCAGCAAAGACACTGACCGCGACTTTTATCTGGACGCCCAGGAAGCGAAAGAATACGGCCTGATCGACGAAGTCATCAAAACTAAGATTTAATTGACAGAGGTTGACCCCTGTTAATTTATCCACAACTCCCTTTTCGGGAGTTTTTCGTTTTTTTAAATTGTGTTATTATTAAATAAGCCCACCCCATGTTAGATAAAAAAATCTTTCTATTGTATTTAGTTTTCATCATCGCCCTAGTTCTCGGGATCGTTCTTTATTTTTGGCTTTTCGGGAAACCAGCCGAATCTCCGCAAGTTTCTGAAGAAAAAACAACGGAAGAAATTTTGCAGAGTTTGACCGCTCCCGGAGAGGGGGAGGGGGCTTCAGAAGAAGTTCTTCGGAGTTTAACTGCTCCTAAACAATAATTATGGGTACAAATCAAATAATTTCTCCTAAAATAGTTGCTCTGGTTTTTGGTGTCTTAGTTGTTTCTTTTGCCGTCGCTTTTTACGTTGTCGGCTGGACGGAGCCGACCCAGGCCCCACCCGGAGGAAATGTGTCGGCACCCTTGAATACAAGCTCTGCCACTCAATCCAAAACAGGCATACTTGAGTTAATTGGCGGATTAAGATTACCAGGCGGTGCCGGCGTTGGAAAAGTTTTGACTTCAGACGCGTCAGGTAATGTCAGCTGGCAGTCTGCCAGCGGCGGTTATCATTTCCAGAAATGGACTACGTCAGGCACGTACAGTTTTACCATTCCCTCCGGAGTAACCGGGATAATGGTTGAAGTTTGGGGTGCGGGTGGCGGCGGCATTATGTCGCATCCCGGGGGAACGGGTCTCGGCGGAGGAGGCGGGGCAGGATATGGAAAGGGGATTTATGATGTAACGCCTGGCACGATTTATACTGTGACCGTTGGTGCCGGCGGAAGCTATGGCAGCAGTGTGCCATGTCCAGGATCAAACGGCGGCGGCTCAGGCGGCATCAGCAGTTTTGGTTCACTGGTACAAGCAACGGGCGGCGGCGGAGGTAGTGGCTCTTGCTCTTACACCTGCACTCTTTGGATATACAGCGGTGGTGGCGGTGGTGCGGGAGGAAGCAACGGCAATATTGCTGCCAGATCTGGTACTTCAGGCGGTAGGGCTTATATGGACTGCTCTGGCTATTGGTATGGTAGCGCTAGCGGCGGTTCCGGCGCTATGGGCGATGGAATTGGCAATGGCGGTGGCGGGACCCCGGGTGGTAATGGACAAGTCATAGTCTGGTGGTAATGATATAATGCTTCTACTAGTCAAAGGACTTAATTGAATAAAAAAATTATGCAAGAAAAAATTAAAATCGTCGGTATCATATTTGGAGCGGCGTTAATTCTTTTTTTGGCGGGGTTTTTAGGAAGCATATTGGCCCTCAAATCATTTGAACCTGAGGTGAAATTATTGGTGGCAAGACAAAGCATTGGCGCGAATATTCTTAATATCATAGACGGAGTGCCGACCCTTTCGGGCAAAGTCGTGAAGATAAACGGCAACGTCATAACGATTGAAACCGAGCCCCCCCAAGACCCTTTTTTCAAGTGGCAAAAAGAAATGGAAATTGTCGTTGACGAGGATGCGACGATTACCTCGGGCAGTTGGAAATCCATGGCCGAAGCCGTTTCTTCCAATTTTTCTTACGCTTCCTTGAAGGAAGCCCCCATGACTATTGGAGAAATAGAGCTTGGCAGAATTGTGATAGTCGTGCCGAGCGGCGGTAGTGTTGCGTCTGGTCGCATTGAGACCCGAAAAATCATTGTGGGCGCATTACGTTAATAATCAGATGAAAAAAAATATGCCGAAACAAATTTCGTCAAAAATCACAGCTTTAACCTTCGGAGTTTTGGTGGTTCTTTTCGCTGTTGCTTTTTACGTCGTGGCCTGGCAGGAACCAACGCAAGCCCCACCCGGAGGAAATGTGGCCGCACCTTTGAATATAAGCAATATCGGCCAATCTAAAGCGGGCGGTTTGATTTTAAACACGGGCGGAGCGCCAAATGGTTTAATTATTCAATCAGGCAACGTGGGCATCGGCACGGCGAGTCCCACTCAGAAATTGGATGTGTCGGGCAACATCAAAGCCTCCAATTTTCCCCCGGGGACTTGCGCCGTCGGTTCCTCAATCAGAGCCATTAATGCCGACGGTACTGTTATTTGCGAAGCAGATGATGTGGGAACTCCGGCTCCGGTCAGCACGGGCCTGTACGGTCAATGCCTAGAAGGTGAGTCTTGCAGCGCCTACGCGCCCGCCACTCTGTATAGTTACTATGGCTATTGCCGCTGTACTTGCCCTTCAGGATATACGCTGGTAAAAACGGGCGAGACTTCAGTATCTCCTGCATCGGGGACAGAATCAACACGTGTAATTGGTACCTACTACGCGTGCTATAAGCAATAAAAATTCAATGAAAAAAATAATATTTTTAATAATTCCCTTGGTTGTTCTTGGCTTTTTGATTTCAGTAAAACCGGTCTTGGCGGCCGCCTGTCCGTTCGGCCCCGGCGACGACAACGGCAACGGCACGTGCACCGCCACTTTTTACCCGGACGCCAATCCGGAAACTACCAGCGTTGATGGTTGGGCACAGAGAAGTAGTAGTGCAGACGAGTCGTGGTCTACTATAAGAAATAATGCTGTCGGCTCTTATGGATACCCCAGCTCTCCGGTGGGGTATATCCAATGGATACAATCCAACACCACTGCGAATACCTGGCGTGGTCTTAATAGGAGCTACTTTCTGTTTGACACGTCAGATCTTCCCGATGATACTGTTATAAGCGAGGCAACGCTATCTATCTATGGCGAGAGCAAGGTTGATGAAGGAACTGCTATAGCACCATCTACGAATATTTACTCTGGCAATCCAGACTCAAACACAGACTTAACTGCTGCTGATTATGTTTACACCAAGTTCGGGACTACGCCATACTCTACTACAATTCCCTATGCTAATTGGTCTATAACTGGTTACAACGACTTTGTCTTCAACGCAAATGGGTTAGCAGCAATATCTAAGATAGGTATTTCCAAGTTTAGTGGGCGTAATGCTAACTATGATGTTCCAAATACAACTCCGTCTTGGAGTGGGGCTGCTTTTTACAACCACGGAGTTAAGGGCTATTTTTCCGAGCAAGGCACAGGCTACCAGCCCAAACTGGTAGTGACATATTCTCTGCCCATTTCTGCTCCAACCGTTACCACCCAAGCAGCTACAAATATTCTTACAACTTCAGCTACGGGCAACGGGAATATTACCTCTACCGGCGGAGAGAACGCCACTGTCAGGGGATTTAAATACGGCTTGACCCAAGCAGATACCTGGAGCGTTTCGGATTCTGGTTCTTTCGGAGCAGGTGCTTATACAAAAGCTATTACGGGATTATCGCCCGGCACGCTCTACTATATTAGAGCTTTTGCCGTTAATTCGGCGGGAACCAGTTACGGCTCTTATGTAAGCTTTACGACTGCCGCTCCTCCGCCTTGTGTAAATCATAATGTTTTCGGTTATGCCTGGTCGGAAAACATCGGCTGGATTAGTTTTAGCTGTAAAAATCAAAATAATCCCGGTGACTATGGGGTAGATATCAATATTTCCACTGGCAATTTTTCTGGCTATGCCTGGTCGGAGAACATCGGCTGGATTGATTTTGCGCCAGCCGGTCCTTATCCTGCCAGCCCCAATTATTCCGCTTGTTTAGACTTTCCGGGTTCAGGCCAGACTTGCGATGGTTTAGGCACTAATAAAGTTGGCGGCTGGGCAAGGGCTCTGGCTTACGGCGGCGGCTGGGACGGCTGGATAAAGCTCCGGGGCTCAAACTACGGAGTTGATTATACTTCGCAGTCAGGCGAATTATCCGGTTGGGCCTGGTCGGATATGGTCATTGGCTGGATTAGTTTTAAGGGCGTAAATTACGGCGTGGTGACCACCGCCAAGCTTCCGCCGAGCGTAAGCACTGCCGGAGAAACCTGGAATCACTGTTCCTTTGAAGAAAAAAGCATTCCTACCTTGAACTGGAATTATTCTGACGGGACCCAAGCTTCTTATTGGATTCAAATAGATAATACTTCGGCGGGTTTCCCGAATCCGGAGGTTGATACGGGCGAGATTCAGATTTCCAGCCAATCTTATGCCGTCACTTTCTATGACCTTGATTGGGACACTAAATATTGGTGGCGGGTGAAAGCCAAGGATCAGCAAGGCGTTTGGTCGAACTGGTCAAATATTGATAATTTTACTACCCCAGAACATGCTTATCCCTACCCCGGTTTTTCTTGGGTTCCGCAAGAGCCCAGTCAGCAAGAAGTGGTTGTTTTTACCCCAGACCAAACAGGGCTTGCCTATCTTTGGACTATTACTGAGGGAACGGGAGAATATGTTGACGGAACAGGTTCTGCCAGCCAAAGCCCTCATATTGAATTTTTGACTCCGGATAATAAAATAAAATTAGTCATTACGGATTCGGACGATTATTCCTGCGAGTCAGCGGAAGAGGCCATCACTGCCGAGCTTCCTTTGCCCGAATACCACGAAGCGCCGCCGATTATTTGGCTGAGAAAGGCGCTGACCACCCTCGCCAGCCTGATTGACGGGCTTTACCCCGCACCACTTTTAAAAAAGTGGTGAGGGGTTTACATTTTCGGAAAATTATGATAGAGTTGAGGTAGTAAAAATAACATTGGATTTTTGCGATTTTCAACATAACAACCAAAAGAACATGTTGACTTACCAAAATTTCAAAACAATTTATGGATTTACTACTTCCACTCGTTGTGGCGTTTGTTGCGTTGGCCTTAGGTTCAATTTTAGGGTACTTGGCCCGTCAATCTATTGCCAAAAAAAGAATCGGTTCTGTAGAACAGAAGCTCCAAGAAAAGGTAGTTCAAGCTAAGCAGGAGCAAGAAAACATCATCTCTCAGGCCCGGGATAAGGCCTCTTCTCTGCTCAATACGGTCAAGAGAGAAGAAGACCAGACAAGGAATCGCTTGCTCAAAGCAGAGAGTTTTTTGCTTAAGAGAGAAAATATTTTAGACCAGAAGTTCCTTGACCACGAAAAGAAAGAAAAAGATTTCGAGGATAAGGCAACCAAGCTTAAAGAGGTTAAAGAAAGCCTGGAAGTTTTAAGGCAGGAAGCCTTGAAAGAGCTAGAAAAAGCCTCGGGGCTTACCCGGGATGACGCCAAAAAAGAATTGCTGTCTAATTGCGAAAAAGAGTTTGAATTGGAAATCATGCAAAAGCTCAGAAAGCTGGAAGGGGAAGGCAAAGAAAAACTCCAGGACAGGGCTAAGGAAATAATCGCTTTGGCCATTCAGAAATACGCGCTGTCCCAAGTCCAGGAAATGACGACCACCACCGTGGCTTTGCCCAACGACGAAATTAAGGGCAGGATCATCGGCAAAGAGGGCAGGAACATCAAGACGTTAGAGAAGTTAACCGGCGTCGAAATTATCGTTGATGAAACACCCGAAGCCGTGGTCATTTCCGGGTTTGACCCGATCAGGCGTCAGATTGCGAAAACCGCTTTAGAGAAGCTGATTCACGACGGCCGCATCCAGCCGACCAGGATTGAAGAGGTGGTCCAAAAAACCCAGGATGAAATCGTGGCTCAAATCAAAGAAGCGGGCCAGGCTGCTATTTACGACACCAACATCATCGGCCTTGATCCGAAGATTGTGCAGCTTTTAGGGAGATTAAGGTTCAGGACAAGCTATGGCCAGAACGTGTTGCTGCACTCGATTGAAGTCAGCCATTTGGCCGGAGCTTTGGCCGCAGAAATCGGAGCCAATATCGGGCTCGCTAAAAAAGCCGGGCTTTTGCACGACATCGGCAAGGCCGTGGACCAGCAGATCGAAGGTTCTCACGTTGATATCGGCATTAAAATCTTAGAGAAATTCGGCGTAGAAAAAGCGGTGATCTCGGCCATGAAGTCGCACCACGAAGAATATCCGGCCGAAATCATTGAGGCCGTTATTGTGCAGGCCGCTGACCAGATTTCGGGAGCGCGTCCCGGCGCAAGAAAAGACACGCTGGAAAATTACCTCAAAAGATTAGGGGAACTGGAGGCCATTGCTACCTCTTTCGGCGGGGTGGAGAAAGCCTACGCCATTCAGGCCGGCCGGGAAATACGAGTGTTCGTGAAACCCGAACAGATTGATGATTTGGCCGCGCATCAGTTAGCCAAAGAGATTGCCAAGCGCATTGAAGAAGAATTAAACTACCCCGGCGAAATCAAGGTTAATCTCATCAGGGAAAGCAGGGTGGTCGAATACGCCAAGTAGTAGAATTTTGACAAGATTTTCTGAAAGAAAATCTAATATCATAAAATGAGTCAAAATTTCACTACCTGGTACGCGAAACAAATTTATGACAAAAGATAATTTAATCGATACTTTAGTTAAAAAAATGGGAATTTCAAAAGGGCAAGCTTCGGAATATCTTAGCGTACTTTTGGAAGAAATTACCAAAGCTTTATCCAGAGGTGAAGAGGTTGTGCTGACCGGTTTTGGTAAATTTAAGGTTGCCCAGAGAAAGGAAAGAGAGGGGAGAAACCCCAAAACCGGCCAGACTCTTAAGATTGCCGCGAAAAACGCGCCGGTCTTCAAAGCCGGCAGTGTCCTCAAAGACGCCGTAAAGTAGCATAGTAAAAATGATTGAGGCCGGACCTCAATCATTTTTGTTTTGGCTTGCCCTGAGTTTGTCGAAGGGAGCAGGTTAGTAGACCAGGTTAGAACCTCTTTCCAGTCACTAACCGATTACACTATATTTGAAATAGTATCATCCTGGTAGCTTATTTTCAAGGGCTCCAGAGAGCTTCTAGACGGCGTAAGAGAGCAGAAAATGCTCTAAATTGGTATAATCCCCATTCTGGTTAGAACCTCGTCTCTAACCCCCTCTTCTAGAACGTTCACTACATTCACATCGTTAATAAAAAAAATCGGCAAAAAATTGTTTCTTAGGTACGCTTCCACAGGAAGCGCAGTTTTTTATATTTGCGATATGGCAATATATAACCTTATTTTAAATCAGTTCCCTGTCCGAGGATGGTATAATATTAGAACTTGATCTTGGTAAAATCTTGGGACTAAAACATTGATTTCGACCCCTTTAACTGGACAATATAAGAATCTATTTAGCAAAATAAAATGTCCCGACCAGAAATTAAGAATGATTGGTCAGGACATTTACTTCTTGCCCTTAGGACTCTAACTATACTGGATCGTGTGCATGCTTTCGAGCCGCTGCTACCTTCTCTGGCTTATAGCCAGTGCTATCAAGACTATTTTGCCATGCTTCCAATTCCTCTTTTGAAAGAGGCCTACTCATCTCTGCGTGAGTTTGACCACGCTCCTCTGCCGTGTGGTCACAATACACTTTGCCACATACTGGGCATAAAGACATTCCAGCACCTCCTTTTTAGAATTAAGCTTCTACTCTGATTACTCCGTTGGCGTGAATCCTTAGTATATCGTGCTCTTTCTTACCGTTTTTAATTCTCTGAAACTCTACTCCTGCTCCTTCGCCTCCCCAATTATGATACAAAATAGTATCAATACCATAGAAGGATACTTCGTAATCGCCCACCTCAACCACATCTTTTACCTGAGCCACAAAAACTCCCTTCGTCTTAAAGAACAGTCGTATTTCTACCTCTCCTCCTCTTTTGGGGTGCTTTATGCGCAATACTGCACTGTCTGAAAATGGCTCATCGCACCATCTCTCGAGTTTAGCTGAAAGCTGTTGTTGAATCTCGGTAAGCTCTACTGCAGAAAAATCCTTAGTAATTCCCTCTAATACCATCTTTCCCTCCTTGTTTCATTTGATACTACATCATACTATAACACTCGAAAATGTCAATCCCGAACTAAAAACCGTCTTTTGGGGCGTATTGCCGGAGCTTACTCTGGCCAAATCTTGATTTCCCTTACTTAATCGTGCGACCACGACCCCAAAACCACTCAAAAAACTCTACCGCCTTTTTTGAGTCGCCTGAATCAAAATGACATATAAGACTTGGGCTCTTGCCAGCATCTTTAAGTGATGGGCCAGTCATAAAAGACTTATTGTCAACGATGATCAAACGATCATGAACCTGACTATGTTTCCTAACCTCCGATTTTTTGTATTCATTAATAAATTTCGTCCACACCGACTTAAAATTCTTTTCTGGGTATTTAGTCAAAATCCGAATGGAGATATTATTTGGAAGACCATACAAAATATTCAATGTGCCCTCTCCGATATATCCATCAATAATCCAAACCCGATTCTTAGCTACCCCTATTTGGCTCTTCAAATAATTATAAACGGTAAATTCTTTTTTTTCTTGAAAAATAACGAGGCCAGAACCCACAAAGCTTATTTCTTTTCTAAGAGTAAATGGGTAAACGCAATTTTTAAGATTCCTCAACTGCCTTACGAGCTTAAGACGGGGGATTCTTTCTTTACCCGATTCGGTTGCTAAATCGGCAATAATAATGTCTGTTTTTGAAATATTTGGCTCATTGGGTGCGCCGTTGATCAGTGCCTCTTTTATACCATTCCAAGAGCGCACGATTTCACGAATAGGACCAAGATATTTTTCTGCCGTAATTGTTTTTTTCCTGAGTGATTGGAGCGAGGATAATTGTCTATAGATATTTTGATAATAATCGAGTATGGTCATATTTATTTCTTGAGAATCTCCAGCCCTTCGTTTCTGAGCAAATATGAGCCGTATGTCTTTTGGTCAACCCAGGCATTTTCCTTTGCCACCGAGGAATAATAGGGATTAAATTTTCCAAGGAAAGATTTCGTTTTATTCCAGAAAGATTTTACTTCGTTATACTCTACGGGACTATCTGTTTTTCCTTTTGATAGATAGGCCACGCAGGCAACAAATTTTACTGGCCCACTACTGTATTGAACCTTCAGGTTCTTCATAAAAGCACGCGAGTTTATACTAAAGTCCAAAGGAATATATTTAGACTTTTCCTTTGGCATTTCTCTCCTATCCTTGCCCGACTTTTTATATTTTTTAAATACTACCGGCGATAAGGTCGTTTCGCCAAGAAAATCTTCGCCCTTTTCATTTGTCAAAATTATTTTTATCTTGAAAGACATATTTTTTAATTTCCTTTACTTTTTATTGCCTTTGGTTGAATTTTATCGTCCAACCTTTTGATAATCTCATTAACTTTATAGTTAGGAATTTCGTAATCTCTGCCCTTCCCGATAAGGAATTTCCCCTTAAGGCTCTTGAAGGCAGGGTCTATGCTCCCTTTTTTAAAACTAGTCTTTTTATGGATTTCGCTTGCGGAAATTGTCTCCTGCTCGATGAGACCCTTTGTTTTCAGCAATTTTTTAGCCAATCCAAACGCCAAGATTTTGTCCTCCATTGTTATCTTTTGGCTATCCTTAAAGTATATTTCCTTAGTGTCTCGTTGAATGGTGATGAGAGGTTTTAGGGCCTCTACCACGCGTTCCTCGTCAATGGCCGAGCCATCGGTAAAAAGCTCTTCGATATGATTTTTTTCTTTGGTCATGATTTATTAAAGTAATACTCTCAAAAAACTTCCGACTTTTATTTTGCTCTATTCCCAAGGTAGCATATCTAAAAATACTTGTCAAGTGCTTTCGTCAAAAAACTTGCTAAGTATGGTTTTTCCTTCCAGCGGAAGTGGTTTTAACCGCTAACAAAAAACTTGCTGTTTTCAATTTTTAAGCAAAGGGATATAATAAACTTAGGAAAATTAAATAGCCTAAACTCCATTTGGAGCATGGCACAAAAACCAACGACGGCAGAAAGCTCCTAGTCAGAGCACCGTCGTTGGTCATATCTCGAAAGGGGTATGGGTTCCGCAAGGAATCGCTGGCTAGGAGCTTTATGTTTCCTACCATAAAATTAAAGTTAAAAATATAATTACATGGAACAATTGGAATACAAAACAATTAGACTAGAATTCAAAATGAAATCTAAGAAAGGACTCTTTAAGCTTGGCATGGAATTCTTGGTAGAAAACTTTGACGAGGAATTAAATGAGTTAGGAGAGGAGGGTTGGGAATTAGTAAGCACTATTCCGTTGACAGTTCCTTCTACCTTGGGTGGTAGCCAGACGGGTTATTTTTATTGTATTTTCAAACGGCAAATCTGAATAAGGAAATAAAATAGAATAAAACCCGAACTTTATAAAATTATAAATCCTATGGGGTTTATAAAGTTATAAAGTTTAGCTTGTAAAATCTATCAATTAACTGGTAGGTTTTTTGGTGTGTGCAAGATCGTGCAATGAGCGTTGACAATAACGACGTCTAAACATATTATAGTTTCCTGTCTTTGCTGGAGAAATGAATTCAAAATCCAAAGATTTCATTCGCCTAGAATAACTGGAAAAGGGCCACACACCTTTAGTGGGCCATTTTCTTTAAATCTTAGCGCTGTAGAGCGCTATTAGAGGGTGGTTCGGGTGAACACCTGATAGTTTTATCATTGAAACAATAAGACGGGGTTCGGCCTGCATATTTTGAAAAATGTGGCGTTATTATGAAGGAGGGCTTGACATTTTGTTTGAACGGGTGTATAATGGAGGCAGAAAGTAAGATAAAAGTACCTTGCAATAAAAAATAAGAATATCCATACCGAGTGAAGGTGGATATTTACGGTGTTTAAATCTTGAAACTGTAATCAGTTAAAACGACCCGTAAGGTTTTATTTGGAACTAAACAGAAGCTGTTTTAAGCTTTTGACGTTTTGTTCCCGCTAAAACCTTGCGGGTTTTTGTTTTACTTTTTCGGCAAAATAAATGAAAAAACACCCAAAAATTAACTTGAGAATATGCAAATTTCAAAGACCGGGCTTGAAAAATTCAAGAAATTATATACCGAGAGGTTCAAAGAGAACCTTAGTGAAGCCGATACGTTGCGAAAAGCGCAAACGCTACTTAACATTTTTGAGGCAACATATGGAAACCCTCTTGCGGTCGACGAAGAGGATATAGAATTACAAACTAATAAACAAAACAAGTATGAAGAAACAAAAAAAGAAAAATAAAAAACTGAAGGTCGGAACTTTTCGTGAGCTTACAAGAACGCGATCCTGCATAGGAACGATTACTAGATGCCGAGCAATAAGGAATAAGAAGAAAACAGAGCTGGAGTTGACCATTAAGGTAATGCCAGAAGACGTACGGTTTTACGAAACCAAACACTTCCCAGTAGATGATATTAGTCACCTCGATCACTTGCAGGATGTATTTCGCGTTACCTTAGAAAAAAAGTACAGCCCTAACGAAGAAATACTGATTGGGGTCTATCTTACGGGCATGCTTTGTGCGTTGCAGCCAGATTACTGTGACGTGGATTATTCTGTATTGTGTACCAGTATTACTCCGCAAATTTCACCCGCATGTATTGTGGATATGTTTTGTTGCGGTGAGTTAACGGGATACGAACTTTCTCATAAAAAGAAAGTTCTTTCCAGGTCGAAGAAGAAAAAAATATAAGCATAACGAGGATTCGTGATCCTCCGAAAATAGACAGGTCGGATCGGGGGAAATTATTAAGCAATAAATTAGAATAAAAGCATGACTAATAGGAATAAAAGCAGGCCCGATAACTTTACAGTAGGGCCGATAAGGGTACAAAAATATTTTAACGGTAAGGAGGGCGAGACCATGAAACTGGAAATCTTAATACCGAAGCGCATAAGGACTAGGGGATGTCTTAAAGATTTGCTCTTGGAGGATTACAGGACTGCTGTTGTCTCAATTGACGATAACGACGACAAGAATTTAAGAATAACGCTTACAAAGATAAACCTTGAAAGCTACGAAGAGGTGCCCGAATAGTATTCCACGATAAAATCGGGGACTAACGGATTTTTGGTCTGTTAGTCTCCGATTCGTAGGGTGCGGTCAATAAACAAGTATGGCAAAAAACAAAGAAAAAATAAAATTCCCTGGATTTCCATTAGATTGGGATAAGAATGATTTTTTTAAAACTCCAAGAGAACTAGAGAGGTGTCTGTTTATGCTAAGCGGTGCAGAGGTAAAAACACTATGGTTGATTATTCGCCAACTGGGCTTTACTAATCCCAAAACAAAAGAGATGAAAACATCCGATAAAATCAGTCTGAGTCAGTTTCAAAACGGAATAGGAAAGAATAATAAGGGTACTGGTCTGAGCAAGGGAAGCATTATAAGCGGGATAAACGGATTGGTTGATAAAGGGATTATATGGGCAAAGAAAGCAAATCGCAGAGTGAGCGAGTATGGATTAGTGGTTCAAAAATTGGAAAAAACTGGTTCAAATCTTGAAGGGGGTGGTTCAAATACCGAACAAGGAAGTGGTTCAAAGACTGAACATACAGTAGATAATAACAATAGAGATTTTACAAAAGAAAAATATATAAAAAAACTTGTCTGGTTTTATCAAGTAAGGATTTGTCCAGATTCAAGATTGACCAGTAAAGGTAAAAGTCGGATTGCAGAAAGATTGGAAGAGTATTCTCCAGACGAACTCGCAGAAGCGATTATCAACTTCTCCGAAAGTGATTGGAATATGGAAAATAACTCTCACAGAGGCGTTGCCTGGTTTTTCGCAACGGAAGACAGGATTGATAGTTTTAGAAACTTAAAACCAATAGAAAAAGAAGAAGAACTGAGGCGAGGCACATATAGTCCAGAAGAAGACAAGATTGAGTAATCCAGCGCTGTTAATAATTCAGGCGGCCGAGATTAAAGGTCGGAGTCGTATTATTTATTATTAACTAACAAATCAAAATCATGAAAACAAAATTCCAGATTCAGGAGCAGATAGAGTTATTGGAAGCCATTTTAGGTCAGTCAATGAACCTACATTGCCAAGACAACATAGCAGAATGTTCAAGCATAGAGGGGCAGAAGTCCGCGTTGGAGTGGGTCTTAGTAGATGAGGAGGAAATAAATAAACACATTAATGAGATTGAAGATAAATTAGAATTGCTCAAATCAATGGTTAAAAATGCAGTACCTCCGAAACGCGAACTTGAAGAATTATAGCGCTGTTCATAACTAGAGGCGATCTATATGGTAGATTAGAAATGCTTAGGTTCAACGGTTTGAAAATGTCATATCTATGTAGTAGATTTAGATAAAGCATCAGAGCCAGTTGAACCTAAGCAATTCGACATTTCGGCTCTGGTGCTTTTGATTTCAAGGTAAAAATTATGGACAAAGTTTCTTTCAGAGAAGCGATATTGGCGGACTTTATTCGGAAAGTTGAGTCTTGGCCGCGCAAAAAGTTGCTCCAGGAGCTTATTAGTCTGAAGCATAGCGAACTGGAGTCAGACACCGATGGCGAGGTTATCGCAAAATTATATGAAGACAGAAGAAAACAAAATTAAATACTTTATATATGTCAGGAAATCCTCGGAGTCGGAAGACAGACAGGTGGTTTCGATTGAGTCTCAGCTAAACGAGATAAAAGTCATGTCTGAGGGTTTGAAAGTCGTTGGTAAATTTGAGGAAGAAAAGTCGGCTAAAAGACCTGGTCGGCCTGCTTTTAATAAAATGATTGAGCGAATCGAGAATGGCGAAGCAAACGGTATTTTGTGCTGGAAGCTTAACCGTTTGGCAAGAAATCCGCTGGACGGCGGTAAAATAAGTTGGCTATTGCAAGAGGGTGTTATCCAGCATATCCAAACTTATGGCAGAAGTTATTATCCTACCGATAATGTTATCATGATGGCTGTTGAGTTAGGCATGGCTAATCAGTTTGTTAAAGATTTAAGTGTTGATGTGACAAGGGGTTTAAGGCAGAAAGCTCTGAAAGGAGAACGTCCGGGACTTGCCCCGCTCGGATATAAAAACACTAATACTGGGAAGAGGGGGGAAGAGAAAGTATTGGTGGACGACGAAAGGTTTGATTTGGTGAGGAGAATATTTGATTATATGCTTGCCGAAAAAGATACGGCTTTTGGAATACTGAAAACTGCCAATAATGAATGGGGGTTAACGACTCGCGAGGGAAAGAAAATATGTAAAAGCCATATTTATAGAATACTCACTAACCCTTTTTATTACGGAAGATATGAATTTCCGCGTAAAAGCGGCAATTGGTATCAGGGCAACCACAAGCCGATGATATCAGAGCCAGAATATGACATGATCCAACGCATTTTAGGTAAAAAGGGAAAGCCGCGGCCGAAGAACCATATCTTCGCTTACACTGGACTTATGAAATGCGGAGAATGCGGAGCCAGTATTACGTGCGAAGAGAAGTGGAAAAAGCAAAAGAACGGCAATATACATCATTATATTTATTATCACTGCACCAGAAAGATCAACCCGAATTGCACGCAGGTTTCCATAGAGGAAAAGGCTCTTGAAAAAGAGATTATGAGTTTTCTCTCAAAAATAGAAATTCCTCCCGAGTTCCGCGAATGGGCAACCGAAGAATTAAAGAAAGCTCATGCGGTTGAGAAAAAAGACAGAAACACCATACTCCACAACCAGCAAAGGCAATATGACGACTCCGTGAAGAACATTGATGCTCTTCTCGAAATGAGGATGCGGGGCGAGATTACAGCCGAAGCCTTCTCTCAAAAGCAAAAAGAGTTAGAAAAGGACAAAGCTCAATTAAAAAATGCACTTGATAATGTAAACAAGAGGATAGATAGCTGGATTAAAACAGCAGAAAACACTCTTACCTTTGCTGAAAAAGCCAGAGCAGAATTTCAGGCCGGCAATTTAGAAAAACGAAGGCAGGTATTGACCGCTCTTGGTTCGAACCTCATTCTAAAAGATAAAATTCTCAATATACAGATAGAAAATCCTCTTATCGTCATCGAAAAGGCGGCTTTTGAGGTAAAAGCCATACATGAAGAAAAGACCAGGTTAGAACCTGCCAAAAACACCTTAAATAAAGGGGAAATGAAAGAGATTTACTCTAAAAGTATCCTATTGAGCGGGTGACGGGATTCGAACCCGTGGCGTCCACTTTGGAAAAGTGGCATTCTACCGCTGAATTACACCCGCATTAAATTTATTATATTTAAGATGAAACAGCATCAATCCAGCCCATAATTCTGCGATGGAGGCTCCTTCCGAGTTCTTTTTTCCCGCAGCTTCTGATTTGTATATGAAGCGTTCCATAAGGTAATTTTCTTTTTTTCTTCCCCGATTTGTTGTTTCTTCGATCTATTTGAGTTGTCTTAAATTGTTTTTTGGAAATACCGGTTATTTTCGACCAATATTTTATGGTTTCCTTAACGTTGTTGTCCGGATAAGTATAAGCGCGAAGAGAGAAATTTTCATCACAAAGGCCACAAATTTCTCTAAACCACCTCATTGTTATTTTTATTATTCCGGGATCAGAATTAATCACGCGTATGTGCTCGTATAGCTTAGACCCCTCTCCTAAATATATCCCAATACCCAGCAGCCAGAGGTCTCGTTTTGTTAGTTTTCCGATATCCCTTTTCGCCAACTTTTTCATTGCTACAATATCAACCATCCTTTGATTGTGTCTAAAATTAGCCGATTTCATTCGCGCCAAACCAATTCGCTTAATTACTTCTTTATTCGGTTTATAAGGTATTTCTCTCAACCAATCACTCAACGTGCTTTTAGCAAGCCCCATTTCTCGAGAGATCATATTATAGGAATAGCCTCTTTTTCGATAATTAACAGCTTCGTCTTTTAAACTTAGTAGTTTCATAAAAATAGATATATCCGAACCGGCTTCTTGTATTATAACAAAATATAATCAAGAGTTCAATTTTAAAAGAGCATTATGTCGGGGTGCTGGGAATTGAACCCAGTCTGCATGCTCCCAAAGCACGCGTACTACCGGTATACGACACCCCGTAATCAAGTCTCAATCTATCATATTTTCGCTTGTTTTTCAAACCCCGTAGTAGAAATTCGACAGTTGTTTACCGGGTAGTAGAAATTTGACAAATTATCATTTGCGTAGCAAGTCAAATTTTCACTACCTGGTTTAACTCGGTCAGACCAACTGTCGTTTTTAATTATTATGACGTTTATTAAATTTTATAACCTGTAGTTTTATTCACAACTCAAGAGTTGTCGAATTTTCACTACGGGGTCAAATATGATATAATTTAAGTGATGAGTTTCAGGGAAATTTTAGAGCAGCTTAATATCCGGGCGACTTGCAAGCAATACGGCCTCGGTATGTGGCGTTGCCCCCAGTTTCTTTTTTTACTGATGGGGTCGGTTATTATCATCACAGCTCTCGTCACTTATTTCTTGGGTACGCGTTATGTTGCTGATCCCGGCACGGTCTCTTTGATTGTTCTTGTTTTAACCGTCATCCTTTTCGTGCTTACCTTCAGCATTACGAGAAGCCTTGAAGGACTGGCCGAAGCCAACCGCTTAAAAACAGAATTTATCAGCATTGTTTCTCATCAACTGCGTTCGCCTCTTTCTAATTTGAAATGGGCGCTGGAAATTTTAGTTTCAGACAGGTTCGGCAAAATTGACGGCAAGCCCGCCGAATATTTGCAGATTTTATCAGACAATACCAAGAGAATGGGGGAGTTGATTTCTTCGCTCTTAATCGTTTCTCGGATTGATCAGGGCAGGCTTCCCATACACAATGCCGAGTTTCCTTTATCCGATTTGGTCAAAGAGGCGATTGCGGAATTCAAGCCGATTGCTTCAGCCTCTAACATTGAAATAGTTTTAGAAACAGTAAAGCCAAATTTGCCCCAAGCCTTTGGCGATTCTTCCCAGTTGAAAATAGTGATCGAAAACTTTATCGACAATGCCGTCCGTTATACCAAAGGCGCCGGAAAAATCGTGGTGGCTATTGTTCCTAAAAAGGACAGATTGCTTTTTTCAGTCAAAGACGGCGGAGTCGGCATTCCTAAAGAAGACCAAAAGCATATTTTCCAGAAATTCTTCAGGTCCGGCAATGTTTTAAAATATCAAACGCAGGGTTCTGGTTTGGGACTTTATATTGCCAAATCAATCGTGGAAAAATCAGGCGGAAAAATAGGTTTTAAGTCCGAACAGGATAAAGGGTCGACGTTTTGGTTTACCATACCAATAGCGGGCCGCTAAGCGGCCCGATATATCGAGCAATAAGCTCGCTATTAAAAAATAACAATTTTATGAGCAAAAAAATATTATTCATTGAAGATGAAGCGGCGCTTCAAAAAACTCTGGGAGACGTCTTGGAGCAGGAGGGCTATAAAGTCATCAAAGCCCTCGATGGCGAGGCCGGCCTGAAAGCGGCCCAAACCGGCATTCCCGATCTCATCTTGCTCGACCTCATCCTGCCCAAGATGCACGGCTTCGAAGTTTTAAAAGCTTTAAAAGGCGACACTGCCACCAAAGATATTCCCATTATCGTTTTGACAAACCTGGAGTCAATGGGCGACATTGAAAAAGCTTTAGAATTAGGCGCCACCACGTATTTAATTAAGGCAAGTTATACCCTGGAAGAGGTGGTGGGTAAAATTAAAAAAGCCCTGGGCGAATAAATGATTAAAGAGAGCGATTTAAAATCAAAAATAAGAACCCCGCTTCGCGAGAACCTTGTTTTTTCGCTTCGCTCAAAAATCAGAGAGATGTTGATGGGGCCGCTTATCATGGTTGGCGTTATGACCGGCGTCGGCGTAATAATTTTAACCATTGCCGTTCCCAAGTTTTCCCTCCTTCTTGAAAAGCTGGAATTAACGCCGCCTTTGTCGACCAAAATCACGATCGGTTTGAGTAGATTTTTTATTCAAGAATGGCTTGGGATTTTTTTATTTCTGGCCGGATTGTTTTTTTTATTTAAAATCATCTTTAAAACAAACAAATCCCGGAAATTTTTAGATAGGTTTTTTTTAAGATTACCGTTGACCAGCCGGATAACAAAAAAAATTAATATCGTATATACTATAAAGAAAATAAGTTTTTTAACGGCCAGGGGGGTTTCTTTGGGCGAATCGCTGGAAAGCGTCGCCAACACCATAGGTAATTTTTACTACAAAAACGCATTAACTGCGGCGGCGGAGAAGGTAAAAAACGGCTGGAAGGCCTCCGAAGCTTTGCGGCCCCATCAAGATCTTTACCCACCGACTTTTATCCAAATGCTTGAGGTGGGGGAGGAAACCGGCCAACTTTCCAGGGTTTTAGAAAAATTAGGCGACTTTTTTAGCGAAGAAACTTCTGACGAAATAAAGCATTCGGCGGTTTTTGCCGAATTAGTTCTGATGGTTATCTTCGGATTATTAATTGGTTTTTTTGCCGTTTCTGCGATCCAGCCCTTGATTCAGTTCGTTTTTTGAGTATAATAATAATGTATTCAGCCCTCGTAGTTCAACGATAAAACATGCCCCGCCCCTTACGCCCCTGTAGCTCAATGGACAGAGTACCTCCCTTCTAAGAAGGTGATGGAAGTTCGATTCTTCCCAGGGGCATAATCAAGAGGCGGGGTGTAATCGAGGTTCGATTCCTCGCGAGGGCACAGTTTCTTATCCACAGCACGATCCTTTGACCATCCCTAATTTTTGGGATATGATAGAATAATGCCGTTAGTTTATTGTAAGATATGTAGAAAAAGGTTTTACGCCAAACCCAGCTGGTTAAAGCGTGGTTGGGGAAAATATTGTTCTGCCAAGTGTCAGCATGAATCTTGTTTGACGGGAAAGTTCGTTTTTTGCAGCATCTGTGGTAAAAAGATATGGCGAGCACCAAGAAAAATTAAACATTCAAAAAGTGGGAAGTTTTTTTGCAATAAATCTTGCCAAACGTTATGGAGAAATAAAGTTTATTCTGGTCCCAATCATCCGCTTTGGAAAGGTGGATATTATCAAGAATATAGGAGTTTTTTTCTTCAAAGTGGTGTTACTCAAAAATGCAAACTATGCGGAAATGAGGATAAAAGGGTGCTAGTCGTACATCATAAAGACAAGAAGAGAAATAATAATAAAGTGAAAAATTTAATTTGGCTATGTCTCAATTGCCATCATTTAATCCACCATTACGAGGAAAAAGTAAAATAAAATATGGGGATCATGGTGTAGCAGCAGCACTAGAGTTTGTGGAACTCTCGGCACGGGTGCAAGTCCCGTTGATCCCCCCAAAAAACAACCCCCTTAGCAGTTTTTGTACAATAAAATAATATGATAAATTATTTGTCCGCTTTTTTTAATAGTTTTAGCTAGGTTTTTCTTATTGAAAATAGATTTTTAGGCATAGCGATACTTCTTTTTATTCTGTTAGCGAACCTGAGGTTGGGTATTTTTTCTATACTAGGAGCCGTTATCAGTATAATTTTTTCATTACTCGTTGGTGCAGAAAAAACGATAATTTTTGCCGGCATAATTGGATTTAATTCTGTTTTAATTGGCATTGTCTCTGCGATGTTTATTTCTAAAAATGAAGTAGCGATATTGGTAACGATAGCAGCCTCCATTCTCGCCGTTCTTATTCAAGTTATAGCTTTGAAAAATAGTTTGCCAGTTTTTACTTTACCTTTTGTTCTAGCTGCCTTTGTTATATTTTTTCTAACTCGTTAACGTTCAAAAAAGGTTGTGTCCGAAAGATAAGTATGTCCGTCTGAATCACCCCAAATAGGTTCTAATATCGTCGCTAGACAATCAAAGTTTAAAGAGAATAAGGAGGAAGATAAAATATGGACGGAGAAAAGACGCTACTTAATGCGATTCTTTGTTATCTTGTTAGGGGGAAAGAAGTTCTTTTAAGCATTAAAACAAAAAACATTGGTGAAGGTCGATGGAATGGCTACGGAGGGGGGATAGAGGAGGGAGATAGGACGCCGGAAGAAGCAGCCCTGAGAGAGCTAAAAGAAGAGGCTAAGGTTGTCGCTTCGCCGGATTGTCTTGAAAAAGTAGCGATCATCGACTTCTGTAATACCAAGAGCGATGGCAGCGTCTTTAACTGCAAAGTGCATGTTTATTTGGTTTCCCGATGGGTAGGCGAGCCACAGGTGAGCGAAGAGATGATTAATCCGACGTGGTTTGATAAAGAGCGTTTGCCCTTTGATAAAATGATGTTGGCTGACAGAGAATGGTTGCCACTTGTTTTGAATGGGAAAAAGATAATAGTTTCGGCTAAATACGGGCCGTTCCAAAAAACATTGTTGGGCAAGGTGGAAATATGCCAAGTAGACGGTTTTGTGTAACCTAAATAAAAACAGCTCCCTTCGGAGCTGTTTTCATTGTTGTATAAATTATTACTTTCTTTCGTCTAGGCGTACTTTGAGTATAATTTCCTGGCCCTTGCGGAAAATTTTCAAATCAAGATCTTCGCCGATTTTGCATTTCTGCAAGATGTCTTCCAGGGGGCATTTGGCCGAAACTTTGATATTCTGGACCTCTAAAATAATATCGCCCTCTTGGATGCCCGCCTGATGAGCGGTGCTGCCTAAAACCACGGCGCCCGCCTGGCCCCGGGGATTTTTTTCAGCGATGACCAAAGCTCCGTGGTCGATGGAAAGTTTAAATCTCTCTTGCACCTCTTTATCCAAAAGAACATAGCGTATTCCCAAAAACGGCAATCTGAGACGCCCGTATTGCTTAAGATCAGCCAGATCTTTTTTAGCGTTATTAATCGGCAGCGCAAACCCGATGTTTTCGGCAAAGAAAACCATGGCGGTATTGATGCCAATAGCTTTGCCTTTAACGTCAATTAACGGCCCTCCGGAATTGCCCGGATTAATGGCGGCATCGGTTTGGACCAAGCCCCTTAATTTAGTGATGGTGTTGTTGGTCGTGTCGCCGGCTGAGATTTCCCGCGACAAGCCTGAAACCACTCCAACCGAAACCGTATTGCGGAATGTTCCTAAGGCATTGCCGATAGCGATCGCTGTCTGTCCTAATTCCAAATCCGAAGAATCGCCAAGTTCAATGACCGGCAAGTTCTTCTTATCAATTTTTAAAATAGCGACATCGTGGATCGGGTCTCTGGCTAAAACCTGGGCCGGACATTTTTCATCGTCACCAATAATTACGACATATTCGGCGCCGGGATCGTTAACCACGTGCCGGTTGGTTAAGACTATCCCTGAGGGATCAACAATAAAACCAGACCCCCCTCCGACATCTATTCTTTTCTTGCCCTTAGGGACCATCAGGGGAGTATTCGGGTTGAGGGGGTTTTGAGGTCCTCCAAAAGGAGCTTCAAAAACCGGCAGCATTTTGGAAACGACGACGCTGACTACGGCCGGCAGAACTTTTTTAATAATCTTGGGAATCGATGAATTTTTTGAGTATTTTTCCATGTTTTTAATTCGAGTGTAACGAGAATCAAGATTCTTATATCTTATCACACTCATTGCCAGGAACCAAACTTTTTGCTAAGATGGTTTTATCAAGTACCCAGGGCAATGCGATTGCCCGCTGAACTAAAGTTCAGCCCCTGTCGTTCAACGCCTGCCCGTAATGCCTTGCCCTTGTAGCTCAATGGATAGAGCACCTCACTCCTAACGAGGAAATGTAGGTTCGATTCCTACTAAGGGCATATGCAAGGCAGGCGGGGATAGGACGAAGGTTTCCTAAACCTTAAATCCAGGTTCGATTCCTGGTGGGGGCACAGGATTAGAACCTTACAAAATAAAAATCTTAAGAAGGGAGGTGAGACCGATGGAAACGGTGAATAAAAAAGAGGAAGAAATCGTCGTCTTCAATAAGTTTCTATTCTTTTTAATAAAATACATTGGGACGCCGATTATCTGCGTTTCATTGTTATTGCTGGAGGGAGCCAAAAGAATAGAATTCAAGCATTACGAGCGTTTACCATTGTGGGAAGGGAACATAATCATTCTCCCTAATCACAGAAGCTGGTGGGACGTTGTGATCGTCCCTCACATCTATTTCCCGTGGTGGTTTCGGGAGTTGTTGAGAGATCTACTCGATTTGGGAAAGGAGCTTTTGATTACGGTTTATCGCGTATCGCGCTGGATAATTGACGAGCGGGTGAAGATCAAGATCGGAAATGGAGCGAATATTTTTTCTCCGGATGTGCCGATTACTGCCGCTGATAAGCGCAACCTCCGCTATTTTCCTTGGTTGATAGGGTTCATTTTTCGGGTAAACCGGAAAAAGCACGGCGGGACTCCTCATGAAAGAGCGGCGTCTGCAAGATTTGCCCAAAGAGTATTGAAACGGAACGGCCGAATTATTGACTTTGCAGAAGGGGGCAGGCTCAACAGAGTTGGCGATGAGCAGAAAATTTTTGATATCGCGACGCGCAAACCCATACTAAGGGTGCTTGAGCCGGGCTTCTGCGAACTGGTATCGATTACCGGTGCAAAGGTTCTCATAGTCATATTAACCGGCACTGATAAGTTTTTGTGGCGCAAGGTCACAATCAAGATTGGCGAGCCATTAGTTTTCCCGGTGGGCACTCCTTCAGAATTGATAAGGGATGCCATAGATAGAGCAAGAATTAATCTTTATTACGAATAAGAGGGGCAATAACAAAAGAGAATTGCCCCTCATTCCTGGGCCCGTAGCTCAATTGGTTAGAGTATTTTGAGTATATCGTTCAAAAAGGTTTCCGTTCGATTCGGAACGAGTCCGCATATTGCACATTGATAAGTTCCATGGTACGATTAAAGAATGAGATCGCGTTATCGTCGTTTAAAATTGAAAATAATTACTCTTCGCAAATCAGGAAAAACATATGGTGAGATACGTAAAATTATTGGTATCAATATTCCGAAGAGTACTTTATCGGATTGGTGTAGTGATATTTTATTGTCCCGCGAACAGCGGCAAAGAGTCGAGCGTTTAATGGAAAGAGGCGCGGGGAGGGGGCGGGCGACCGCTTTAGTTGTTAATAAATTAAGGAGGGAGAAGTATATTAAAGCTATAAAAGACAGGGTAAGTCATCTTGCCGCTAAGCTTAAAAATAGGGATACTGCGAAAATTGCACTTGCGACGTTATACTTAGGAGAAGGGTCAAAAAATCAGAGAGGAGCTTTAATGTTTGGTAATTCAGACCCGCCGATTATAACTTTATTTTTGAGCTTATTAAGGCGTTGTTACAATATTGACGAAAATAAATTTCGCTGTACACTTCAATGCCGAGCTGATCAAAATATTCCAAAATTAGAAAAATTCTGGTCGCAAGTTACAAAGATTCCCATGCCGCAATTTTACAAAGCAAGGATTGATCCAAGGACAATCGGAAAACCATCAAGAAAACCAGATTATAAGGGGGTCTGTAGAATAGATTATTTTTCAGGAGATATATTTATGGAGTTAAAGCAAATTATGGAGGTAATCTTGGGCCCATAGTATAGTGGTAAAATGCCGCAATGGCATTGCGGAGTCGGGAGTTCAACTCTCCCTGGGTCCACACGCAACATGACCGAGGCCGAACCTCGGTCATTTTGTTTGTCATTTTGACTTTTAGAGAGTAAAATGATACGAATATAGGTTAACCCAGGGTGGGGTGGCTGAGCATGGCTGAAAGCGCCGCACTCGAAATGCGGTAGGCTCGCAAGAGTCTCGTGAGTTCAAATCTCACCCCCACCGCCCAATAAATTTATGCCAGGTAGTGAAATTTCCACTACTGCCGGGCAGTACGATAATTTTAATTAGTGGAAATTCTACTACCTGGTATGATAAAACTTTTCAATAAAACAAAAAAAGAACCGCAGAACCTGAAAGAGGTTTTGGGTATTCTCAAAAAATTAGAAGTCGCTCTCGATAAGACTTCTAAAGAATTAGCCGATCTTAAGCAGTTGAATAAAAAAAACCTGCAGAAAGTCGGCATGGTCAGGTTTAATCCCTTTAAAGAAGGCGGCGGCGATCAGAGTTTTTCGATTGCCATACTCGACGCTTCGGACAACGGTTTTGTCATTACTAGCCTTTATAGCAACGCCAACAATCGGGTTTATGCTAAACCCATTTTAAATGGTGTCTCAGTCTACTTGTTGTCTCAGGAAGAAAAGGAGGCCATCAGTAAAGCGATTAATGTTTAAATTTTATGGCTTCTGATACACCACAATCAAATATTGTTG
>Ga0209210_1000804_pt1 | contig 29896 bp, 30 predicted proteins | sample RifGroA1_FD_183991 | JGI IMG/M metagenome (GOLD analysis project Ga0209210, IMG submission 183991) | Contaminated groundwater microbial communities from Rifle, Colorado, USA - Rifle Groundwater A1 (SPAdes) (version 2) | ecosystem: Environmental > Aquatic > Deep subsurface > Groundwater >...
CAATATATTAAACTTCAAATAAAATAAAAATCTATGCCAGAAAAATCACCCATCGTAAAAGTGGTTAAAAAATGTTCGCCGGCCGTGGTCTCTATTATCATCGCTAAAAATCTTCCGAAACTGGAAAATTTTCCCGATTTTTTTCCGTTTCTTCCTTTCCAATTTGACCCGAGCGAGTTATATAAGCAAATCCCGCCGGAAATGTTTGACGAGCACGGCCGGGTTAAAATTGGCGGCGGCTCCGGATTTTTTGTGTCAGAAGACGGTTTTGTTTTGACCAATAAACACGTTGTTGTCGACCCGAAAGCCGATTACACGGTGGTTTCAACCGAAGGTAAAAAATACCACGCCAAAGTTGTGGCGCGGGATCCCATAAACGACATTGCTATTTTGAAAATTGAGGGTAAGGACTTGCCCTACATCGGACTTGGCGATTCTTCCAATATTGAATTGGGGCAAACGGTTGTCGCTATCGGCAACGCGCTCGGCCAATTCCAGAATACGGTCTCAAGCGGAATTATTTCCGGACTTTCGCGGCACATAACGGCGCAAGCCGGGATGGATGGTCGCCAACAGGAACTGCGAGGGGTTATCCAAACCGACGCCGCTATTAACCCGGGAAATTCCGGCGGCCCTTTGGTTGACATTGATGGCAAGGCCATCGGCATTAATTCGGCGGTGGTCTTCGGCGCCCAAAATATCGGTTTTGCCATACCGGTTAATGTCGCGGTTAAGGCCTTGGCAGACATAAAAAAGTATGGCCGCATTCGCGCGCCGTTTTTGGGGCTGCGTTTTATAATTATAGACGCCGTTTTAAAAATGCGTCACAATCTTCCAGTTGATTACGGCGCCATGGTTATTCCCGAAGCGACTCCGGGAGATTACGGAGTTTTACCGAATAGTCCGGCCGAAAAGGCGGGGGTCTTGGAGCATGACATAATTTTGGAAGTTGACGGCAAAAAAATTACCAAGGACTTGCCTCTTCAGGAAATTATTCAGAAACATGACGTGGGCGATAAGCTACATTTAAAAATTTTGCGGCGCGGCTCGCCTCGCTCAAGCGAGAGCGGAGCGGGCGGAAAAGAAATTTCAACCGACATAACACTTGAAGAAATGAAATAAACCCCGAAAGGGGTTTACGTACTATTACGCATCAAATGAACTGCCGCAGCCGCAGCTGCCTTTAATATTCGGGTTTTTAATCTCGAACCCGGATTGTGTTAGATCTTCCTTGTAATCAATTTCCGCGCCTGAAAGAAATAGAAAACTTCTCGGGTCGGTGATGACCTTAACTCCAAAGCTTTCAAAAACTAAATCATCCGGTCTTGTTTCGTCAAAATTCAATTCATACCTGAATCCCGAACATCCGCCGCCGACAACTCTAACCCGGAGGTTTTTGAGGTTTTCGGCCGAAATCTTTTTAATGTGGTTTGCCGCCGCTTCAGTAAGCGTTATCATCTTTGCCTCCAGCCGTTGTTTGTTAAAAAACAAAAATAGTACTCTCACCATATCATAATTGTTAGTAAAAAACAACCCCGCCCCGATTTTGTCGAGAGGCGGGGTTGTTTTTTTTAATGGGTGCCCAACGGGAATTGAACCCGTGTCACCTCGGCCACAGCGAGGAGCTTTACCACTAAGCTATGGGCACCGTACGCAGAGAAACCCGCGTTTTAATAAACGCTCGAAAAATTTTTACCGTAAACAATCATTACTCAACAAGAAAAACTTCAGCGCCTTCTCCGATTTTCTCGCCAACCTTAATGCCAACCACGTCGCCTTTCTTGGCCGAATCAACATCTTTGTGCTCCATCTGCATTGATTCAATGTTCTGTTCAAATTCGGCCTTGCCGCCTTCAAACTTAACCTTGTCGCCGACCGACAATTTGCCATCAAGTTCAATTATGGCTACGCCGAGATTTCCGTAATAATGAGTAACTTTTCCTATTTTTTTCATAAAATGAATTTAATACTAATTATAGTTAGTATATATCACAAAATTTAAAATACTGCAAATTATCGCCCCAAAAAGAAATTAAGAATCGCACCGAATGGGGAATATTGAATAAAAGTTTGGGGTTGGCTGGACTGGTAAGGATATTGTTGCGGCGCTTGGCATTTTTCCGGATAAAGTTTGCAATACTCTTCTTGAGAACTAGGGTATTGCTGCTGATTAGACGCGCAACGAGAATCGCCGGAATTTGCTTTGCAGAACTCTTCCCAGGAAGAATAACCTTGCGGTGTCGCCGACTGATCACCGCCTTGTTGCTGTGGGTACTGCGTCGGCGGTTGAGACCCGCTCGGATACCCGCCTGCCGGCGGCTGGGAACCGTCATCCTTGGGTTGACATGATTTAAACTTTGCCTCAATACCTGGGTTAGATTGTCCTTGCTGTCCTTGCTGTTGTTGATCTCCACCGCTTGCGCCTCCTTGTAAAGCGCTAAGGCAAGAATTGAACTCGCCGCACGGTTTGGCAATACACACGTTAACTTTTTCATCTTGGCAGGCCTGCATCTTTGCCGTCATCTTTGGATCCGACTCTCCTTGCCGTTGTTGTTCGCCCCGCTCTCCACCGCCTTGTTGTTGAAGGGATTTTATACAAGCATCAAATTCGGAACAAGAAAGATTAAAACAGGCGTCAAGCTTTACTTGAATTTCTTCCTTCTGGCAAGCCATTAACCTTGACTCAACATCGAGCGGTAGTTCCATCTTTTTACCATTATCTTCTGCACCTTTTTCGGGACCTCCCGACTGCTGGGCTTTTAGACAAGCGTTTACTTCAGCACAGGTTGTCTTATTAGTGCATTCATGCATTTTTGTATCAATAAGTTCCTTTTGACAGGAATCCATCCGTGTCTTAAGTTCCGGAGGCATATTACCCTCATCGCCAGTACGATCGCTTTGTTGCTCTTTTCCGCTCGGATTAAGACAAGAAAAGAACTCGGTACAGGTTGACTTGCTTACGCAGGTATTAGGATCAAAATTAGGATCAATGCCGCAGGAGTTGAGTTTATCCGCTATTACTTTGGGAAATTCCCGCTTTACCGGATTTCCGGCCTCAACGGTCTTAGCAAGAGCGGATAATGGTTTACTTACCTCTGACATACAACTTTGAACCTGGCCGCATTCTTTAGCGGCGCATGGTTCAAACAAAGCATTTGTTCCTTTTAGAAAACATCCTTCCATCTTTCCTCTGATATCTTTCATTTGGGAACACGGAACGGCTAATTTTCTAAGGCGCCCAATAAAGTTCGGCCCGAGTTCCGTTGTAATACAAGCGTCGGCCGCTGGCAACTCTTTAAGAAAACTTTCTAATTGATTAGTAGCTTGGTCGGAGTATTGCTTCATGCAAGCCGTGGCTTTCCTCATTTTTTCCACAATCGCGATATCATACGGCATTTTTCCGGCTTTCATTTGTTCAAATAAATCTGCCCCCAAATTAGTGACAAAACAAGAGATTATTTTCTCATCGGCTTGTGCAAAACACTCTTTCACGTCTCCTGCCGCTTGGGATTGGTCTGCTTCTTCTTGAGTCATAAGCCCGATTTTCACCGCGAAATCCGTGCATTCTTTTTGATTTTCAGTTTTTTGGCAAAAAGTTTCGCAGGCGTCTTTGGAACGGCAACCGCCCGGCCCCTTGCCGCCCGATTTTCTTATAATATCAACCTCGCCCTGTTTGATGACTCCGAGCGCCAAACCAAGCTCCAGACATTCTTCAAAATGGCCGTCGGCAGTGCAATAGGCCTCGCATTCGTCTTTAGATTGGCATCCGCCGGGCATGGTGCCCGCTCGCATAAACGGCAAAATTTTTCTCAATATTTCCAGCTCATCCGGAGAGAGTATTTCGTACTTAACCGCAAATTCCATACATTCCAGTGCATGAACCCTGTCCGCGCAGTAAGCCTCACACTGTTCTGCGGACGCGCATTTGCCTGGCGTTACGCCTCTTGCGATAAGAGGGTCATATTTCCTGGCCTGCCTTGCTTCTTCCTTACTGATAAATCCCGCGGCCTCGGCAAAATTGATGCACTCTATGATATTCTCCGACGCTTCGCAATACTTCAAACATTTTTGTCTCGTATTACAATTGCCGGGGAATGGCACGCCCGAGTCCTTCGCGGCAAGAATTTGACGTAGTTCTTTATAAGAAGAGCTTATCTCCGCCGAAGTCAACGCTCTCGAGTATATCGAAGCCTCTTCAATAAGACCGGAGAAAAACTCTCTGGCCTGAAACCTGTCTTCCCATGCCCCCATGGTGAACTGACCATTGCTGGTCGTCTGGGCATTCGGAGCTTGCGCGGTGCCTTTCAGTTCGCCATCTATATAAAGTTTCATATTGCCTGAACTATCTCTCGTGGCAATGGCGCGATACCAGGTATTTAAATTGATGGGCGCAGTGATGCGGCCTCTGGGTTGATTTTCGTAGCCGACAGTTTCTCCGGTGAAAAACTCCAATATCGTTTTGCCTTGACTGGTACCTGTTCTCAGCCAGTATCCGGCTCCGTTGCCCGATACCGGATAATTTGACTTTCTAATGATGTTGTTTATGGTTGATCCCTGGCCGTCCAGCCTAAACCAAGCTTCCAATGAAAATGGGCCGGTCCCAAAGTTTAAACTCTCGGGGTTGCCCATTTTAATGTAGGAGCCGGCTTTCAACTTAAACGCTCTCCCGAACCTTCCGGAAGCAACAGTTGCCCCGGCTAGGAGAGTCCCGTTATTTCTTCCCTTGCCGATATCCGTCGCGGTTGCGCCAGAAACTTCGCCTCCATTCCACTGGCTGACAAAATCAAATTGAAGAGGAGCGCGGCGTTCTCCGGTTAACCGTTGCGCAAAAACTTTTTCTTCAGAATTAAAAATGATGTAAAAGCCGGCGAGTAAAGAAAAAACCATTATTGCAACCGATATGAAAATATTTTTTCGCGAAAAGAGATTCATTTTATTTATTTAAATGGGTTAGTATTCACCTGAAACGGATTGGTTTCGGGAAGTTCGCCCGACAAAGGATTATTGATTTTTTTAAGTGCCTCGGCGCCTAAACCATCTTTTACTTCAACGGCCGCGCCTTGTTCTTCTTTACTAACAAACGGAATCTTGCCGCCGAAGTACCAAAAACCCGCCCCTCCTATTACAAGAAGAGCAATTATTATGCCGATAATGATTTTAAATTTAGGATTATTGTCCATTAGTTTCTATTATATCCGTTATCGGCATCTTAATCTATATAAATTGTGGATAAACCAACCCCGCAGTTGCGGGGTTGGTTTTGGTGGACCTGAGGGAAATCGAATCCCTGTCTCCGCAATGCGAATGCGGTGTATTACCACTATACTACAGGCCCCTATCGGGGTGCTGGGAATTGAACCCAGTCTACCTGCTCCCAAAGCAGGCGTACTACCGGTATACGACACCCCGAAAAAACAAAATTTCCCTTATTATAACTGAATTTTAGTTGAAATTCAATTAAATTTATGGTATTTTATATGAGTCAAAACCATTAAGCCCTCGTAGCTCAATGGACAGAGCAGCGCTCTTCTAAGGCGTTGATGGGGGTCCGATTCCCTCCGAGGGCGCTTTAAAAAAAACCGCTCGGGCAAAAGCCGGGCGGATCGAAATGTTGCGAAGCAAATTAAAATATCTTGGAAAGACAGCTTAAGGCGCCGTCAATTTTTTCAAATTCCGACATTTCAAGCTCCCTAACTTCAAAACCGGCGGCTCTCAATATCTTTTTGGTTTTTGGCTTTCCGGCATGAATAATTATTTTGCCGTTATTAGAAATGCCGTTAGCTCCAAAACGTTCCTCGGCCGGGGTCACAACAAAATTGTAGTCCAAATCAAAAAAATAAGAACATATTTCTTCGCTTACCGCGATGATTTGAATGTTTCTCGCCGCGTGGAACGAAACACCGCCTCTTAGATGGAGCCAATGCTCTGGAATCTTAAAAATTCGACTATCGTAACCGCAATAATCATGAGCGATCCTGGCCAGCTCGTCGGCGCCTTTTTCATTGGTTCTTTTTGATAAACCGATAAACAGCATCTTGTCGGCAACCAGCACGTCGCCACCCTCAATGAAGGCCGGGGGGTTGATATTAAACACATTTGGTTTTGGAAAAAATGGAGCCAGTTTTTTATATAATAACTTCTCTTCTCCCCGCCTTTCTTTGCGGCGCAAACTGGTGATAATCAGGATATCTTTAATTATCACTGCCGGATCTTCAACAAACACGCCGTCTGGATACTTCTTAACCGGCGGTAAAACCATAAGATTAAAACCAAGGTTGCATAAAGCATCGCAATAAGCTATATGCTGGTCGTTGGCTTTGGCAACATCCACTTCTCCTAAATTTTTTTTCATCCTTAATGCCTTCCATAACGTATCTGCCGGCATACGAACCACGGCGCGCTTTTTAGAACGCATTCTTTCCTCCATTAATTTAAAGGGGCTGAAAACGAATCAATATTTGAAAATTATCACAAAAAATGTTTATTATCAAGCCATGCTTCCTCCCTACAAAACAAAAATGGTTGAAGCGGTAAAAACGCTCACCAAAAAAGAAAGAATCCGAAAAATAAGAAAAGCGGGGTATAATTTGTTTTTCCTGAAATCCGAAGACGTGGCGGTTGATTTACTTACCGATTCCGGTACCGGCGCCATGTCTCAGGAGCAGTGGGCGGCGCTGATGCGAGCCGATGAATCGTACGCCGGTTCTTCAAGTTTTCTCCGGCTAGAAAAAACGATTCAAAAAATCCTCGGGTTTCCTTTTGTCATTCCGGCGCATCAGGGCCGCGGCGCCGAATCGGTTTTTAATAAAATTTTAGTTAAAGCCGGCGATATTATCACCGGCAATTCTCCTTTTGACACCACCCGCGCCCACATTGAAAACCGGGGCGGAAAAATTATTGACTGCACCTGTAAAGACGCTTTCAGTTCAAAAAATCTATTTGAATTCAAAGGCAATGTTGATTTGAAAAAACTGGAAAAAACTTTAAAAAGATATAGGAATAAAATCGCTTATGTTTTATTAACCATCACCTGCAACAGCGTCGGCGGCCAGCCGGTGTCTTTAGAAAACATCAAAGCGGTTTCAAAACTTTGCCGGCAATACAAAACTCCGCTTTTTTTTGATATCGCCCGTTTCGCCGAAAATTCTTATTTTATAAAGGAGCGGAAAAGAAAATACAAAAACTGGCCAATAAAAGAGATTGTAAAAGAAACAATGAAATGCGCCGATGGAGTTTTGATGAGCGCCAAAAAAGATGCCCTAGCCAACATGGGCGGCTTTATCGCCGTTAGAAATAAAGAGCTCTACGAAAAACTCGCGCCGCAGGCGATTTTAATGGAAGGATTTTTAAATTACGGCGGAATGTCCGGTCGTGACATGGAAACGGTAGCTCAAGGACTTTACGAAGGCATTGACGAAAATTATCTGCGCTATCGCACCGAACAAACAAAATATTTGGGTGAATCTCTTCACGCGTTGGGCGCTCCGGTTATCCGTCCTATCGGCGGTCACGCGGTTTACGTTATTGCCGATAAATTTTTGCCGCACATTGCGTGGGATAAATTTCCGGCCCACGCTTTGGCAATCGCTTTATATATAGAAGGCGGAATCCGCGGTGTTGAAATCGGTTCCATTATGGAAGGCCGCGACCCCCAAACCGGAGAAAATCGAAAAGCCCGTCAAGAATTTTTGCGCCTTGCCATCCCCCGCCGGGTTTACACCAAAGAACATCTAGATTACGTTATTGAAATTTTCAAAACACTTATAAATAATAAAAACAAAATCCGCGGCGTTAAATTTAAATATGAGTCGCCAATTCTGCGCCATTTTTCTTCGCGGTTTTCCTTAATTTAAAAAAATTACCCCGATGGTATTTGCCATCGGGGTTTTTATTTTTTATTTTTTGCGCTTTAGTAATTCTTCCAAGTCGGCAACCCGCCGCTGAAACATTCGGCGCATTTTATGCATCCGGTTCTTATAACGCGCTTGAAAAATTTCGCAGATATTATAGCCCATAAAACCAAGCTGGATAACCAAAAGAACTGCGCCCGTGTAAATATAAGCGTCGGCTTTCCAAATCACTCCGGCCAGATAAAACGTGGCGCCAAAAGCGGCAAGACCTGTGTGAATCCTTGCCCACGCCGTGGTGACCAAATCTTTAAGCAAAAACTCTTGCACAAAATCAGAATATCGCTGATCGGACCTTTCAGCTCTTTTCTCGCGCTTGAAAAGCCACATTCCGGTTGCAACAAGAAACATCCCGCAAGTTATCAACGACAAAATGGTATACATTACTATGATCGCGAGTTTTTCCAGCATACTGACAACTTCAAAACCGTGGGTGACATAAAAATTTAAAAAAATCATCCAGAGAATAAGAATAAAATCGGCCGTATGATCGGCAATTGTTCCGAAAGCGGTTACGTCTTTATTATTTCGCGCTGTCGGGCCGTCTAACATGTCGGTGGCCCAGCCAGTGGCTAAAAACCAAACTTGGCGTTCAATTGGGTTATGATAAAAAACAAAATCAAGTATTGCCCAAAATGTAATAAAAAATCTGCTGACAGTAAGGATGTTGGCGAAATAGGGAATAAATCCAAATAACCACGTTACTGGCCGGAAAATCCAGCCGCGAATGTATTTTTCAAACGATGTTCCATACCCCTCCTTCTCCGTCAACTCTTTTTCTTCTTCGGCCATCTCCCGCTCCTATTTTTAAACAACAGAAATTTTTATTGATAGAATACATAAAAAGTGCCAAAAAAGCAACTTGATGATATTATTTAAATGATGGCAGAAAAAAATAAAATCCGCGGCAATTTAGTGGTTTTTGTCGTCGGGCAAAGCCAAATCCAGCGCACCTTAAAACAAATGGAGCAGCTGGACAGTTTGCGTTCGGCACCCCATTATTTCGGTGCTATCGTGCCGGCCCAGAAAATCATTGGGACCGAAGAGCGCACGATTCGCGGCCAAAAAATCGGTTTCACCGTTAAGGCCTATATGCCCGATGTCATAATTGCCGAAGCGGCGGCGGAGCTTGATGATATTTTCAATGAAAACAATCTGGATTTTAGGGAAGAGATGGCAAACAACTGCCGCGAAATTCTCCAGAAGCACAAAGTAAGAAAAGAAACCGACGAAGAATACAGCGTCTGGTGTGTCGGCGGCTATCATGGCAGTCCGGATACTTTTTTGATTTATGGCGATAAAATTGCCGGATTTTTAAAATCGGAGAAACTACCTCTTGATGAAAAAGAAATAGAAAAAACGCTTGAAATCAGCATCAAATATGCTCAAAACGACCTAACAATTATTGATTGGGACGGCGCTTTTGTTTTTGATCCCCAAAACCATTTTGGTTCGGCTCTGGAAATGTTTGAAATTGCCAATGCCCAGCTTTTGCGCTACCGGATATTGGATAACGAGCTTGAGCAGAGGATGAAGCGCGTCAACCAACTTCTTAAGGAAATGGACGGAAAAAAATTAGCCCTCAAGTCCCGGGAAATAAAGCAGGTTGTAAGGGAACTCATCGCCATCCGTTCGGCTTCGGTTTTGGAATTTGAAAGCACCGAACGCGATATTAAGCTTATCGGCGACTGGTATTCGGCTCGGCTCTACGATTTGATTGCCAAAAAATTCCATTTTGACGAATGGCGGCAAAGAATCCATCTGAAGCTTGATTCCATAGAAGACATTTACTCAATGATTTCGGAGAATTTCAACGTTTCTTTGCGCGCTCGCCTGGAAAATATTTCGCTAATTGGCTGGCTGATTTTAATGGTCGGCTGGTTTATTCTGATTGTTTTTGAATTTGCGAATCTTGCGAAATAATATTACGGCAATTATTACGGCAACATTTCGGCATTTTACAACACAAGCTTGACAACATATCAAGAATGATTTAGAATTAGGAATAAATTTTATAAGCCCTTTTATAAAGAGGAGAAACAATGTCGTCCCTCAAAATTATAGCCGGCTGGATTATTCTTGCTGTAGTTTTTGGTATATTTTTCTGCGGTATTGCTAAGGCAGGAAAAGGACGATGAAAACAATTAGAGGAGGAGAAAAAATGGGCGAGAGAGAGCTTAATCAAAGTTCATTCCGAGTAAAAGTTAAGGTCATAGGCGACGAGTTAGTGGTTGGCAACGGGAGCTGGTCAAAATCTTCTGTGAGATTGGAAACACCAGATACCGATTATTTACTGGTAATCACGGAAGACCCCGATGGGCCCCTTAAGGTTGTTTGTTTTTCTGGCTTTAATTCCGTTGAGTTAAGAACAAATCCAAAATCGTGGACCCCTATGTGCTTTTTACCCGATGATTTCTTAGGAAAGAATATCTGTCGAGAAGTTTTTATCATCCCGCCCGAACAAAAATTCCACTGGACCGATTTTGCCCATATCACGCCCCCGTAAGTGTTATATATGTGTTTCATGCAAAATGTGTAAAACGTGAAACATTTGAGAATCAACTGCTGGTTGGAAGGAGGGTAGAGAAATGCCAATTAGAGAGAATCCCACAATCCCGTGTAGAGGAAAATGCGGACGTAAGTTTTATTCCCCGGATGTTGGTTATAAATACGGCTATTGTCAGGATTGCTACATCAAGAGGTTGGAAAAGAGAATTGCAGAACTAAAACTTGACATTCAAACTTTCTTTGAAACAGACTTGGAATAGAGTTTGTCTTCAGCAATAATCCCTTGGGAGAAAATTGACCGCGCCTTGCGCGGTTTTGTTTTTATGCTAAAGTTGCACGTGCAACATGACCACAGAAAAACAAAACACGGGAAAATTAGGGGAAGATATTGCTGTTAAGTACTTGGAAAGTCATAAATATAAGATTTTAGGCCGAAATTACCGAAAACCATGGGGAGAAATTGACATCGTGGCTCAACAGAGCGACGAACTGGTTTTTGTTGAAGTTAAAACCCAGAATCAAAAGTTTGAGTGGCGGCCAGAAGAAAATATAACCCGCCATAAAAAACATCAGTTGTCAAGAATTATCGCAACTTATCTAAAAGAACACAGAACTTCAGAAAGTCAAGATTGGAGAATTGACATTTTGGCAATAAAGTTGGATTTTCAAACCAAAGACGCTCAAATTGAACATATCCAAAATATCGTTCTAAATTAACCTCTGATTGACAAAAAAGTTTAAAGTTGTATGTTGTGAATATAAAAGAACCTTAAAATTATAGAAAAAGAGGGTTGGAAATGGGAAAAAGAACGAAATATTTGGTTAGGTTGGCTAAAAAGCATCTTCCACGAAATTACGCTCCGCCGGATGATTTTGTTATAAGATCCGGATTTGGATGTTGGCAAAAAGATGTTGAAGAAAAAGAATACTTAGATATGCTCGCGTGTTATTCGGCCGCAAATTTAGGCCATGGCAATCCTGAAATCGCTTATGCCATTGGAAAACAAACTCACCAGAGAGGTATTATCTGCAACGCCAACTGTTTTTGGGAAGAGCAGAAAATTCTTTTTGCCAGAGATTTGGCTAAATTCTGCAATGACTTCGGCCTTAAAGGTCTTGATATGGTACTAATCATGAATAGCGGCGCAGAAGCAGTAGAAACAGCAATGAAAATCGCACGCAAGTGGGGTTATACAAAAAAGAAAATCCCGATCGATCAAGCAGAAATAATTGCCTGCAGGGATAATTTCCATGGCAGAACCTTGGGGGCTATCAGTTTGTCAACGGTGCCGCAATATACAGAATTATTCGGCCCTCTTTTGCCTGGCACAATAAAAATTCCTTTTGCCGATGAAAATGCGTTATTTATGGCAATAAACAAAAATACCGCCGTTTTTATCACAGAAGCTGTTCAGGGCGAAGGCGGGGTGATTATTCCTCCTGAAAAGTATCTTTTGACAGCAAGGAATATTTGCACCGCAAATAATGTTTTACTTGTAGTTGACGAAATTCAAAGCGGTTTCGGCCGAACCGGCAAAATGTTCGCCTGTAATTATAATAATGTTATTCCGGACATGATTATCCTTGGAAAAGCTCTTGGCGGCGGAATAGTTATTTCCGCCGTTGTCGGACGAAAAGAAGTTATGGATGTTTTTGAACCCAATGACCATGGCTCTACATTTGGCGGGAACCCCTTGTCTTCCGCTGTGGGGCGGACCTTTCTTCGCATAATGCGAAGAAAGCGCCTTGATAAAAGAGCGGAACATCTCGGTAAATACTTTAAAAAAGAACTTGAAAAAATTGCTGAAAAGAGTCCTCACATTTTGGAAATCAGAACTAAGGGTTTATGGATTGCAATTGAAGTGCGGCACGATGGCCCAACCGCTCATGGGTTTTGCCAGAGATTACATAAAGAAAGAATTCTTTGTAAGGAGACAAGAGAATATACAATCAGAATGAGTCCACCGCTTGTTATCACTAAAGAAGAACTTGATTTTGCTCTTGAAAAAATCCGAAAAGTTTTTGTAAAATAAAAAATCCCGTTCCCTCTAAGGCATTTGCCGGGGGGAATTTTTTTATATAAACTTAAATTATTCTTAAAATATTTTGGGCGGTTAGTTTAATGGTAAAACATCTCGTTTACACCGAGAAGAGTGGAAGTCCGATTCTTCCACCGCCCACAATAACAAAAAATCCGAGACGTCTCGGACTGACTAATAATATATTTTCTTATCTTATTTTAATTGTTTGTTCTCGCGAAAAAAGACAATTGTTAGGATCATAATTATCAACGACCATAAATTTTAAGTGAACCGAATAACCGGAATATTCCTTCAACCAGCAATCCACATGCTTTCTCGCGGCTTCAAAACTACTATGGCCCGCGTTTTCGTTAAAAGATCGGCTTGATTCTTTTTTATCAACAATAATAATTTCTACGTGATTCTCATCAGGAACATGAAACCCAGGATAAGAAACGATTTTGTCTCCAAAAATGTGATCGAGGCCCTCTACTCTTACTTGTCCATTCATAGACTTTAAGAGTTTTGACACCGCCTGGTCTAAGATCGCATATTTATTGGCTTGCCGCTCCAAAAGGTCAAAAGCGCTATCCGAGGCTCCTAAAATAGGAATCGTAGCTTTGACAAGTCGCGCGATTTCTTTAAATTCTGTATTTCTTGCCCAAGCAATTGCAAGGATTTTTTCAAACTCCCGCCTGAAATCAGAACCAATAAGTCCTCCTTCGATCGAAAACTCAAGGCGCACCAAACAACGTGAAAGCCGCGTTGCTGGAAAATACGAATCCGTTGCTTTTCTGACAGCGTCAAGTAATAACCTGTTTTCACCAAGCTGTAATTTGAGAAACATAAAAAATTCAAAAAGTTCAAATGCCTCTTGCTCATTTTTTGTGTCGCGCCAACGAGTGGCTATTTCGCCAAGCAAAACTTTTTTTGTTTCAAGTAGGGTTGGAAGTTCTGCGTCTGCCAAACTTCCACCTAAATACCGACGATCTTTTTCAATCCTTGAACGAGGAATTTTTTGCCAAAGTTCTTTGGCTTTTGCCGCGCAATTGGCTTGAGCGCGCGATTGGGCTTCGCGAGTTTTTTCATCCCGTAGCAGACATGTGCCTAAAAACTTTTCCATCCTAAGAAAAGGAATGAGTTCAATATCCCGCAAACAACGATTTAAGAATTCCCAATAGACGGGAGCTTTTTCATCGTCATGTTGATCGGCGGCTTGAAGAAAATTACTCTGTAGCAGAAAAACTCGATCTTCTAGCTTCAAGTCAACGATAGAATTATAAACTGCCCAGTCCTTCTCCTGCCTAACCAAATCCACTAAAGTCTCATACTTCTCCTCGTACATGGCCCTCTCCCTTCGCGGCCGCAGCCGCATTGCTCCTCTCCGCAGAGAGGAGGCCCGAAGATTTGCCCGCGGGTAAATCTTCGGGGTTGTAAAAGTACGTGGCCTTATTTTGACGCTATGCCAAAATAAAGCTTAGTCAATAATATACTACTATTCATCGGGAATGTCAATTTTTACTTCCTTCTTTTCCCATGAAACGTCTCATGAACTTCGCGAAGTTGTTTGTCGGTGATGTGAGTGTAAATTTGAGTGGTGGTTATATTGGAGTGCCCCAAGAGCGCTTGGACCGAACGGATGTCGGCGCCGTTCATAAGTAAATCGGTCGCGAAAGAATGCCTTAACGAATGTGGCGTTATTTTTTTAGTAAGCCCAGCTTTGATAGCATAATATTTCACGAGCCGTTCAATGCTGCGAGATGTAAGCCGTAAATTGTCTTGTTTTGACGGGTTTTTGACATTTCTTATAAACAACGCCTCGTCAACATCTTCTCTTTTCCCCAGATAATTTTTTATTGCTTCTTTGGCGGTATCGGAAATAAAAACCAGCCGGACTTTACCGCCTTTGCCGCGAACAGCAAATTCGCCCGACTTAAGATTCAGGGAATCGCAGTTTAAAGCGCAAAGCTCTGAAACCCGAAGACCGGTGGAAAACAAAAGTTCCAAAATCGCTTTATCGCGAAGCGTTTTGAAAGATGAACCCTCCGGTGAATTTAATAACCTTCCCAGCTCATTTTCTTCCAAAAAAATCACCTGGCGCTCCGATTGTTTGCCCAATTCAATTTTATCGGCCGACAATGTTCCAATATCCCGTTTTGCCAGATATTTTAAAAAATTGCGCAGAGCGATTAAATAATAATTCTGGGTGTTCTTTTTCAAAACACCAGTTTTGCCCTGAGCCTGTCGAAGGGGTTGTCTGTTGAGCCATAATCGGTATTGCCGCGCCAAATCTTGGGAAATCTGGCTTGGTTTTGAAATTTTTGAATATTCCAAAAACTTTTTTAAATACCGCTCATAATTAACCCGCGTCTTAATTGACCGGTTTTTTTCTATTTCCAAATGGTCAAGATAATCTTTAAGAAGCGTATTAATATCCATTATTAGATTGTATATCGGAACGTCGCAAAATAAAAACTTTACGATAACAAAAGATTATGATATTATCTTTTTATAATGCTAAAAATCAAGGAAAAAAAGAAGGTAATAGAAAAACACAAGGCGCATGACACCGATACCGGCTCGACTGAAGTTCAGGTCGCCATTTTAAGCGAAGAAATTGACGCTTTGGCCAAACATTTGAAAAAGCACCCCAAAGATAATCACTCGCGCCGCGGGCTTTTGGGCATGGTTTCAAAAAGAAAACGGCTGTTAAGTTATCTCCAAAAAACCGAGGAAAAAAGATATAATAATTTGATTAAAAAATTAGGATTAAAAAAGTAGGTGGCATGCCAATAATAAAACATAAAGACCAGCGGGTGGCGATTTTAATAGACGTTCAAAATCTTTACCACTCCGCCAAAAACCTTTATAACGCCCGCGTCAATTTTAACGAAGTATTAAAAGCGGCTTTAGCGGGACGCAAGTTAGTTCGGGCCATTGGTTACGTTATAAAAACCGAAACCGGCGAAGAGTCGGCATTTTTTGAAGCGCTTACTAAAATGGGGATTGAAACAAAAATAAAAGATCTCCAGATTTTTCCCGGCGGCATTAAAAAAGGCGACTGGGACGTCGGCATCACGGTTGACGCCATCCGTCTCGGAGATTTTTTTATTGACGTTTTGATTCTGGCCACCGGCGACGGCGATTTTGTGCCGCTCGTTGAATACTTAAGAAATCGCGGCCGGCAGGTTGAAGTGATCGCCTTTGGCCGTTCGACTTCCGCCAAGTTGAAAGAAGCGACGGACGACTTTATTGATATGTCGGCTGATTCTAAAAAATTCACCATCCCAATTAAAAAATCAAAAAAGACAGTAAAGAAATAAATCATGCCTGAAACAAGAAATTACTCCTTAAATATCGGCAACCAAGTTCTAAAAATAGAAATCGGAAAATTGGCCAGACAGGCCAACGGCGCGGTGACCGCCCGGCTGGGCGACACCGTGGTCTTGGCGGCGGCAACAATGTCAAAAAATCAGAAAGTTGGAGCGGATTACATGCCGCTTGTTGTCGATTACGAAGAAAAATTCTATGCCCGCGGCAAGATATTGGGTTCGCGGTTTATAAGGCGCGAGGGTCGGCCATCGGAAGAAGCGATTTTAAACGCCCGCCTCATTGACCGCGCCATCAGACCGCTTTTTGATCAAAGCATCAGGAACGAAATCCAAATCGTTTCAACGGTCTTGTCGGTTGACGAAAAAAACGACCCCGATATCGTCGCCATGATAGCGGCTTCAATTGCTCTTTCAATTTCAGACATTCCTTGGGACGGTCCGATAGCGGCAATAAGAATAGGCCGGACGGATTCAAAGTGGGTCTTGAATCCCAGTTTTGAAGAAAGAACGGCCGGCATCGCGGACTTGGTAATTTCGGTCTCGCCGGACTTAAAAATTAACATGATTGAAGCCGGCGGTTCTGAAATTAAGGAAGAGGACCTAATCAGCGGCTTTGAATTCGCGAGAGAATCGTTAAAAGATATTGTTGAATTCGTCAAAAAAATTTCGGACGATTTTGACACACCGAAAGCCTCGGTTTCTTTGGCGGCAACTGACAAAGAAATTGAGGAAGAGGTCAGAAAATTCTTAAACAAAAACAATGTTCTTGAAAATGCCGTCTATGAAAAGAAAAAAGCGAAGCGATTAATGAATTTAGACGCGTTGAAAGAAGAACTAATAGCACATATTACTACAATTGACGTGTCTATGATAAAAGCGGCGGAAGCGGTGTTTGAGGCATTGGTTGATGAAATGGTTCATAAAAATATTTTGGAACGCGACTTGAGGCCGGATGGAAGGTCTCTCGACGAGTTGCGCCCGCTTTCCGCGGAAATAGGATTTTTGCCGCGTACCCATGGCAGCGGACTTTTTGAACGCGGCGAAACTCAGGTTTTGTCGGCTCTAACGCTTGGCGCGCCGTCTGACGAACAAATCGTAGAAGGCATGGTGATTCAAACCAAAAAGCATTTTATGCACCAGTATAATTTTCCGCCCTACTCGGTCGGGGAAACCGGAAGAATGGGCAGTCCCGGCCGGCGGGAAATCGGCCATGGCGCTTTGGCCGAAAAAGCGCTCGAGCCGATGATCCCCAAAAAAGAAGAATTTCCCTATGCCATCAGGGTTGTTTCTGAGGTCTTATCATCAAACGGTTCTTCATCAATGGCCTCAACCTGCGCCTCAACATTGGCGCTTATGGACGGCGGCGTGCCGATTAAAAAACCGGTGGCCGGCATTGCCATGGGGATGATAAGCGACGGAAAAAATGTTTATAAAATCTTAACAGACATTCAGGGACCCGAAGATCATTACGGCGACATGGATTTTAAGGTGGCCGGAACGCGCGACGGCGTCACCGCCCTGCAGATGGACGTAAAAATCAATGGTGTAGATGTGGCAACTCTTGAAAAAGCCCTGGCGCAGGCTAAAAAAGCGCGGCTTCAAATTTTAGACCACATGGCAAAAACTATCGCCGAACCGAAAAAAGAATTATCGCCCTTAGCGCCAAGAATCATCACTATCCAAATTCACGTTGATAAAATCCGGGAAGTTATCGGGCCCGGCGGCAAGGTTATTAACGACATTATCGCCAAAACCGGCGCCGCGATTGACATCGAGGATTCAGGCCTTATATTCATCACCGCCGAAAATGAAAAGAGCGGCCTTGAAGCCAAAGCGATAATAGAAGAAATTGTTAAAGAATATAAAGTCGGCGACATCATCACTGGAAAGGTGACGCAAATAATGGATTTCGGCGCCATTGTGGAATTCGGCCGGGGGAAAGACGGGATGATTCACATCTCCGAATTGGCGCCCCGCCGCGTGGAAAAAGTCACCGACATAGTAAACGTCGGCGACGAAGTAAAAGTTAAAATCAAAAGAATAGAAAACGGTAAAACCAGTTTGTCGCTCAAAGACGCAGCGGGAAAATAAAAACGAATGAATGATTGTTGTGGATAAGTAATAAAAACCGCCCCGCAGCTGCGGGGCGGTTTTTATGTTAGAATGATGTTAATGGCAGAATCAAATCAAAAATCAGATGAAGACATTGTCATAAGGACAATGAAAGAGGACCTAGGCATAGCAACCGGCGTTATTAAAAAAGAAGTAAAGCCGATCCCAATCCCTCCGCTGCCTCCGGCTCAAATCTCAAAAGAAGCGCAGGTGGCCGCTCCTGTGGCTCCGGCACCTGTGTTACCAAAAACCCCGACACCTCGGGTTGAAGCCCAAACTTTCGCTGAACAAATAATGCCGCCAATTTTGAAAGTCCCGCCGAAAGTGATTCCTCCAAAAGAGATTCTTTTGGCGCCGATTAAGCCCCTATACAAAGTCGCGCCGATCTGGATTAAAATCAGCGTCATTGGTTTTGGCGTTCTTCTTTTGGTTTTTTTAGGTCTTTACGGCTATTGGAAAATTTTTGTCCAAACCAGACTGCCTGAAGCGCCAGTGATTGTTTCCCCTGCGACCACAACCACGCCGGCTTTGCCGATATCCCCGGCTGCCACCACCACCGCACCGATAAAATTTTGGAGTAAACTGCCAAATAAAAAAGTGACGATTGATTTACCGTCAAAAACGCCGACCTCTTTAATGCAATCCTTAAAATCCGAGGCCAAAGTGGAAGAGACCCGCGCTTCCGTTAAACAAATCGTCATAAGTTATCAAGGAAAGCCGATGGCCGCTGAAGAATTTTTTAATTTAATGTCGATCTTCGCTCCAAAGGACTTTTTATCTAATTACGAAAACGAATTTGCTTTCGCTTACTTCAGCCAAAAAGAAGGAGCGCGGCCGATTTTAATCTTAAAAACCAAAAATAAGGAACTGGCCAAAAATCAAATGGCTGATTGGGAAAAAACAACATTTACCAACGATATTTTTCCGCTGTTTTTAACCGACTTTACACTGCCTTCAACTCCGCCTTCATTCCGTTCGTATCTTTTTATCAATCAGCCGGTACGTTATTCAAATGTTAATATTCCTTACGCTTCGCTAAATTACGCCATCTACAATGATTTCCTTATTTTCACCACTTCCAGCGCGGGAATGTTCATTGTATTGCAGGACTTAACCGGCCAAAGCGTGTCAGTAAATTATTTGGAAAACTTAAAAGCGTCAATCAATGAATTTGTTAAATAATACTGTGTGGATAAATACCTGTTGACTTTTTTCTAAATATCAAATATACTTAAATTAAGATCTCGTTTCTGATCTGCATAAAATTCCGGTTCGCCGGAATAAAGGTCATCCGCCGACCATTGGCTCTTTTTAAAATCATACGGTTATCGTAACCGAGATTGGAAACGAGACATTTAGGATCGTTAAAAGCGGATAACGAATCCAAACAAGGGCGACCATGCCCACTAAACAACAATGTTTTAGGGGTTCTAACGGCGCCCTTTTTGATTTGCATTTTATTTTGGCATTTGCTACTCTAAAACCAATGTTAGACCAAAAAAATTTAGATGAATTAAAAACCGCCCTTTTAAAAGAGCGGGATTTGCTTATCAAAGAATTAGAAACTATTGCCACGCCTGATACGAATTTGGAAGGCGATTGGGATATTAAACATAAAGAATGGGGCGAAGATCAGATTACCAGCGAAGAAGAGCTGGAAGGAGGAGAAAGCGTCAACGAATCCGATGAGGATATGAAAAACAAGGCACTTTCCGACCGCTTGGAATTGCGGCTTAAAGAAGTAAACGACGCGTTAAAAAGAATGGACGATGGAACTTATGGGACTTGCGAAGTTTGTCAAAAAGAAATTCCTGCAGACCGCTTAAAAGCTAATCCAGCCGCTAAAACAGATATAGAACATGTAAAGGAGATTTATGCCGGCTAAATTATATTCCGCCGCTTTATGCGGCATCAATGCGAAAATTGTGGAGGTCGAGTGCGATTTGGCGCCCGGCCTCTTTAATTTTTCCATTGTCGGCCTGCCGGACACGGCGGTTAAAGAATCAAAAGACCGTGTCTCTTCGGCTATTAAAAATTCCGGTGCTTCGCCGCCTTCGCGGCGAAATAAAAGGGTCACGGTAAATCTGGCGCCGGCCGATTTAAAAAAAGAAGGCCCGGCCTATGACTTGCCGATCGCTTTGGGCTATCTATTGGTTTCGGATCAAATAGAGTTTGATCCGGAGAAAAAATTGTTTGCCGGAGAACTGGCGCTTGATGGAAATTTAAGGCCCATTAGCGGCGTTCTTTCAATTGTTATGGAGGCCAAAAACCGGGGGTTTAAGACGGTTTTTATTCCCAAAGCTAACGCCGCTGAAGCGGCGCTGGTAAGGAACATTGAAATTATCGGAGCTAATAATTTAGTTGAAATTTTCGAGCATCTTGAAAATAAAAAGATTATTAGACCCTGCCTAAATTCCGATTTGGAGTTGGAATTCTCAAAAAACTCGGAAAGTGAATCAGAAGTTGATCTGGCTTTAATCCGCGGCCAAGAAAAAGCCAAGCGGGTTTTAGAAATCGCCGCAGCTGGAAATCATAATGTAATTTTTTCCGGGCCACCCGGCTCAGGAAAGACCTTACTAGCCAAAGCTTTGGCTTCAATTCTGCCACAATTAAATTTAGAAGAAGCCATTGAAGTAATGAGAATCTGGAGCGTTGCCGGACTGCTTAAAGAAGATAAGTCGCTTCTATATAAAAGGCCTTTCCGCTCGCCTCATCACACCGCTTCGGGGATATCCCTCGTCGGCGGCGGCGCTTGGCCCCGGCCGGGAGAAATTTCTCTGGCTCATCGCGGCGTTCTTTTTCTTGATGAATTTCCGGAATTTTCGCGGGATGTTTTGGAAAATTTAAGACAGCCGCTTGAAGAAAGTAATATCACCGTCAGTAGGGCCCAGGGTAGCATTACTTTTCCGGCCCAATTTTTGATGGTGGCATCAATGAATCCCTGCCCCTGCGGCTACCTGAATGATTCTTTGAAAGAATGTGTTTGTGCGCCAAGCCATATTATCAGATACAAAAGAAAATTATCAGGCCCTCTTCTTGACAGAATTGACCTTCACGTTGAAGTGCCCCGATTGAAGTATGAAGAAATGTCTTATAGCCACGCCGGCGAAACCAGCCAGGCCGTGAGAAAAAGAGTTGAGGCAGCCCGCGCAGTTCAGGCCTCGCGTTTTATGGACGACAGCATTTTAACCAACCGCGAAATGTCAATCCGCCATATTAAAAAATACTGCGCCTTAGATGAAACGGCGGAAAAAATGATGAAAAATGCGGTGAGTTCTATGGGTTTTTCAACCAGAACTTATCACCGCTTGCTAAAAATCTCCCGCACCATCGCTGATTTAGATAATTCCAAAAACATAAAACCTAACCACTTAGCCGAGGCGTTGCAGTATAGACCGCGAGAGGAAGTTTAAAAAATACCAGATATTTTACTAAGAGACCGCGACGTATACAAAATCGTTATAGTTTTGACTATACATTTTTATGAATATTCTCAAATACGGAAATGTAATTGCAATACAAAGCATTGGGATCAACCTATTAGAAATAGAGCAGAAAAGACATAACATCTGGATTGGCGCTAGTATTAATAACAAGGCTTTTTCTAAGGAGAATATAAGGGTTTTAATTAATTTTTGTCTACAATACACCAAAGAAAAGATACTGGTTGAGATCCCTGGTAGAATGCACGCTACCAATTATAAATATTTTGACGGGTTGACCCGCGCCGAAGCTCTTAAAAAAGCCTTCAAGGATGAAGACGCGCGCAAAAAAGAATTATCAGAAATCATTGATGGATTTCCGGCAGAAGTAAGAAAAAATATAGTTGTAGCCAACTATGACGATATATGTACACCCGATCATATCCGTATTAGAGAATTGTTTTTCAGAGAATTTGCGGAGCAAAGCGATTTTTATCAAGAAGTAATCGATATAATTCGAGAAATTTTTTTGACAAGAGGGCGAACCCCCTCAAAAGAACGTCTGGAGTCACTTGCTCTATATGTAATCCATGAGCTGCCTCTTTTTGTTAATGGTGTACAGACTAATAATGATCCATCTATCTATACGGCAACGCCTTATCCCGGACTGGGGAAGATTGATCAACTTGTTATGAATATTATTGATGGCAAAAAATATCCAGAACTAAGTAAAAAAATAAATATAAAAAATCGTACTGGGATTATTAATATAAACTTTAAACAAGATGGTAAAAATCAGGAAAATTAACAGCAAGGACTTGTCATCTATAATTAAAATTGGTAAAAAAATTAATGAATTTCAGATTTCAAACACGGGTATATTTTGGTCTCGCGATCAATTAGCTCGGTGGACAAAAAGTAAAAATGATATTTGTCTTATTGCCGAAGATCATAATAATATCGTTGGTTTTGTTCTTTTTGCCTGTCACTTGCCAACTAAAAAATCTACCTTTGAGAATATATGGGTGGACTCGGCGTACAGGAAGAAGGGAATCGCCCGGCATCTTATCGATCGGGCGCTTAAAAATCTTGATAAGAAAAATATATCATATATTATGGGTTTTGTTTCGGAAAATAATAAAGAACACTTATCTTTTTTAAAAAAAGTTGGTTTTAGTGTTGGTAATAAAGGTCATTGGATAGATAAATTAATCTAACCACGACAAAAGAAGAAAATTTACCTCGTGAAAGGTTGAGCAGCGTTGCGGACTCCGAAGTGCAAGTGGCAGCCGGTGGAATTGCCGGCGCCCGGCGTTTTTGGATAGCCGCCCATAAAGGCAACGATACTGCCCTGATTAACGTATTGGCCCGCTCCAACAAGAATATTTTTTAGATGAGAATATAAAGTGGTAACGCCGTTGGGATGCAAAATTGTAAAATAGTTGCCATAGCCGCTATTGGCCCATTTGGAGGCGCTTTGAGTCGGATAAGTCGCGGTAACAACGCCGGAAGCGGCGGCAAAAACCGGAATATTTTCATAAAGACAATCGTCGCCGCGGGAAATATCAACCGCGTTATATGGATGAAGACGACCCTGGTTATAACCCGTGGTCGGGAAAATAAAGTAACCAGCAAGAGAAGGGCCATAATAAGGAGCGGACCGTGGTGCTGCCGGTTTTGGCTCGGGCAGGTAAACGGTAATGGGATTTTGGTTCGGTAAAAGCGAATCCTGGCCGGTTATTAAAGGATCGCGATCGTCAAACTCACTATCTTCAAAAATACCGGGGCCGATGCCGGAGCCTGCCGCTAAAAGCGAGTTATCATTATTAGGTTCCGGAGCCGAGATAACTTCGGTGATTTCGCCGCCGATAGCTGCTTCTCCTCTGTTAAAGTAGCTGGATCCGGCTTTAAAATCAACCGGGTTTGTAAAATTCGCAATCAGAATGAAAATAAAAACAACGCCCAAAGAAGATCCTAAGGGGTATTGATTTGCCCGTATTAGAAGTTGTCTGAAAATATTATAAATAAGCCAAAATTAAGGATAAAAAGCGCCAATTTCAACAATAAACCACGCTTAACAGCGCTAACCCACAATTTAATGTTATCAGCCCCGTTTCAGAGCCGTCAAGGCACTTATCCCCAATTAAAAATCTCTTGTTTTTAGGCAAGAGATTTTTAATTGTCTTGGGTCATAAGATTAGGCGGCAGTTTCCTCTTTTTCTTCAACCATTTCAACGCTGCAATCGGGACAATTTCCGGGTTGGTCTGAAATATGACTACATTTAGGGCATTTGTAAGCCATGGTTTTTTTACTGATTAAGCTTTTAAATTATACAGCGGCCTACGACTATCGCCGCCGGAAAAATTCAAATTGAATTTTTCATATATAAATATGAGCAATAATACTAATCCTGTCAAGCTAATAGCTTATATAGGTATTATATTACCGCTTTGGCAATAAGCCCGATAATCAAAATTCCCAAAGAGTTAAGTAAAAAAGAAAGCGGAATAAAAAATAGGGTCTTCATTTTAGAAAATCCCATCATCATTAATCCTAGTTCGTCGGGAAGCGGCGAAGCAATTACCAGCGCTCCTAAAAATGCGAGCAACCATCTGAAAATCTTTAAATGAAAAATTAATGATAATCGTTCCGATTTAGATTTTTTTAATAGATACAAAACATCTTTTGACAATCTATTTTTAACAAATTGGAAGATGATCAAATCTCCAATCATCGCGCCAATTCCTCCGAAGAAAGCTACCAAGAATATTGAATTAGTTTGCGCAATTTTCACAAGTACAACAGTTGCCGGAGCGACGGTAAAAACCGAAGTAAAAAACATTCCGGCTATAAAGCTTCCGAATAGTTCCAGTTCTTTTGATGAAGCTAAAATACTCACGAGGGCTTTGGTTTTCACTAAAATAATTGCGATTAAAATGCTTAACGCAACAATGAATGCATCTTTGATTAGATTATATTTAATATTATTCATTTAAAAATATTTGATAATTTTTTTACGGAAAAGCCATTTGCCGAATTCAACCGCCGAAATATTGAGGAGTCCCACGCCGACGACTCCTAATAACCAAACGGGCGGAAGCGGGCTTGTGTTGAGAATTTGCTGGAGCCACGGAAAATATATTGCCGCGGCAACAAGCGACAGCCCGATGCCGATGCCAATGGTTAAGGGTTTATTGGAAAAGGGGTTATAACTTAAAATACTTTTTCCTAAACTGCGAAGTGAAAAAGTCAGAAAAAGCGTATAGCTTGCGAAAGAAGCAAAAATAAAAGTCCGCGTTAATTCTTCGGCAAATCCAATTTTCAGCAAAAAAAGATATAAAATAAGAAGGAACGTGCTGCTTAAAATGCCGATAATTAAAATAAAAAATTTCATCTCGCTGTCAAACAGGTTTTTACGCAATTTTTGAGGATGGTTTCCCGTGTCATCAATGCCGTCTTCAAAAGCGAAAGCGAGAGATGGGAAACTGTCGGTAATAAGATTAACAAAAAGAATCTGAAGAGCGTTGATCGGTATGGCGACTCCTAAAATTAGCGCGCCTCCGATTAAAAATAGTTCATCAAATGAGTTGGAAAGAAGATAAATAATAACCTTGCGAATATTGCGTAAAATTCTTCTTCCCTCTTTAATGGCGGCTACGATCGTCTCAAAATTATCGTCTAAAATAACTAAATCGGCCGCGCTTTTGGCAACATCCGTGCCCGAACCGACGGCAACGCCAATGTCGGCCGCGTGAAGCGCCGGCGCGTCGTTTATGCCGTCACCCGTTACCGCGACCACTTCTCCTCTTCCCTGATAAAGTTTTGCGATCATTACTTTTTGTTCCGGAGTTACGCGAGCGTATAAAGTCGCCTCGCGAGAACGCGCTTCAAGCTCTTCTTTGGTTAGATACATAAGATCGTCGCCCGTAAGCACTGCCCCTTTACCGTCAACCAAACCCAGCTCCCGCGCGACCGCTTCAGCCGTTCCGCGATGATCTCCGGTTACAATAATTGTTTTCACGCCTGCCGCGGCGATTTCTTTAATAGCTTGAGAAACATGGGGACGCAACGGATCGCGAAAAGTGATTAAGCCGTCGAAATTAAGATTACTGAAATTTTTTTGGCGCAAAATGTTTTCATGGCTTTCGCTGATAAGTAGAGAGGCCACTCCCAACACACGTTCTCCGGCAAAAGCTCTTTTTTCAATTTCCACGACCACTTTTTCTTGTTCTTTTTGCGTAAGAACGGTAAAGCGCAGAATAATTTCAGGAGCGCCAAAAATAGCTAAATGAATTCCCGAATCAGTTTTAAAAATTGAGGCGGAGTATTTATGTTCCGAGCTAAAAGGCAAACGGTCAATAATTTTCGTTTGTTCCAAAACTTTTGTGAGCAACACGCCGTTTGACGCGGCGCCCCTGACCAGGGAAACCTCAAGCGCGCGGCCCGACATTAACCATTTTTCGGGAGCGTCGCTGGGATTTTCTATAACTACGTCGGTATTAACCAGCGCATAATTAAGAAGGTTATTTTTATTCTCCGCATTGTCGCCTTCTTGATAAGGCGTTATTGAGGTGAGCTCCATTTTAGCCTGCGTGAGCGTTCCGGTTTTGTCGGTAAGAATAACGCTTGTTGACCCCAGCGTCTCAACGGCCAAAAGCCGTCTGACAATTCCATTGCGGGTCGCGAGGCGCTGTACCCCTATAGCCATAATCACGGTAAGTGCTATCGGCAATCCTTCGGGCACGGCCGAAACCGCCACGGCAACGGAAATTATAAACATATCATAGATGTCCTTGCCGAAATAAAGACCGAGGCCAAAAAGCAGAAACGTGAAAATCAAAAGTGTCGTTCCGGCGTACGCTGCAAAACGCCAGACAGAATGCTCTAGAGGAGTTATTTTTCGGTCTTTTTCCGCAACTAATCTGGCGATCTTACCAAATTCTGTTTCGCTTCCCGTAGCGGTAACTACGGCATCGGCAAAGCCCTGTATTGCCAAAGTGCCGCTAAATATCATTGATTTTCTGTCACTTAGTGTTGTTGCGGGAGGCAATGGAGAAATATCCTTTTCTGCCGGCAAGGATTCGCCGGTAAGAATTGATTCATCTATTTCTAAATTATTTATAAATAAAAGACGCGCGTCGGCAGGAACGCGATCGCCCTGCGTAACGCGAATAATATCTCCTGGGACAAGCCCAGATGCGTCAATTCCATGTTCCTGACTATTGCGGCGCGCGCGAGCACGGACGCGGACGTATGTTTTAAGAAGTTCAAGAACGGTTTCGGATTTATTTTCCTGCCAAAAACCAAAAATCGCGTTCACTATGACGGCGGCAAAAATTACACCTGTTTCTACCCATTCGCCGAGAAAAACGGTAACGGCGCCGGCAATAACCAAAATGATAATTAGCAAGCTTTGAAATTGGCGTAGGACAATTTTTATTTTGGAAGATTTCGGATATTCTTTTATTACATTTTGGCCGAATATTTTAATACGCGCCGCGGCTTCCTTGTCGTTTAAACCAGAAATATTAGTTGTGAGCGCGCCCAAAACCTCCTTGGTATCCATAGACCAAAAGGGTTCTTTTATTGTTTCTTTATTAATTGCCATATATACTTTCAAGATACTATATTTCCACATGAATGCCCATTTTTAATTCCCTAAACGACAAGCAAGTTGAGGCGGTAAGGGCCACCGAAGGCCCGATTTTGATTTTAGCCGGCGCCGGAAGCGGAAAAACAAAAACTTTAACTCATCGGATTGCTCATTTACTACGCCAAGGCGTGGCGCCGGAAAATATCTTGGCCGTCACTTTCACCAATAAAGCCGCTGAAGAAATGCGAAACCGAGTAAAAATTTTACTCGGTAATGTCAAAAGTCAAATGTCAAATGTCAACTTATTCATCGGAACTTTTCATTCTTTCGGCGTCAAAATCCTGCGGCAGGAGATTGAACGTTTCGGCCGCGGCAAAAATTTCGTTATTTATGACGAGGACGACGCTTTTTCTCTGGCAAAAAACATCAGAACTGAGCTTAATTTTCCCCAGGACAAGCTTAAAGCATCAACATTGCTTAACATTATTTCAAAAGCCAAAAGCGAATTAAAAGAACCGGAAGAAATTTTAGCCGATGCCAACGAATTATATAGAAATAGGGTCTTGCGTTTTAGCGAAATTTACAAGCGGCGGATGCTGGCCGCCAATGCCGTTGACTTTGACGACTTGATAATTCTGCCGGTAAAAATTTTTGAAAAATTCCCAGAAATTTTAAGCAAATATCAAAATCAATACCAATATGTATTGGTAGATGAATATCAAGACACCAACCACGCCCAATACACCCTGATAAATTTGCTGGCTAAAAAGCATAAAAATCTTTTCGCGATCGGCGACCCCGACCAGGCGATTTACGGCTGGCGGCACGCCGATTTCAGGAATATTCTAAATTTTGAAAGAGATTACCCTAATGCCAAAGTCATAAAGCTTGAGGAAAATTACCGCTCAACCCGGAATATTCTTTCCGCAGCTCATGAAATTATTTCCAAAAACACCGAGCGTAAAGAAAAAAAGCTCTGGACTCAAAATCCGCCAGGAGGCCTGATTGAAATTATTGAAACGGGTGATGAAAGAGAGGAGGCGGATTTTATAATTTCAAAAATCACGGACTTGAATAATAATCTGGATATCGGTTTGGACAAAATGGTCGTAATGTACCGCACCAACGCCCAGTCGCGGGTTTTGGAAGAGGCCTGTCTTTACGCCAATCTGCCTTACCGAGTCATTGGCGCCGTGAAATTCTATCAAAGAAAAGAAATCAAGGATATTCTGGCCTATTTGCGGCTGATTCAAAACCCCGGTGATGAAATAAGCGAAAAAAGAATTGAAGGCGTCATGGGCAAAAAAAGATTCGCCGATTTAAAAATCAAATTGCCGGAACTAAAAAGACAAACTGAATTTTTGGCGCCGACAGAGTTGATTAAAAATATTATTAAAAAAACCAACTACTACGACTACCTTAATCAAAAATTTTCGGGACTCAACGCGGAAGGCGAACCAGAATCGGACGCACGGATTAAAAACGTGCGGGAATTAATCGGTTTGGCATCCAAATACGATAAAACAGAGCCGGTTTTGGCGCTTTCCGAATTTTTAGCCGAAGCGGTTTTGATGCAGGAAGACAGGAAAAATGAGAGCGGAGAAAAGTTGAATTTAATGACGCTTCACGCCGCCAAGGGTCTGGAGTTTGATGCGGTTTTTATCGCCGGCTGCGAAGAAAACTTGATGCCGCATAGCCGGTCAATTTATTCGCTTCCTGAGCTGGAAGAAGAACGCCGGCTTTGCTATGTCGGCTTGACGCGGGCCAAAAAATGTCTTTGGCTTTCATTTGCGAAATCGCGGGGATTGTGGGGCGAAAGAAACGAGGTTTTGCCTTCGCGCTTCGTAATGGAGCTCCCGCCGCATTTGGTAAATTTCCGATCGCTGGCCGATGATTTTAATCTACCGGAAATTGAGCTGGAATAATAAACGAAAATCCCGCTAAAAGCGGGATTTTCGTTAAGTGGGGCCCAAGCGTTTGTATGATTTTAAGCTTTGGGATTTTAACCCCACCAAAATCTTCTATTCGCTATAGAAGTCCGACTTCTATACTTTGATAAAAAACTTTGGTGGAGAGGGCGACCTTATGGTCGCCCGTCTTCGCGGATTCGGCGGGCATTGTCGAATGACCCGCCGGGGTCATTCGTGTAGTCCGGACGGACGGAGTCCACCCGGGTGTAGTCAAACACTCCGAGCGGATAGGTGCCATCATCCGAACCGTCGGGCGTCCAAACCGGCCGGCGCGAAACACCGGGCCAGATGTTGGCCGAGAACTCCGGCTGCTGCTTGAACGGCACCGAGACTCGTCGGATTTTCCGATCCTCCGTTGCGGGAACAAACATCCCGCACTCACAGACCCGAGCCGACCGTTCCAACTTGTGTTTGTTGCACATGATGCACCTCCACGCTAAATGTTTTTTTGAAAAAGGAACAGGGAGATTTTTCCCCGCCAAAGCCCATGGCTGGCTTTTTCATTATTTACATGGGCTTTGGCGGAGGCGCTAAGAAATTTCTTAACACTCACCCGCCCAAAAATTACGTCATATATTTTAAATTAAGAACTTTTGAGGATTTTTATTCCCTCTAAAAATTTTAAAATGGTTTTTAAAATTTTTAGAGGGAGGCGAGGGTTGGCCTGTTTTGCCCGGCCAAAAGCCAGACTGTCTTGGCTCCCTCGCCCACTTCCCGAACGCGAGCGCTACTGGGCGCTCATTTTCCGGCCACACAGCCGGAACGTCCGAGGTTGAAAAGTTAATAGAGAGAAACGAGGGCTGCCGTCTCTTGGCACACTGGCGGCACTACTTCGTCCGCTCTGGGCCACTGACTGTGACGGTTCAGCCCTCGCCCCCAGCGGAAGAGGTTGACCCTTTGCGCCGTTGTGACGCGCCGCCCCATTGGGCGTCCGTCGAGGTCACGGGCCTTTGGCCTCTTCCACCATTTTTCCTGCCGGAGGTTGTGCGAACAAAGGATTTTTGGGATATAAACTAATAAAAACTTGGAA